>Ga0182014_10000819_pt1 | contig 42318 bp, 36 predicted proteins | sample 612S2DmetaG_FD_120489 | JGI IMG/M metagenome (GOLD analysis project Ga0182014, IMG submission 120489) | Permafrost microbial communities from Stordalen Mire, Sweden - 612S2D metaG | ecosystem: Environmental > Terrestrial > Soil > Wetlands > Permafrost | place: Sweden: Stordalen | collected... | reverse complement strand
GTCGAAGATGAACGCCCTCGGGCACTGCATGAGCAAGTCGCTGAGCCTGGTCTGGGGAGTCTGGCGCAACGGCCAGCCCTTCGACCCCAGCTACCGGGCTTGACAAAACCCTATGGGACCTAGAGCCCGATGGCGTCCTTCAGGTTCTCGAAGAAACCCTTGCGGACCGAGTGGGGCTTGCCATCCGGGGGGCTGAGCTCCTTGAGCAGCTCCTTCTGGCGCTCGCTGAGCCGGGTGGGAATCACCACCCGCAGCCGCACCACCTGATCGCCCCGCCGCCCGGTGCGAGGGTCGGGAGCGCCCTTGCCGGCGATCCTCACCTGCTGGCCGTACTGGCTGCCGGGCTTGACCGTCATCGGCACCGGACCGTCCACGGTGGGGACCACGATCTCGTCGCCCAACGCCGCCTGGGAGACGGTGATCGGGCACTCGTAGACGATGGTCATCCCTCTCCTCTGCAGCTGCTCGTGCGGCCGCACCGTGATCAGGAGGTAGAGATCGCCGGCGGGGCCGCCCCGGGGGCCCGCGGCGCCCTCGGAGGGGACCCGGACCTGCATCTCGTTGTCGACTCCGGCGGGAATCTGGACCTCGATCGACTTGGTGGCGTCGACCAATCCCTGGCCGTGGCAGCCCGGGCAGCGTGACTCGATCACCTGGCCCTCTCCCTGGCAGCGCAGGCAGGCCTCCACCGTGACCATCTGGCCCAGCAGGGACTGGCGCACCCGCTGGACCTGGCCCTGGCCCCCACACTCGGTGCAGGGGACGGTGCTGGTTCCGGCCTTGGCACCCGAACCGCCGCAGTCCGGGCAGGGGCTGGGCTTGGTGACGTCGAAGGTCCTGGTCACCCCCCTGATCGCCTCCTCGAACTCGATGGTGACCTGGAGACGCAGGTCGCTGCCCCGTCGGGGGCCGGTGCGGCCGCGCTGGCCGGAGGCGCCGCCGGCGAAGAACATGTCGAAGAGGTCGAAGGCGGACTGGAAGTTGAAGCCGCCGGCTGAGCCCATGCTCTCCCCGGCGTGGCCGAAGGTGTCGTAGCGCTGCCGGCGCTCAGGATCGGAGAGCACCTGGTAGGCCTCGCCGATCTCCTTGAACTGATCCTCGGCCTGGTGGTTGCCGGGGTTGCGGTCCGGGTGATACTGCATCGCCAGCTGCCGGTAGGCGCGCTTGAGCTCGGCGGCACTGGCCTGGCGCCCGACCCCAAGCACCTCGTAGTAGTCGCGCTTGGTCTGGGGCATCGGCTAGTTGGGAGACGCCTCGGAGGAGTCGACCGCCGGGCCGGGCGACCGCGCCGAGCGGCTCCTGGAAGCCCTGTGGGGCACCGGGTCCGCGCTGCCCTCGGCCACGGTGACCTGAGCCGGGCGCACCACCCGGTCGTGGAGGGTGTACCCCGGCACCAGCTCGGCCACCACCGTGCCCGGCTCGACCTCACCGGCGGGCGCAGTGAGGACCGCGTGGTGGAGCCGGGGGTCGAAGGTCTGCCCCTCGGCGGCGATCCGGAGCACCCCCTGTGAGGCGAGCCCCTCCTCGAGCTGCTTGACGGTCAGCCGCAGCCCCTCCGTCAGCCCGCTGGCTTCCTCGACGGGGATGTGGGCGACCGCCCGCTGGAGGTTGTCGAGGGCAGGCAGCAACGCCTCGAGCAGCGCCGCCGAGCCGTAGCGCACCAGCTCCGCGCTCTCCTGGCCCTTGCGGCGCCGGAAGTTCTCGAAGTCCGCCGCCAGCCGCTGGTAGCTGGCGGTCAGCTGCGTCAGCTCGGCCTCCAGCTCCGCCACCCGATCCGGCCCGGGCGAGCTGGCTTCGGGCTCGCCCCGCAAGCTGGGCTCGAGCTCTCCGGCGGGGGGCTTCGGCTCGCCGCTCACCTGGTCTCGCGGTCCGGCGCCAGACTCAAGCCAGCAACCTGGTCAGCGCATCCCCGGTGGCCTGGGAGACCAGCTGAAGCCGGGCGGCCACCTGCCCATAGCGGATCCGGGTCGGCCCAACCACCCCGATGGTCCCCCAGAGCTGGTCCCCGGCTCGGTAGCTGGTCAGCACCAGGCTGCACTCCTGCAGTTCCTCGAGGCTGTTCTCATGTCCGATCACCACCTGCATCCCCGCCTGAGGCACCAGCTTGCCCAGGACGTCGCTCAGAATCCGCTGGGCCTCCAAGACCTCCAGCACCGCCCGCAGTCGGGCGGGGTCCTCGAACTCGGGCTGGCGGACCAGGTTGCGCACGCCGTCGTGGATCACCAGGGAGGAGCGGGTCGCCAGCTGGCGGAGTCCCCTGACCACCTCCGTCCCCAGTGCCTGGAGGCCCTCGGGGAGCGCCGACACCAGCGGGGCCGCATCAACCTCGTCGGCCGACAGCCCACAGTACATCTGGTTGAGCCGGCCCGCCCAGTTGCTGAGGGTCGCCTGGTCCAGCAGGGGGTCGATCTCCACCATTCGCTGGTAGGCGGCGCTACCGGTCGCGATCTCCACCATCAGCGCCTGGCCCGGGCGGAGCAGCACCAGGTCGACATGGCGGAGCCGGTTGGAGGCATTGGCGGGACCGGTGACCACAGCCACGTTGTCGCTGAGCCGGCTGAGCATCGCCGCGGCCACCTCGAGCACCGCCTCGACGTCGTAGGGGGCAGCCTCGAATCCCTGGCGGACGTGGCGCCGCAGCTGCGGCTCCACCACCTCCTGCGGCAGCAGGAAGTCGACGAAGTAGCGGTAGCCACGATCGGTGGGGATCCGCCCGGCCGAGGCGTGGGGCTGAGCCAGGAAGCCATCGTCGACCAGCTCCGAGAGCTCGTTGCGAATGGTCGCCGAGCTCAGCTCCAGGAAGTACCTGGCGGCGAGCGCGTGCGACCCCACCGGGACCACGGTCTCGGTGTAGTCGGAGACGACCGCCCTCAGAATCCGCTGCTTGCGCTGGTCCAAGCCAGGTTCACTCCAGGTCTCGATTAGCACTCCAAGTTCACGAGTGCTAAGCCGAGTCTAGCACAGGCGTTCCCCCATCCCGAACGTGTCGCGACGCGCCGGGCCCGCTGTCTTGGCACGCTAACATCAGCCCATGGGCACACGGCTGTCCCCCAGCGAACCGCCGCCAGAGGTGCCCGCCCAGCACTCGCCCCAAGTCCTCAGGGTCGCCCAGGGCGCGGAGCGACAGAGCCTGGCCCGGCGGGCGGCGATCAGGGAGGTGGTCTTCGGGGTCCAGGACGGCTTGGTCACCAACCTCGGCCTCACCACCGGCGTCGCCAGCGCCACCGCGGGGGCAGCCGTCGCCCACACCACCATCCTGATCGCCGGGTTGCTGGGCGCGCTGGCCGGCATGATCTCGATGGGCACGGGCGCCTACCTGGCCACCACGGCCGCCCGGGACCTCAAGCACAGCGCCATCCACAAGGAGATCGGAGAGCTGGCCAGCAAGCCCGACGAGGAGCTCCAGGAGATGGCGGCGATGCTGGAGCACCGCGGGGTGCCCCACCGCGAGGCGCTGGAGATCTCCACGTCGATGGCCCGCTTTCCCCAGCTCTGGGAGGACACTCACATCGAGAAGGAGCTGGGGATCTCCAGCCAGCTCCAGGACACCCCGCTCCGGGACGGGCTGTTGATGGCCGGCACCTTCCTCCTCGGAGCCGCCCTGCCGGTCCTCCCCTACCTCTTCCTCACCGGCCTGCCGGCGGTGCTGGTGTCGCTGGCGCTGTCGGCGGTGGGGCTCGCGGCGGTGGGACTGGTGAAGGCCGCGGTGACCGGCCAGCGACTCTGGCTGGGGGGCGCCCAGGTCCTGCTGGTGGGAACGGGGGCTGCCCTGGGCGGCTACGTTCTGGGGGTGCTGCTGCCCCACGCCTTCGGGTTGAGGCTTCCAGCCGCCGGCTGACCTCCAGGTCAGCGCCCGGCCGCCACCGCTAGGGGGGCTGCCAGCTCCAGGGCCACGCTGTCGAGGACCTCCTCCCCCCTCAACGTCGCCACCGCCCTGCGCCCGGCCACGGTGAGCAGACCCAGCTCTGCCAACCGCTGGGCCCGGGCCAGCTGTGCCGAGCGGCGCAGCTCCACCCCCTCGCGCAGCCGCAGGCCACAGCTGAGCCGCTCCAGCTCGTGCTGCTCGGAACTCACCACCTCCTGGCCCCGTACCCCGCGCCCTCGGGCATCCACGCTCTCCATGTAGGTGGAGGCGTTGCGGTGGTTCCAGTAGCGAACCCCCACCCCCGCGGCCACCTCCAGGCCCAGGCGCCGGGCGGATCTGGAATCAACGAACCCGTGGGCCCCGCACCCGGCCGCCAGATAGTGCTGGCCCCGCCAGTAGACGAGGTTGTGGCGGGACCTCCAGCCGGGGCGGGCGTAGTTGCTGACCTCGTACTGGTCCAGGCCGGCGTCCCCGAGGACCTCGCGGGCGCGCCGGTGCTGCTCCAGGAAGTCCTGCTCCGAGGGACCGGCCACCTTGCCCCGGGCGACCGATCTCGCCAGGGGCGTCGAGGGCTCCACCGTCAGCTCGTAGCAGGAGACATGCTGGGGCTGGTAGCTGAGGAGCTCGCTCAGCCCCCGCTCGAACTCCCGGGCGGTCTCCCCCGGGATCGCGTAGATGAGGTCGCAGCTCAGGTTCCCCAGCCCGGCGCGCCCCACGGCCCGGAGCGCTTCCTTCACGTCGGCGCGATCGTGGTTGCGCCCCAACCAACGCAGAGAGCGGTCGTTGAGGCTCTGCACGCCCAGGCTCAGGCGGTTGATCCCCAGTGCCATCCAGCTCCTCACCAACCCCTCGGTGAGGGCACGGGGATTGGCCTCGATGGTGACCTCAGCGGCCCGGGAGATCCCCAGCCGTTGGTCCACCGCCTCCAGAAGGCGACCCAGGAGCGCGGGCGCCAGCAGACTGGGCGTGCCTCCGCCCAGGTACACGGTGTCCATCCTCATGCCCGGGACCGCGGCGGAGCCGAGCCAGTCCAGCTCCCGCACCACCGACTCGACGTAGACGGAGTGGAGCTCCTCGCCTCCCACCCGGATCGCGAAGTCGCAGTAGGGGCAGCGCGACTCGCAGAAGGGGACGTGCAGGTACAGCGAGCTGACCGGCTCAGCGGTCAAGGGAGAGCACCGCCATGAAGGCCTCCTGGGGGATCTCGACGCTGCCCACCCGCTTCATCCGCTGCTTGCCCTCGCGCTGCTTCTCCAGGAGCTTGCGCTTGCGGGTGATGTCACCGCCGTAGCACTTGGCCAGGACATCCTTCCGCAAGGCCGGGATCGTCTCCCTGGCGATCACCTTGCCCCCCACGGCTGCCTGGATCGCCACCTCGAAGAGCTGACGGGGGATCACCTCCCGCAGCCGCTGAACCAGCCTTCGCCCCTGACTGCTGGCCTGATGGCGCTGGACGATGACCGAGAGGGCGTCCACCCTGTTCCCCCCCACCAGCAGGTCCAGCTTGACCAGATGCTCGGCCCGGTAGCCGGTCAGCTGGTAGTCCATCGACGCGTAGCCGCGGCTGCGCGACTTGAGCTGGTCGTAGAAGTCGTGGATGATCTCCGCCAGAGGCAGGTCGTAGGCGAGCAGGGCGCGCTCCCCGGGGGGTTGGTACTCGAGCTGGACGAACTCGCCCCGGCGCTCCTGGCAGAGCTCCATGATCCCCCCCAGGTGCTCCTTGGGAACCACGATCTCCAGCTTGACCCGGGGCTCCTCGATGGACTCCACCAGGCCTGGGTCGGGGAGCTGGTCGGGGTTCTCCAGCTCCAGGGTCGTTCCGTCGCGCAGGCGCACCCGGTAGGCGACCGAGGGCGCGGTGGTGATCAAGTTGAGCTGGAACTCGCGCTCCAGCCGCTCCTGGACGATCTCCATGTGGAGGAGCCCGAGGAAGCCGCAGCGGAATCCGAAGCCGAGCGCCGCCGAGGTCTCGGGCTCGAAGGTGAGGGCAGCGTCGTTGAGCTGGAGCCGGTCCAGCGCCTCCTTGAAGGCCTGGTAGTCGTCGCTGTCCACCGGGAAGAGACCAGCCCAGACCATCGGGCTCATCTGCCGGTAGCCCGGCAGCGGCTCTGTGGCCGGGCGGGCGACCTCGGTGATGGTGTCGCCCATCTTGCTGTCGCGGACGTCGCGGATGGAGGCGATGAGGTAGCCCACCTCGCCGGCGGTCAGCTCTTCGACCGCGACCATCGCGGGCCGGAAGATCCCCACCTCGTCGACGGTGAAGGTGCCCTGGGTGGCCATCATCCGGATCTGGGTCCCCACCCGAAGCCGACCGTCCTTGACCCGGACGTAGACCACTACCCCCCGGTAGGAGTCGTACTTGCAGTCGAAGACCAGCGCCCGCAGCGGCGCCTGGGGATCTCCCTGAGGCGGCGGCAGGTCGGTGACGATCGCCTCCAGAACCTGCTCCACCCCCTCCCCGGTGCGCGCGCTGGCCAGGATCGAGTGCTCGGCGGCGATCCCGATCACCCGCTCGATCTCCTCACGGACCAGGCCGGGCTGGGCCTGGGGCAGGTCGATCTTGTTCACCACCGGCACGATCTCCAGCCCCAGCTCCAGCGCCTGGTAGACGTTGGCCAGGGTCTGAGCCTCGATCCCCTGGGTGGCATCGACCACCAGGAGGGCCCCCTCGCAGGCGGCCAGGGCCCGGGAGACCTCGTAGGCGAAGTCGACATGACCGGGGGTGTCGATCAGGTTGAACTCGTAGTCGCGGCCGTCCCGGGCGCGGTAGCTCATCCGCACCGCCTGGGCCTTGATGGTGATCCCGCGCTCGCGCTCCAGGTCCATGGTGTCGAGCATCTGCTCGGTGAGCTCCCGGGCGCTGACCGACCCGGTCAGCTCGAGCAGCCGATCGGCCAGGGTCGACTTGCCGTGGTCGATGTGGGCGATGATCGAGAAGTTGCGGATGCGCTCGGTGGGCTGAGTGGCCATCTCCCTGGCGATTATCCGGTCCGGCGGCAGCTCCGCTCGGCAGCGCTTCCCGCGCCTCGGTCTCGGGCCCACGGTCCCGGGGCCAAGCCGGCCCCACCCAGCTGCTCCAGCCCCTCCTCGGTCGCGGGGCCAACCGGCCTGCTAACGTGCGCGCGGGAGGCGACGGAGAGAGGTGGAGACGATGCCGGAGTGGCAGCACCAGGTCCAGGTCGCGCGCGGGCATCTCTCGACAGGGCCGGTGAGTGCCCGGGCCATTCAGGAAACCCTCAGCCGGGAGGAGGCCGGGGACTGGGAGCTCGCCACCACGGTCCCGGTGACCCAGCTCGGCTTCACCAGCGCCGTGTGGCTGTTGTTCCGGCGGCCGGTGTGACCCTCGGGCCCTGGTGCCGAAGGCAGCCCTCCGGCAGGCCTCTCCAGGGCAGCTGAGCCTTGTCCGAGCCCCCGGGCACCCCCGCTCCCGGCGCGGTCCGAGTGCGCCCGGCCCGAACCATGGGCGAGCTCGCGGCGGTGAGCCGGTTGCAGGCCGAGATCTGGGGCTCCAACCGGGTGGCGGCACCCGCCAGCATCCTTCGGGCCATCACCGACGCGGGCGGCTTGGCCCTGCTGGCCTGGTCCGGCGCTCGGCCGGTGGGCTTCACCTACGGCTTCACCGGGCGCACCCCCGAGGGCGCCTTGTACCATCGCTCCCACTCCGCCGGGGTGCTCCCCGCGTTCCGCGACCTCGGCGTGGGCCAAAGGCTCAAGCTGGCCCAGAGGCGGGCGGTGCTGGCCTCCGGGCTGGACCGGATCGTCTGGACCTTCGACCCCACCCAGATCCGCAACGCCCATTTCAACCTGCGCCGCCTGGGAGCCACCGCCCGGGGCTTCCGCCGCAACTACTACGGCGACCGTGACGACGCCCTCAACCGCAGCGGCCCCACCGACCGGCTCTTCGTCGAGTGGCTGCTGACGGCGCCCCAGCTCGCGGAGCTGGCAAGGCTGCGCCGATCGCAGCCCAGAGGGTGGGTCCGGGTGCCGGATGGGCTGCCGGCCGAGCCCGGCGGGGAGCAGGGGGTGGCCCGGCGGCTCCAGGCACGGCTGCGGCGCGACCTCGAGCGAGAGCTGGCGAGCGGGCTTCAGATCATCGACTTCGACGCCGAATCCAGGAGCTACCGGCTCGCCGAGCTCCCCTCCTGGTTCCCCATCCCCGCCGAGGGCAGGGGCCCATCCTCCCCGCCGGCCAGTCGCCGCTCACGGAGTTCGGCTTCGGCATCGGAGAGCCGCCCGAGCACCTCCATCTCGCCACCGTAGGTCAGGTCCGGTAGGCCTGAGAGCCGCTCTCGCAACGAGGGGTGCTTGACCAGCCAGCTCCCGGCCTCGGCGACCAGCCGGTCGCGCCGGGCCGGGTAGGAGACCCCGCCCAGCGCCCGGCGCAGGGCCAGCTCCTCGGGGTCGGTGGGGCCGCCCCAGGGCCCCTCGAACCGGGGCGCGAGGATCCCCACCTCGATCCGGGGCCGGCCGGGGGTACCCAGGGCGGCCCTGAGGAGCATCTCCTCGGGGCTCATCGGGACGCCCCGGGCAACCCACAGCTCCTCGGCCGTCGGGGGCACGGAGGGGGGAAACCGACCGTGGCCGAGGTCCCACTGGAGTGGGAGGACGGTCCCCGAACCACGACCGGCACAGTCACGCTAGCAGCCTCCCGGGCCCGGCACTCCGGGCGCGACCCCACCGTAACCGTGCCCTCAGTCACCCGCGACACAGCATGCCTGGCTCAGGCCCCAGCCAGCGCCCGACGAGTCGACTCAGCGACGTCGTGGGGGCGCTGGCCGGGGGAGGTCCGCACCCGGTGGGCCAGCACCATGGGCGCCACCGCCGCCACCTCGACGAGACCCGCCTGCCGCCGGTCCTCCAGCGCGGCGAGCGCCTGAGCGGCCTTGCGCGCGACCAGGTCGGCGCGGTGGCCGTCCACCTCCAGCATGATCGCCAGCCGGGCGATCGCCTCCAGCACCTGGTGCGACACCTGAACCTCAGGCAGCAGGGCGATGGCACGCCGGATCCGCTCCCGCTCGGTCTCCTCCTGGTCCGCCCATTCGGCGGCAAACAGCTCTGGCTCCGCCTCGAACCGCTCGCGGCGTTGGACGATCTCCACCCGTTCCGCGATGTCCTGGATCCCGGCCACGTCGACGCAGAGGCCGAAGCGGTCGAGCAGTTGGGGACGGAGGTCTCCCTCCTCGGGGTTCATGGTCCCCACCAGGATGAATCGGGAGGGATGCCACACCGAGATCCCCTCCCGCTCAACCACGTTGACCCCCATGGCCGCGGCATCCAGGAGCACGTCCACGATGTGATCGTCGAGGAGGTTGACCTCGTCCACATAGAGGATCTGCCGGTTGGCGTCGGCCAGGACCCCGGGCTCGAAACGGCGCTGCCCGGAGTGGATGGCGGCCTCGAGGTCGATCGACCCGACCACCCGGTCCTCCGAGGCGTTGATGGGCAGCTCGACAACCCGCATCTGGCGCCGAGCCACTTGGGGGCTCTCCCCGGAGGCACGGCGGGCCCGGCAGTCGGCGCAGATCGAGTCGCCGTCGGGGGCGCACCCGAAGCAGCATCCGACCACCACCTCGAGTTCGGGGAGGAGCCGGGCGAGCGCCCGGACCGCGGTCGACTTGGCGGTTCCCTTCTCCCCTCTGATCAGGACCCCGCCGATCGCCGGGTTGACCGCGTTCAGCTCCAGAGCCAGGCGCATCTGTCCCTGGCCCACCAGGGCGGTGAAGGGGTAGACGGTGCGGAGATCGCCCATGGGCCGATTGTCGCAGAGGGCGCCAGAACCGCCGCCTCAGCCTGGCTGGCGAAGGGCCTCGGCAACCGGGCGCAGGATCGCCCCCTCCGAGAGGTCGAAAAGCCCGAAGTAGGCGCCCCCCATCCGCTCGGCCAGGTCCACGCAGGCGTTGAAGGTGTAGCCGGCGAACCGGGGCGACCCGGAGCGTTGGAGGCCGGGAGCCGCTTGGACGTGGAAGCGGTCCTGAGACGAGTCGATCACCACAGAGCGCACCCCCGCCCGCTTCACCTGCTCGGCCAGCCGCTGAGCCTCCAGCAACGGCTCCTCTCCGCCGAAGCTGATATTGCCGCGACCGTCACTGATCAGCACCAGCAGGGGCAGCACCTCCGGGTCCCGCAGCCGCTCGGTCCTGACCAGGTCCAGCGCGGTCGTCAAGCCATGGGTCAGTGGGGTGGTACCCCCCACCGCGATCCGGGCTAGCTGGCGCTCGGCCAGGTCCACGCTGGCGGTGGGGCGCAGCACCACCCGGGCGCTCCGGCCTGAGAAGGCGACCAGGGCCACCCGATCCCGGCGCACATAGGCATCCTTGAGCAGGGCCAGGATGGCGCTCCGGGTGGCGGCCATGCGCCGCTCGGCGTCCATGCTCGCCGAGGCGTCAACGGCGAAGACTATGAGGTTGCCGATCCGGCGCTGACGCACCTTCTGGCGCAGGTCTCTCGGCTCGAGCCGCAGCGCCGACCCCTCCCCATCCGAGCTGGCCCGCCGGGAGACCTGGTGGGGCGCGGCGGCGCGAAGGGTGGCGTCCAGGGCCAGGTCGGTAGGGCGGTCCACCTCCCGCGCCCCGACGTAGCGACCGCGGCGATCCCGCGAGCTGGTCTGGCTGCGCCGGCCGCTGCCCCACCGCCGCAGCCGCTCCCGGGGCAACCGCAGCCCGCCGGCGGTGAAGGCCTCCTCCACCTCCACCGGCTCGGTCGCCGCCGGTCCCAGGCGAAACTCGGAGCGGCCGGCCGCGGCGGTGGCGGCCTCTCCCTCACCGGCCGGCGGCCCCTCCCCCCCACTCTCGGCGCCGGCGCCGTCGGAGGCTGGGGAATCCGGGGGGCGGTTGGGGTCGGGCACGCCGACCTCGACGGGTACGGTGGGCAGATCGGCGACCTCATGGATCCCCACCGGGCCCGCCCGGAGGCCGCCACCCCCAGAGCGGCGGCGATGGACCAGGGCCAGCTCAGCCACATCGGCCAGGTCCTGCAGGGTCACCACCAGCCGGTCCCGGCCGGGGTCGGCCAGATCGGCGGCGAGCAGAGCCCGCCGCGCCCGCGCCGCCTGCACCAGGACGATGTCGGCACGGTGCCCCATCACCTCCTGATCCACGCTCAGGGCCGCTGCCGTCCAGACCACGACGGCGGGCGTTCGCACCCCATCCAGCAGGTCGTGGGCCCGTCGCAGCCGCCGCGCCAGGCGGCGGTCATCCTCGCCGGGGCCGGGACCGGCCCCCTCCTGGCGCATGATCGCGACCCGGTCCTCGAGCCTCGAGAGCCCGGCCACGTCGACGCAGAGACCGAAGCGGTCGAGCAGCTGGGGTCGGAGCTCGCCCTCGTCGGGGTTCATGGTCCCGACCAGGAGGAAGCGCGCCGGGTGGGTGATGGAGATCTCCTCGCGCGCGACCACGTTGACGCCCATGGCGGCGGCGTCCAGGAGCACGTCGACCAGGTGGTGCTCGAGCAGGTTCACCTCGTCCACGTAGAGGAGCTGGCGGTTGGCCTCGGCCAGAACTCCCGGCTGGAAGGCCCGACGACCCTGGCTCAGCGCTCGCTCCAAGTCGATCGAACCGACCACCCGATCCTCGGAGGCACCGAGGGGCAGCTCCACCACCCGGGTGGGCCGGACCGCAATCGGCAGTCGCTCCCCCAGGGCCAGCCGGGCTCGGCATCCCTCGCACTGCTCAGCACCCCGGGGCGAGCAGCCGTAGGGGCAGTCCAGCACCCGTTCCTGCCTGGGCAGGATCCCGGCCAGCGCCCGCACCAGGGTCGACTTGGCGGTCCCCCGCTCGCCCCGGATCAGGACGCCGCCCAGCTTGGGGTCGACCACGGCCAGAAGCAGGGCCAACTTCATCCGCTCCTGGCCAACCACCCCGGTGAATGAGGGGCCGCGCCAGCCGGGACCGGCACGGTGCTGAACGCTCAGGGCTGGCGCTCCCGACCGGCCATCCTCCACCCGCCTGGGGTGGGGCGCGGTGCGGGCTCCTCGGCCAGGCGTCCCCGGACTGCCGTTCACTTGGGTCCCCGAGTCGCCTTTACGGCATCCACCACCCGGTATCGTAGAAGTGATCGTTCCGCGGCCATCTCCTCAGAGCCTACGGAGGGAGGATCCCGACCATGTTCCCTGCCGGCCAGCTGGGCCTCATCGGAGGTACCGGGCCCCTCGGTCGCGGCCTGGCCCTGCGGCTCGCCGGGGCCGGCCGGCCCGTGCTGGTGGGCTCCCGAGACGCGTCTCGGGCGGCGGCGATCGCCGGCGAGCTGGCGGCGGAGCTCGCTGGAGAGCCGCGCCTGACCGGAGCCACCAACCGAGAGGTCGCGGAGCGAGCGGAGCTGGTGCTGGTCACCCTTCCCTACCCGGCGACCCGGGAGACGGTGCTCCCGCTGGTGCCGCAGCTGGCTGGCAAGGTGGTTGTCTCCACCGCCGTGCCGTTGCAGTTCCGCGGCGGGGTCCCCTTCCCGGCCCCGGTCCCAGCCGGATCCGCCGCGCTGGAGCTGGCCAGCTACTGTCCCGATTCCCGGGTGGTGGGCGCCTTCCACACCGTCAGCGCTCCCTCACTGGCCCGCCTGCAGACCCCGCTCGATGAGGACACCCTGATCACCGGAGACGACCCCGCGGCCAAGGCGGCGGTCGTCGAGCTCGTCCTGCTGGTGCCCGGACTCCGGCCGGTGGACGCAGGCGGCCTGGTCAGTTCGCTGCTCACCGAGTCCCTGACGGCGCTGCTGCTCCGGCTCAACCGCATCCACCACGCCCATTCCGGGGTCCGCCTCACCGGCCTCTGAGGGTTCGCTGCCAGAGCAGCCGGGGCGGGAGGCCGAGCCAGGAAGGTCAGTCGCCGTTCGTCAACAGGGGACATCAGGAACGTCCGGCTGTCGACGACCGCCGGTCATGCCGGCGGAGGAGGGGGAGCGCAGAGCCCGCGAGGCCCTGCGCTCCCCCTCGGCCCGCCCACCCCGGTCAGATGTGGATCGCCATCCCCTCGGCCGCCAGAGCGGCCTCCTTCAGGCTCTCGCTGAGGGTCGGGTGGGCGTGGACCAGAGCCTCGAACTGCTCCGCCCTGACCCCGGCCCAGGCCGCCATCACCATCTCCGGGAGGAGCTCGGTGACCTCGGCGCCGATGGCGTGGGTGCCCAGCAGCCGCCCCGTTTCCGCATCGAACACGGTCTTGACGAAGCCCACCGTGTCACCCATGGCGATCGCCTTGCCACTGGCGCTGAAGGGGAACTTGCCGACCCGCACCTGCAAGCCCCGCTCCCTGGCCTGGGCCTCGGTGAGTCCGGCAGAGGCCACCTGAGGCTGGCAGTAGGTGCAGCGGGGCACCTGGACCGGGTCCAGGGGGGCCACCTCCCGCCCCGCCGCGGTCTCCACCGCGATGACACCCTCGGCGCTGGCGGCATGGGCAAGAAGGGGTGCGCCGGTGACGTCGCCGATCGCGAAGACCCCGGGGATGCTGGTGCGCATGTGGTCATCCACCTTGATGAAGCCCTGCTCCACCACCACCCCCAACTCCTCCAACCCCAGATCCTCGACATTGGCGCGGACCCCGGTGGCGGTGAGCACCATCTCCGCCTCCACCACCTCGCCCCCCTCCAGATGGAGCCACCACCCCTCCCCGCCTCGCTCAGCGCGCTGGATCAGACGGCCGGTCTCGACCCCGATGCCCTGGCGAGTGAACTGCCTGGTCAGCTCCTTCGAAATGTCCTCATCCTCCTGGGGCAGGAGCCGGGAGAGCGCCTCGATCACGGTGACCTGGACCCCGTACGAAGCGTAGATGTAGGCGAACTCGGCTCCGATCGCGCCTCCCCCCACGATGGCGCAACTCTTGGGCAGCTGGCGCAGCTCCAGCGCCTCCCGGTAGGTGAAGACTGAACGCCCGTCCGGCTCCAGCCCGGGCAGGGTCTGGGGTCGGGCCCCGGTGGCGATCACCAGCTGGGAGGCCGCCACGGTCTGTCCGGAGGGCGAAACCTGGAGGGTCTGCTCGGAGGTCAGGCGGGCTCGGCCCCGGACCACCTCGACCCCGTTCTTGCGCATCAGGAACGCGACCCCTTGGACCAGCTTCCCCACCACCTGGCGACTGCGAGTGATGGCGGCGTCGAAGTCGGCCACCACCTCGCCCCGGCTGATGCCAAAGGCGTCGGAGTCTCGGATCAGACGGAGCACCTCGGCGTTGCGCAGCAGGGCCTTGGAGGGAATGCAGCCCCAGTTGAGGCAGATCCCGCCCAGCGTCTCGGACTCCTCCACCACCGTGACCGCCATACCCAGCTGAGCGGCTCGGATCGCGGCCACATAGCCGCCGGGACCCGAGCCCACGATTGCGAGGTCGTTCATCGCTCCTCCTTGGTGATCCGGTCGACCCGGACGTCCTCGGTCAAATCAGACACGCGGCGGGATGCTCCAGGCACCAGCGCAGGTAGGCGAGCGCCTCGGCCGCCGCGGCCCCGTCGATGACCCGGTGATCTATGGACAGCGTCAGCGCCAGTTGGTGCCCGGGCACCAACTGCCCGTTCGACAGCACCGGCACCTCCCTCACCTCGCCCACGGCCAGAGCGCTGCCCTGCCCGGGAGGGATGATCGCCGCAAACTGGCTGACCCCGAACATCCCCAGGTTGGTGATCAGGGCGTGTCCGCCCGAGAGCTCCTCGGGACGGAGCCGGCTGCTCCTGGCCCGGGCCACCAGGTCGTGCGCTCGGCGGGCCAGCTCGGCCAGGGGCAGCACCTCGCAGCGCCTGAGCACCGGGGCCAACAGCCCGTCGGGGAGCGCCACCGCCAGGGCGATGTTGCTCTGGGAGTAGCGGCGCAGGCCGTCGCCCGCCCAGGCGGCGTTGAGGTTGGGATGACGCTGCAGGGTCAGCGCCAGCGCCCGGATGATGAAGTCAGTCACCGAGAAGCGGGGAAGCGCAGCGTCCCCCAGCTGGTTGAGCTCCGCCCGGAGCTCGAGCAGGCTCCCCATCGCCGCCTCGGTGGTGAGGTAGAAGTGGGGGATCGAGGTCTTGGCCTCCACCATCCGCCGCCCGATCGTCTCGCGCATCCGCGACAGGGTCACCAGCTCAGAGGGGTCCCCAGGATCGATCGTCCCGCCGAACTCCCCGGACAGGGCGGCGAGGGCGACGCCAACTCCGCCAGCGGAGGCCGTCTCCACGTCCTCTGCCTTGATCCGCCCTCCGGGCCCGGTGGCCACGATGCCCTGAAGGCTGATCCCCAGCTCCCGGGCCCGGCGTCTTGCCAGCGGGCTGGCCTTGATGCGGGAGCCGGCGGGGGTGTCCCGCGGCAGGGATGGCTCCGGCTCGGTGTCGGTGGGCGCCTGGGCCCACTCGGGCGCGGGCGCCGGCTCGGCGCGCGGGCCGGATGAGTCTGGACTCAGCGCCGCCGGGGCGCCCGGGCCGGGCGCCCCGGCCGGCGGCCGCTCTGGACGAGGCGGTGCTGGAGGTGGCCGCCGAGCAGACGCCGCCTGGCCTCGGGAAGACTCGCCGCCGTCCGCCGGCCCCGCTTCCCGGTCCCGGGACGGCGCCGAAACTGGCTCCGGCGAGTCCACCAGCTCCTCGGCGACGTCGGCGATGATGGCGATCGCCTGCCCCACTGGAACCCTGGATCCGGGTTGGACCAGGATCTGGCGCAGCACCCCGCTGGCGTAGGCCTCGATGTCGATGTCGGCCTTGTCGGTGGCAATGGAGGCGATCAGGTCGCCCCGGGCCACCGCTGCTCCCTCCTCGACCAGCCAGCGGTTGATCGAGCCCTCAGTCATGTCGTACCCCATCTGGGGCATCGTCACCCGATAGGCCATCAGCTCAGTCGCCGGACAGCTTCCACCACGTCGTCGCTGGTGGGGATCAGCGCTCTCTCCAACGGGCGCGAGTAGGGCATCGGGACATCAGGACTGGCCACCCGCTGAATCGGGCCGTCCAGATCGTCGAAGCAACGGTCGGAGATCTCGCTGAGGAGATCCGCACCGAAGCCACCGGTGCGCCAGTCCTCCCCGCACAGGACCAGCTGATGGGTCCGTCGCACCGAGTCGACCACGGTCGGATAGTCCACCGGGCGCAGGGTGCGCAGATCGATCACCTCGCAGGAGATACCGTCCTCGCGCTCCAGCACCTCGGCCGCCTGGACCGCCTGGAGCAGCATCCGCGAGTAGCCCACCAGGGTCACGTCCTGCCCCTTATGAACCACCTGGGCCCGCCCGATGGGGACCTCGTCCGAGCCAGCCTCGGAGGGCTCGGGGACCTCCCCCTTGGTGCTGTAGAGCAGGCTGTGCTCGATGAAGATGACCGGGTCGGGGTCGCGGATCGAGGCCAGCAGCAGGCCTCGGGCATCTGCGGGGGTGGCCGGCATGACCACCTTGAGCCCGGGGACGGAGGCGAACCAGCCCTCGAAGGTCTGGGAGTGGGTTGGCCCTAGCTGACCGAATCCGGAGACGGTGCGGACCACCAGGGGCACCGACCACTGGCCCCCGAACATGTAGTGGAGCTTGGCGGCACCATTGACGATCTGGTCGAGCGCGAGCAGGGCGAAGTTGATGGTCATGAGCTCCACCACCGGTCGCAGACCGCCCATCGCCGCGCCCATGGCGAAGCCGACCATCCCGGCTTCAGCTATGGGGGTCTCGACCACCCGCTTGGGGCCGAACTCGTCGATCAGCCCCTTGGTCACCGCGTAGGAGCCACCGTAGCTGGTGATGCTCTCGCCCATCAGGATCACCCGCTCGTCGCGGAGCATCTCGTCCCGAAGGGCGCTGCGGACAGCCTCGCGGTAGCTGACCAGGGCCACGCTCAGCTGTCCTCCCCGCCGGCCGGGGGCGCCGCCCCGGTCGCGGCCCCGGCTGTGCCCGGGTTCGAGGCAGGGGCTTCGGCCTCAGGGTCGATCGGCTTGGCGTAGATCCAGCGGCCGACCTCGGCGGGGTCGGGCCACGGTGACCGCTCGGCGAAGGCGACCGCATCCAGCATCTGCCCCTCCACCTCCTGGCCGATCTGGGCCAGCTCCTGGGAGCTGCAGAGCTCGCTCTCGACGCAGAAGTCGCCGAATCGCGGAATCGGATCTCGGACCCGCCAGCTCTGCACCTCGGCCTTGTCCCGGTAGAGCTCGGGGTCGGCCATCGAGTGGCCCCGGAGGCGATAGGTCAGGGCCTCAACGAAGTAGGGGCCCTGGCCGGCGCGGCAGTGGTCGGCCGCCTGCTGGACCGCCGCGTACACCGAGAGCACGTCCATGCCGTCGCACTGGATGGCGGGCATGGTCCCCTCCGCCTTGGCCGTCATCTCGGCGACCGGCGACGCCTCGGCCAGGCTGGCCCCCATGCCATAGAGGTTGTTCTCGCAGATGAAGATGACCGGGAGGTTCCAGAGCGCCGCCATGTGCAACCCCTCGTGGAAGATCCCGTTACCGGTGGCCCCGTCGCCGAAGAAGTCGAGGACGATCTCCTCGCGCTGGCGGTACTGCATGGCGAAGGCCATCCCGGTCCCGACCGGGATGTGGGAACCAACGATGGCGTACCCACCCCAGAAGTTCTTCGAGGCGTCGGCCAGGTGCATGGAGCCGCCCCTCCCATGGCAGAGCCCGTCCTCGCGCCCAAAGAGCTCCGCCATGCAGGCCCTGGGATCGCAGCCCCGGGCCAGGGCGTAACCGTGGTCCCGGTAGTGGCCGATCACGTGGTCGCTGTCTCGCGCCGCGTTGATGGCTCCCACCGCCACCGCCTCCTCGCCGATGTAGAGGTGGAGGAACCCGCCCACCTTGGCCTGGGCGTAGGCCTCCGCGGCATGTTCCTCGAAACGCCGGATCTCCACCATCTGGCGGTACATGTGCAGGCACTGCGCCGGCGTCAGGCCGAGCGGGAGCGCAGCTCCCTTGGCCCGCTTGGGGCCCCGCGGGTGCCGGGTGTGTGAGATTCCCTCGATGCCTGCCATGAGGTCAGTTTAGGAGATGTTGGTCAGCACCAGTCCTGGCGGGCGACGGTCGCTCCCCCCAGGGTCGCCCGGGGGGAATGGGGAGGACGAAGTGGGCCCCGGGAGAGCTCGATCCGACCGTGAAACAACGGTTGGATTATTCAAGAAATCGGGGTATACTCGACCCAGCGCTCGAGGTCGTAGGAGCGCTGCCAGGTGGCGGGGAGCACCGGGTAATTGGGTCGCGTCCACCACCGTTGGAGAGAGCGGGGGTCCTGACTTGGGGATCCCACCGACAACCAGCTCAGAGCACTGTGCTCCAAGGAATGAACACCTCATGATGACATCGGAGAGAGACAACCACTTCCACGCCACCCGGCGCGAGATCCTGCGCCGGCAGCGCGAAGGCTTTTCCAGGACCCGGATCCTGCGCCGCTACCGCTCCCACCTGGAGCACCTCGACCGGGTCCTAGCCGACCTCGAGGATGCCCGGATCCGCGAGCGACGGGTGGTACCACCCCAGATCACCGAGCAGCTCCGCCAGGCCGAGGTGGCTCAGGAGGATCCCGACCTGGCCCTGGTGGTGTCCACCAGCCGGCCCAGCATCGACCGGGTCCAGGACGCGGTCTTTGACGCCCAGGGTCGGATCATGGTCGAGGTCAGCCGACTGCTCGGCCGGCCCGACTGGGTGAGCATCGAGGCTGAGGAGGGAGAAGCGCTCGAGCTGGAGGCCGCCCGCTACTGATCGGACGGGTCCGGCACCGGCACCGGCCCGCTGTCTGAGGCGCCCTGGCCAAAGGAGCGGGCCAGCTCTACCACGAGCGCCTGGTCGCGCAGCGCCCGCCGACTTCGGGAGGTCGGCTGTTTCCGGGCCTGGATCGGAGCGTGAGCCCGATCTGCCAGCCGCTCAGCCTCCCGGGCCTGCCTCACCTGGCTGAGCCGCTCCCACTCCGCCACCGCCGCCTCGGCCAGCGCCGCCCGGTCCCCTCCGCTCCCGGCCTCAGCCATCTCATCCAGCTTCTGCTGGAGCCGAGCCATCCGGGCCGCCGGGAGCTGCGCCTTGGCGGCCAACAGCCCCGCCTCCAGCTGGCCCTCCGCGCGCCGGTGCTGCCGGAGTTCGGATTCCTGGTGCACCTCGGCGGTCCGGGCTTCGCGGAGGGCGGCCTGGGCCTGCGCCAGCAGATCCTGGTACCGCCCGGCCAGGCCATCGTGGGCTCCTTCGGCAGCAGCCTCCGCCAGGAGCTGGGCCTCCTGAGTCAGACGCTCCACCGCCGCCTCCCCACCGAGCTGGCGCAGCTGGGGGAAGATGAACATCCGGCACTTGCGGTCGACCTCGACGAAGGCCTGACGGGCCTCCGCTGGCAGCTCGGAGTGCTCCGGGGCCGCCAGTGAGGTCGGGGCCGACAAGTGGGAGGGGGGATCCGGCTCGATCAAGCCTCAGCCGACCTCCCTACCCGGCCTCGGCCCATCCGCTCCAGGAGGCAGCCCACTCCCGCCCGGGCACCGCCCGGGGCTCGGAACACCGCCGTACCGGCCACGAGCACAGTCGCCCCGGCCGCGATACAGGCGGCCGCATTCTCCTGGTCCACCCCTCCGTCCACCTCGATGTCGCAGCTCAGGTCCCGCTCCTCCAAGAGCCGTCGAAGCCCCCTCACCCTGGCGAACGCCGAACTGAGGAGGGTCTGGCCGCCGAAGCCCGGGTCGACGCTCATGACCAGGGCCAAGCTGATATCCGGCAGGATATCTACCAGGAAGTCCACCGGCGTCGCGGGATTGATCCCGACCCCCGGGCTGGCTCCCTCTCGGCGGACCAGTTCCACGGTGCGGTGGAGCTGGGGGCAGGCCTCGAAGTGAACCGTGATCAGGTCGGCGCCGGCGTGGGCGAAGGCGGGGATGATCCCATCGGGGCGGTCCACCATGAGGTGGGCCTCCAGGAAGAGCCGGCTGGAGCGACGGCAGGCAGCGACCACCTCTGGCCCCATGCCCAGGCTGGGGACGAAATGGTTGTCCATCACGTCGAGGTGGAGCCGGTCCGCACCGGCCTCCTCACAGGCCGCGATCTCCTCGGCCAGGTGACCGAAATCCGCGGCCAGGATGGACGGGGCGAGCAGGGTCACCTGGGTTGCTCCCGGAGCAGCGCCGCCGCCGCAAGATCACACCAGACCTCGCACGGGCTCACGTTGCGGGCCACCAGCTGGGCGGGCCACCGGACCGGGTCGTACGGTCCCTCGAGCACCTGGGCCAGGGCCTCTGCCTTGGCCTGGCCGTCCACCAGGAAGTGGGTCCGCCCAGCCCCTCGCAACGTCAGAGGGCCCAGGCTGAGCCGGCGCTGTCCGGCCGGGTTCTGGCTCGCCAGCGCCACCGCCTCCTCAGGATAGCTGGGGCCCGGGAACAGGGACGCGGTGTGGCCATCGGAGCCCATGCCCAGGGTGAGGACATCCAACCGGGGCCGGCCGTCCAGGAGCGGCACCGCTGCCAGGAAGCGGGCCTGGAAGCGCTGGCTGATCATCTCGGGGCCCAGCCCCGGCTCGACCTCCCACCCGAGGACCACCGGCCGATCGCCCTGGACTCGGTCCACCAGCGCACGCCGCAGGAGACCCTCGTTGGACTCGGGGTCGGTGACCCCGACCAGCCGCTCGTCCGCGGGCACCATCACCGTTCGGGCCCACTCCACCCCGGTCTCACCGGCCAGCAACTCCAGGGTCCGGAAGGGGGTCCTGCCCCCGGGCAGCGCCACCACGCACCCGCCCCTGGCCGAGATCGCCTCCCGGATCTCCTGGGCCAGAATCCGGGCCGCGTAGCGAGCCAGCGACTCGGGGTCTGGGAACGCCCGGATCCGGGGCCGCTCACCGCCCGCGCTCATGGCCATCCCGGCAGCTCGCCCTCAGTCACGCTTGACGGCGTGCCCGCCGAACTGGTTGCGCAGGGCGGCCACGTACTTGGCGGCGAAGGAATCGGTCTGCCGCGAGCGGATCCGCATCATCAGCGAGAGCGCCAGGACCGGTGTGGGCACATTCTGCTGCAATGCCTCCAGGAGCGTCCAGCGTCCCTCCCCGGTGTCGTCCACGTATCCCCTGATCCGCTCCAGGTCGGGGTCGTCCGCGAGGGCCAGCTCGGTGAGCTCCAGCAGCCAGGAGCGGATCACGCTGCCCTGGTCCCAGAGGTGGGCGATGGCGCCCAAGTCGAGGTCGAACTCCGAGGTCTCCAGAACCTCGAAGCCCTCGGCGTAGGCCTGGAGCATCCCGTACTCGATCCCGTTGTGAACCATCTTGACGTAGTGGCCGGCGCCGGCGGGCCCCACCCGGAGGTAGCCGTCGGGCGGGGCCAGGGTCTCGAGGACGGGGGCCACATGGTCGAAGGCGTCCTGGTCGCCCCCGACCATGAGGCAGTAGCCGACCTTGAGCCCCCACACCCCGCCCGAGGTCCCGGCATCCAGGAAGCTCACCCCCTCCTGGGCGCAGCGCAGCGCCCGACGCTGGGAGTCGACGTAGTGGGAATTGCCCCCGTCCACGACGATGTCGCCGCGCTCCAGAAGGGGAAGCAGGGCGTCCAGGGAAGAATCCACCGGGCCCCCTGAGGGGACCATCAGCCAGACCACGCGGCGCGGGCTCAACTTTCTGACCAGGTCGGCAAGGGAGCTGGCCGCGGTCGCGCCGCCCTCGGCGACCCTGGCGGTCAGATCCTGGTCCCGGTCGAAGGCCACCACCTGGTGGCCGCCGCGGAGCAGCCGCTCCACCATGTTTGCACCCATCTTGCCGAGGCCGACAAGGGCAACTTGCACGAGCTCTCCTCAGCCGGCGGCGGGCAACTGCAGGCGCTCCACCAGCTCGGCCAGCTGCTGGAGACCAAGTCCGACGTCCTCGAGGCAGATCCGCAGCACCCTGCGGCCCCGTCCGGTCAGAGCCTGGTAGTCCCCCAACGCCTGGGCCTCCTCCAGGACCCCGAAGGAGTACGCCTGGCCCGGGATCGGCATGTCGGTGTGATGCACTCCCGTGATCTGGAGGAAGGCGGCCTCCTCTGGACCACCCTTGTGGAGCTGACCGGTCGAGTGGAGGAAGCGGGGGCCGTAGCCGAAGGTGGTGGCGCAGCCCGTGGCCCGCAGCAGCCCCGCCCGCAGGCGCGAGATGAGGGCCTCGTCCTCAGGGCGGTCCGGGCGCATTGGCAGGTAGGCCATGACCGCCACGTACCAGGGCGCACCCACCCCCACCAGCCACCCCCTGAGTACCTGCTCCACGCTGCCGGCGCCCGGGGTTCCCGCCACCCTCACCGAACCGTCTATGAGGTCGACTGCGGGCTCGGGAAGCCGCCGCTCGACCTCCCACTCCTGGAGGAGTCTGACCGTGTTGTTCTTGCTCTCCTGGACGTTGGGCTGGTCGAAGGGATCGATCCCGATCAGGGACCCGGCCAGCGCGGTGGCAACCTCCCAGCGATAGAACTCGGCCCCCAGATCGAGCAGGTGGGCGATGGGGATCCTCACCACCGGGTGGCCCGCCGCGGCCAGGGAACCCAGCCACGCCTCGGTGGCGGGGTCGGTCCACCCCTCGATCCCCAGATGGACGAACAGTCGATCGGACCCGTACTCACCGACGTCAGCAGGGGGCTCCCCCACCACCGGGACCAGGCCCTTGCCCAGCTTGCCGGTGGACTCCGCCAGCAGCTGCTCGATCCAGATCGGCAGCTGGTCCAGGGCGGGTGCGGCCACGATGGTCACCTTGTCCCGACCCTGGGCGGCGCAACCGCCCAGAACCGCCCCCAACTGGGCCCCCGGGCTCTCGGCGGCGAAGCAGGCCTCGGCCATCGAACCCGCGCCCGCCAGCAGTTGGTCGAGGTCGATCCCCATGGTCGCGGCCGGGACCAGGCCAAAGTCGGAGAGAGCGCTGTAACGCCCCCCGATCTCGGGGTTGGCTGCGAACACCTGGTGGAAATCCAGATCGTGAGCCAGCTTCTCGAGCTCGGTCCCCGGGTCGGTGATGGCGACACAGTGCTCGCCGGCCCCATCGCCCAACGCCTCCCGCCAGCGGTCGTGGAGGAAGCTGAATTGGGCCAGCGTCTCGGTGGTGCCACCGCTCTTGGAGGAGACCAGGAGGAGGGTGCCGGCGGGGTCCACCCGACCCGCCACCGACGCGATCTGGTCGGGATCGGTGGAGTCCAGGACGGTCAGGTCGGGATACCCCGGACGGACCCCAAAGGTCTGCCGCAACACCTGCGGACAGAGGCTGCTGCCCCCCATCCCCACCAGGACGGCGTGGGAGAAGCCCTGGTCGCGAACCCAGTTCGAGTAGCCGTACAGCGCGGCCACTCCGGTCCGCTGCCGCTGGGGCTCGTCCAACCAGCCCATCCGCCCCGCCATCTCCCGGCGGCCGGCCCCGTCGCCGGGCCAGAGGCTGACGTCCCGCGCCCGGAGCCGTGAGACCGCGTCGGCGCCGGCCAGGTGGCGCTCAGCCGCGGCGATCGACTCCGCAGCCTCGCCGGGCTCGACCCTGGCCAGGACTGCGGTCGAACCCACCTGGGTTCGGGGCGATGCCACCAGGCCCCGCCCCGCGAAGCCGGCGCGCTTGGCTGCGACCTCCGCCAGGAGCTTGTCCATGGAGCTGGCGAAGCTCTCGACGCCCTTGACCTCGAGCACGGCGCTGACATCGTCGATGGCCACCCCCAACTCGCCCAGGTGAGCCAGCTGGCGCTCGGCGCCGGGGATGTGGTCGACCAGGCTGGCCCGCGCCAGGCCGTGGTCCAGGAAGGCCGCGACCGAGCTCGGCGGCATGGTGTCGACAGTGTCCTCGGCGATCAGTTCCTCGCAGTAGAGGACATCCCGATAGGCGGGGTTCTTGGTGCTGGTGCTGGCCCAGAGCGGCCGCTGCACCGCGGCGCTGGCGGCTGCCAGGGCCCGAAAGCGCTCGCCCCGGAAGATCTCCTGGAAGGCCCGATAGGCGACCGCGCCGTTGGCGATGGCCGCTGTTCCCCTGGCGGCCAGGAGCTCAGCCCTGCGCCCCCCCTCGGCCTGCTCGGCGAGGACGTCCAGGCGGGCGTCGGCCTCGGTGTCGACCCGGCTGACGAAGAAGCTGGCCACCGACCGGATCTGGCTGATGGGCAGGCCCGCCTCGAGCCGGCGCTCCAGTCCCCGGCAGTAGGCCTCCATCACCTCCCGGTAGCGCGCCACCGCGAAGATCAGGGTGACGTTGACGTTGAAGCCCTGGAAGAGCGCCTCCTCCACCGCCCCCACCCCCTCCCTGGTGGCGGGGATCTTGATCATCAGATTGGGCCGGTCCACCGCTCTCCAGTAGCGCCCGGCGGCGATGACCGAGTTGCCCAGGTCGTGAGCCAGAGCCGGGGAGACCTCCAAGCTCACATAGCCGTCGCGACCGTCGGTGGCTCTGTGGGTCTCGGCGAGCTCGTCACAGGCGCTGCGGACGTCGTCGGTGATCAGGCGGTCGTAGATCTCCTCCGCGGAGCGCCCCGCCAGGGCCAGCTCCCGAATCTCCTCGTCGTAGGCGTCACCCTCGGAAAGCGCCTTCTCGAAGATGGTCGGGTTCGCGGTCACCCCCAGGATGCCCAGCGAGATCAGTCGCCTCAGCTCCCCCTTGCGGAGCAGATCACGGCTCAGGTTGTCGTACCAGGGGCTCTGGCCCAGATCGGCGAGCCTCTGCAGCGCGGTCTCAGCCATCTCGCTCCCCTCCCCGCAGGCCCATCAGCCCCTGGATCCGATCCGCGACCGCCTCCGGGGTCAGGCCCAGGTGCTGATAGATAGTCTGGGCCGGCGCCGAGGCGCCGAAGCGATTGACGCCAACCACCCCTCCCCGGTCACCCACCCAGCGCCACCAGGGCTGGTCCACCCCGGCCTCCACCGCGACCCGGACGGAGATCTCCGGCGGGAGCACCTCAGCACGGTAGCCCTCGGGCTGCTCAGCGAAGAGCTCCATGGACGGCATGCTGACCACCCGGGTGGGCAGCCCCCGGCCCTGCAGCAGATCCCGCGCCGCTACGCATATGGACAGCTCGCTGCCAGTGCCGATCAGCAGACATCGGGCCGGCCCCCCCTCCGCCTCCAGCAGGACGTAGGCGCCGCGGCGCACCCCGGTTGGGGCCACCCGCCTGGTTCCCGGCAGCACCGGGAGGTTCTGGCGGCTCAGCACCAGCGCCGTCGGGGCGGCGCCCCGCTCCAGCGCCACCGCCCAGGCCCAGCTGGACTCGTTGGCGTCACCGGGGCGGATCACCACCAGGCCGGGGATGGCCCGGAGCGCCGCCAGGTGCTCCACCGGCTGATGGGTGGGACCGTCCTCGCCCAGCCCGATGCTGTCGTGGGTGTAGATCCAGATCACCGCGAGGTGCGATAGGGCGGAGAGGCGCACCGACGGCCGCTGATAGTCGGAGAAGGTGAAGAAGGTGGCGCTGTAGGGACGCAACCCGCCATGGGCGGCGATCCCGTTACAGGCGGCTCCCATGGCATGCTCCCGGACCCCGAAGTGCAGGTTGCGGCCGGTGCCGCTGCGGCCGTCGAAGTCGCCGCCGCCGGGGATGGCCGTCCTGGTGGACTCCGAGAGATCCGCGTCTCCGCCCAGGATCCAGGGAATCCGGGCCGCCAGCTGGGCCAGGGCCTTACCGGCCGAGACGCGGGTCGCGATCGGCTCGCTGCCCTCGTCCCAGGACGGCAGCACGTCCTCCCACCCGGCCGGGAGTTCCCCGGCGCTGGCCGTGCGCCACTCGCTGGCCAGCTCGGGGAACTCCTCGCTCCAAGCCCGGAAGCGCTCGCTCCATCGCCGGTGGAGGGGCGCACCCTCCGCGGTCGCCCGACGGAAGTGGGCCAGCGCCTCGTCGGGGATAAAGAAGGTCCGATCTGGGTCCCAGCCGTAGGCGCGCTTGGCGGCGGCCGCCTCCTCTGGGCCCAGAGGGGACCCGTGGGCGGCGTTGGTGTCCTGCTTGTGAGGCGCCCCATAGCCAATGTGGGTGCGGACCGCGATCAGGGAAGGCCGGCTGGGGTCGTCGATGGCGTTCTGAATGGCACCACCGATGGCCTCGAGGTCAAGGATTCCGTCCTCGACCCGCTGCACCTGCCACCGATAGGCGGCGAACCGCGCCAGCACGTCCTCGCTGAAGGAGAGTGATGTCGGACCGTCCAGCGAGACGTGGTTGTCGTCGTAGAGGCAGATCAGCTTGCCCAGACCGAGGTGACCGGCCAGCGAGGCCGCCTCCGAGCTCACGCCCTCCATGAGGTCGCCATCACCGCAGAGCACGAAGGTCCGATGGTCGACGATCTCCCGCCCCGGACGGTTGTAGTGGAAGGCCAGGTAGCGCTCGGCGATCGCCATCCCCACCGCGTTGCCGAAGCCCTGGCCCAATGGCCCGGTGGTGACCTCGACCCCCGGGGTCAGGCCCAGCTCCGGGTGGCCGGGCGTCTCCGAGCCCCACTGGCGGAATTGCCGCAGCTGCTCCAGCGGCAGGTCATACCCGGTCAGGTGCAGCAGCGCGTAGAGCAGCATCGAGCCATGCCCGGCCGAGAGGACAAATCGGTCGCGGTCCGGCCATTTGGGATCGCCAGGGTCGTGGCGGAGAAAGCGGGTCCAGAGCACGTAGGCGGCTGGCGCCGCCCCCATGGGCAGCCCGGGATGCCCGGACTTGGCCTTCTCGATGCTGTCGATGGCCAGGGTCCGGATGGTGTTGATGCAGAGGTCATCCAGCTCGCTTCCCGCCCGGGGCAGCCGCGAATCACCGCTCATCGCTCGATCCTCAGATTCATGGGCCATCTCGCCTTGATGATCTCACCTGGGCCGCTTAAGGCGTGGCGACCACCTCGAGTCAGAGCGGCCCTGGCGGAAGAGCTCCGGCGCTCACCGCGAAGGGATGCCTCCTCAGCCCGGCGGCCGGCGGGGGCCAGCACGCTGGCGGGAACCGCCCGGCCCCTTCAGACCTGGCCCTGGCTCCGCTTGTCGAACTCCGGAGCCGACCTCGCGGAGGCCTTCCCCCGGAGGCCGGTGCGCACTCCCCGGGGGGGACCTTGAGCAAGTTTGACATGCCATCTCCGCCGTGACTAACGTGGTCGCGGCCGGTCCAGTTTGGCCGACTTTCACCAACTGGTTTGTGAAGGGGAAGTCTGTGGACAACAGCGTCTCGACAGCGTCTACGACCGGAGGGGCACCTGCCAACCCCTTCATCACCGCGCAGCGTCAGTTCGACCAGGCCGCGGCGATCCTGCATCTGGACCCGGGCCTGGCCGGGATCCTGCGCGAAGTGAGGCGGGAATTTACGGTCCACTTCCCAGTCCGGATGGACGATGGCTCGATCCGAGTATTCACCGGCTACCGTTGCCAGCACAACGTGGCCCGTGGTCCTGCCAAGGGCGGCATCCGCTACCACCCGCAGGTCAGCTTGGACGAAGTCAAGGCGCTCTCCATGTGGATGACATGGAAGTGCGCAGTCACCAACATTCCCTACGGCGGGGCCAAGGGCGGAATCATCTGTGATCCCATCCACATGAGCCAGAAGGAGCTGGAGAGGATGACTCGCCGCTTCGCCAGTGAGATCTCCATCCTGATCGGCCCCGAGAGCGACATCCCCGCTCCCGACGTCAACACCAACGCCCAGACCATGGCCTGGATCATGGACACCATCTCCATGGCCAAGGGCTACTCGGTCCCGGCGACCGTCACCGGCAAGCCAATCTCGATCGGTGGCTCTGAGGGACGCAATGAGGCCACCGGCCGCGGCGTCGTCGTCACGACGATGGAAGCCTGCAAGCGGCTGGGCCTGGATCCGGCCGAGTCCACCATCGCCGTCCAGGGCTTCGGCAACGTGGGCAGCATCGCCGCCGAGCTGTTCGTGGACCTGGGCTTCAAGGTGGTCGCGGTCTCCGGCTCGTTGGGAGGCATCTACAACCCTGACGGCCTGGACATCGCCGGCGTGATCGAGCACCACAACCGCACCGGTCATGTGGACGGCTTCCCAGGCTCCCGCCAGGCCATCTCCAACAGCGCGCTGCTGGAGCTCCCGGTGACAATCCTGGTCCCCTCCGGCCTTGAGAATCAGCTGACCGGAGAGAACGCGGATCGGGTTCAGGCCAAGCTCATCGCCGAGGGAGCCAACGGCCCGACCACCCCTGAGGCCGACGACGTCTTCCAGCAGCGGGGAGTGACGGTGATCCCGGACATTCTCGCCAACGCCGGGGGCGTCACGGTCTCGTACTTCGAGTGGGTGCAGGACCTGCAGTCCTTCTTCTGGGAGGAGAAGGAGATCAACGAGCGCCTGACCAGGATCCTGCAGCGGAGCTACCAGGAGACCGACGACCTGGCCAAGGAGCACCACACCAACCTGCGCATGGGCGCTTACTGCCTGGCCGTCAAGCGCGTCGCCGACGCCACCTCGATCCGGGGCATCTATCCCTGACCGACTGCCTACCAGGTTGTGCCTGAGCCCGCACGCTCGGCTGAGCGTGCGGGCTCGGCACCCGTCTTCGCGGTGACGCAACGGCTCTGAACCTCCCCGCTCCCGCTACCCGGAAGTTCGGTCGCCGGTTGAACTCGATCCGAGTTCCACGATCATCTCGAAGGTAGTCAGAAGAAGTTGCAGGGCCCGCGCCCACGGAAGCCGGCTGACGATGCTCTGGGGCAACCCAGTCAGAACCGGCGCGGTTCCCCCCAACTCGTGCTGAGTTCAGCTGCTTCCCGAACTTCGGACTACTTCGCTTCGGGAGCACTGCCATGAGCACCGGAGGTCTTCTCACCCGGCGACTTGAGCCGGGGCACGCACAGCGCCGGCCCGAGATACCCGGGGCCATCTCCTTGCCCCCGGAGGTGGCCCGGTGGGCTGTCTGATCGCGGCCGGCCATCTGCCCGCGATGGACCTCAGCCCTCGCGCGAGGAGGACCGCGCCGGCCGACTTGGGCGCCTACATCGAGGCTCGGCGAGAGGACAGCTGAGAGTTGCTCGCCGGACCCCTCGGAGCCGGAGCCTGAGTGTGGGGCCGACGCAACCGCGACACCAGCGGGTGAGTGCTGACCATCTTCGGCATAGCGAGCCGCCTTCGGGGACGCCCGGAGGGCCTTGGCGGGGATCCCGACCCTCTCAAGGGGGTCGAGTACGCCCCGGCCGCCCCATCAGCCAGACGACCGTGGTGCCTCGACGAGGATCACCAAGGTCTCGGCCACCACGCCGTCAGTTGCCATCGCCTCGGCCATCGGCGGGGTCTGCATCGCGGCCATGAGGGCGTCCAGGTCGGCAACGTCCATGAGCACCGCCACCCGGGTCGAGTTCTGCGGATCGACGAATGTCCGGATGTTGGTGACGCCGAGGGGCCCGAAGACCTCCTCGCGCTTCGGCGAGGCAAGCCAGTGCTTCTGGTCCTTCACATCGTGGTGGCCGATCACAGTCGGCATGCCTTCTCCTCAGTGGGCGCGCCCAGCGGAAACGCTGGACGGTGCTCGGATCCTCCGCCGTCACACCTCTAGATATAGATACCACAATCGATTGCCGCGTGCAACCACCCGGATGATTACCCCCGTGTCACCTGAATGGCATCGGGCAGAGTCCCATCTCGGTGACCGCCCACTCCCAGTTCCAGCGGCGCCCTCAGCCGGTGCCGAGGCGCCAGGGGCAGCGGGCTGACTGCCCGCCGGAGCAACGCCACGGGGTCAACCGACGCCAGGAGTGGGACCATCCCCAGCAGAGTTCGGACCCCGGCGGATCTGTGCGGCGAGGACCTCCGTGGCTGGCCTGGACGCCGGCATCAAGGTCCGGCGGGAGGGCCGCTGAGGACAGCCGGCGAGGAGTGGTGAATGCCCACTTACCCACCCGGTGGTAGGGTCGTCCCAATGAACATTCAGGGTGCAGTTGAGGAGTCCCGGTCATGAGCTCGATGCCTGGATTTGAGCCAGTCACCGAGGTGGCGGCGGACGGGAGGGCCCGGGTCGCTTTTGGCCGGGTCGGGGTACGCCAGCACGATCGGTTTCTTGTCTCGAAGCACCCTGGCGGGGAGATCATGTTGACCCCGCTGGCGAGCATCCCGAAACAGGAGCTGCTGGTTTGGGAGAACGAGCAGGTCGGGGCGTCGCTGCCCAAGGGGATCGCTGATTCCCTGCACGATCGGGTTCGCCCACTGGATGACTTTCTCGACGAAGACATCCAGGAGTGAGCGCACCACCGTTCACTCTCCTCTTTACCGACGAAGCCACCGACATCCTCCAGGGCTTGGCGCAGCCGCACTACTGGGACAAGCTACAGAAGGCCCGGCAGGGCTTGCGCCTCCTTAGGGACGTTGGCCCCAGCCATCCCGGCCTCAACCGTCACCGCTACCAGTCCATGACTCGACCGAGCGGCGAGCCGCTCTGGGAGTCCTATCTAGATAAGCAGACCCCAAGCGCGTGGCGAGTGTTTTGGGTCCATGCGGGAGCCGACACGCTGAGGATACTGACGCTTGGTCCCCATCCGTGAGCCTGCCCAACATCGCCACCTCCCCTCCGGTGCCCACCACCCGGTTGAACCCGGATTGAAGGGTAGGCAGCAGTCTGCTCTGAGCAGCGGGTTCCCAGATCATCCCCTGCTATTGATCTCAATGGAGGGCAAGCGGTGAACGGCCTGATGATGGATCATCCCCTCACCCTCACCGATCTGCTCCAGCATGGCGTGCGCTGCTTCCCTGACCAGGAGATCGTCACCCCGCGCGCCCAGGGCGGTCCCCAGCGTTACCGCTTCTTGGAGTTTGGGGAGCGCACCGAGCGGCTGGCTCGGGCCCTGGGTCAGCTGGGTGTGCGACCGGGCGACCGGGTGGCCACCCTCGCCTGGAATACTGAGCAGCACCTGGAGTGCTACTTCGCGATTCCCGGGATCGGTGCGGTTCTCCACACCCTCAGCCTCCGCCTCTTCCCGGACGACCTGGCCTTCGTCATCAACGACGGGGCGGACCGGATCATCTTCTGCGACCGCGGGGCGCTTCCCTTGCTCCAGCGGTTGGCGGGCCGGATTCCCTCGGTGCGACTCGTGGTGCTCATGGGCGAGGGGCCCGCCGACACCGCCGGCCTTCCCCAGACGATCGACTACGAGCAGCTCCTCTCGGAGAGCTCCCCCGGGATGGAATGGCCCGCTCTGGACGAGCGCCAGGCCGCCGCCATGTGCTACACGTCCGGCACCACCGACCTACCCAAGGGGGTGGTGTACAGCCACCGCTCCGCCTACCTCCACAGCCTGGCGGCGGTGACCGCTGGCTGGATCGGCCTCTGCTTCCAGGACACCCTGCTTCCGGTGGTGCCCATGTTCCACGTCAACGCCTGGGGCCTGGTCCACGCCAGCATCGGGGCCGGGGCGAAGGTGGTGATGCCCGGGCGGTACCTCGACCCGGTCCACCTCCTCGACCAGCTCCGCACCGAGGAGGTGACCGTCGCCGCCGGCGTGCCCACCATCTGGGGAAGGCTGCTGAGCCTGCTTGATGAGCGGCCCACGCCCCTGCCCCGGTTGCGGATGATCCTCTGCGGCGGCTCGGCGGCGCCCCCGGCGCTGATCTCCGGGTTCGACCGCCACGGGCTCAACTTGGTCCACGCCTGGGGAATGACCGAGACCTCGCCGATAGGCACCGTTGCCGTGGTCAAGACCCACCTTGAGGGTCGGAATCCCGAGGAGCTGTTGCGCCTGCGGTCCAAGCAGGGGCTCCCGGTCCTGGGTGTGGAACTGAGGATCGCCGACCTCGTGACCGGCAACCAGTGCCCACCCGACGGCCAGACCGCCGGCGAGATCCAGGTACGGGGGCCCTGGATCGCCCGCGCCTACCACCACGACCCCGACGACTCCGCCGGTCGCTTCACCGGTGACGGATGGTTTCGCACCGGAGACGTCGCGACCATGGACTTCGAGGGCTACATCCAGATCGTGGATCGCACCAAGGACCTGGTGAAGTCGGGCGGCGAATGGATCTCCTCAGTCGCCCTCGAGGGTGAGCTGGCGGCCCATCCCAAGGTTCTGGAGGCCGCTGTGCTGGGGTTCCCCCACTCCCGCTGGGCCGAGCGGCCGGTGGCCTTCGTGGTCCCCCAGCCCCAGTACCGAGAGAACATCAGTGAGGAGGAGGTGCTGGAGTTCCTCCGCCACCGGGTGGCCGCCTTCTGGGTGCCCGATCGGGTCATCTTCGTGGACGAGGTCCCCAAGACCAGCGCCGGCAAGTTCGACAAGAAGGTCCTGCGGCGGCGGTACGCCTCCTTCGACCTGGGCTGAACCAGCGGCCTCAGCGCCGGTGGTCGCGTACCGAGGCCAGCCAGGCGCCCGCCTCCGCCCGGGGGGCGTAGAGCACGCTCCCCGAGCCGGAGTAGACCCGGGTCCACTCCGAGCTCGACCCGAGCAGATTCGCCAGCGGAGTGCCTCTCCCCTGCCACACCAGGCTGACCTGGTAGCGGCGCAGGATCGCCAGCGTGCCCGAGGCGGCAGAGACCACGGTCAGGTACTGCTTCAGCACCTTGGGCCCCATCAGGTCGACCTCGCCGAAGATGAAGAGCTGATCTGGCGCGCAATCCCGTCCGGTGGGGTCGCGGTGGTCCAGGCGGTAGAGCAGCCACCCTGAGCGGCCGTAGGGGGCGAACACCCTGGCCGGAGGGCCGTCACAGATCAACCGACCGACCTGGACCGGGTAGACGGACCCCTCCACGCGGTTGTCCGGACTGCTCAACTGCACTGAGATGCGAACCGCGCTGGCCAGCACCGCCAGCACCATGACCGCCGCCACGAACCAGCCGGGTGCCCGGCTCCGCCCCCGCGGGCGCCCAAAGCCACGGGATCTGCGGATGCGGTCGGACATCCCCTGCATGCCGTCGGTCCATAGCGGCAGCACCAGGATCGCGAAAATGGGGATGTCCCGGACGGCGTAGAGGAGCAGCACCGTCCCCGCCAGCGCCAGCAGGAGGTCGGCGATCCGGGTGTGCCGGGCCCACCGAGCGCCCAGGATGGTCGTCAGCAGCAGCAGCAGCACCGGGAGCGATGCCAGGGAGTGGAAGTCGGGAGGCTGCCACTCGTCCAGGTTGGCCTGGGCCACCGGGCTCAGCAGCAGGTGGAGAGGATAGAGGTAGATGCCCCAGCCGTTGGGGTTGACCATGGGGGCCATGGCCGAGATCACCAGGCCCACCGCCAGCTCGGCCAGCCGCCGCCAGGCCAGCGCGCCGGCACCCCTCAGCCAGCTGCTGGCCGCCTCACCGGCCAGGTAGACGGCGATCACCCCGACCCCGATCAGGAATCCACCGTGAAGATTGCCCCAGACCACAAAGAGCGGCACCAGCCAGACCAGGAGCCACCGGCTGGGGCGACGGCGGTAACTGTCAAGCAGGGTCAGGAGCACGCCCAGGAAGCCGAAGGTGAACATCTGCGGGCTGGGCCCCCAGATCTGGAGCCCGGAGACGATCACCAGCGCTGCCCCCAGAGCCAGGACCCAGCGGGACAGGCCTCGACGGTTGGCCCTCATCACCGCCAGGACGAACCCCACCCAGGTCACCAGGGCCATCAGCAGGATCACCGGGGCCATCCCGAAGGTCTTGTACAGCAGCGCGTAGATCACCTCCGCGCCCCACTCCTGGGTGATGAAGGGATGGGTGCTGGCGGTGAAGGTGTAGGCGTTGTGCTGGGGTACTCCCGAGGCCAGAATGTCCAGACCCACTCTGAGGTGCCACCAGAAGTCGGGATCGAACTGGGGCTGGGTGAAGGCAGCGAAGGCCAGGATCACCACCGCCAGCAGGAAGACGGTGGGGCCGTCGGGCGCCCGCCTGCGGGTGGCGATAGGGAGCGGCGCCCCACTCTCAACGGTCATGTTCGGATCGGGATTGTAGGGGGGCTCAGCCGAACTCAAGCAAAGTCCCTGCTACGATCGCGAGGGCCTTCGGTAACGGTCGGGAGAAGAGCCCGGCCGGCCGGGCCTGTTTGCCAAGGCCCATCACGGTGAGACCAGCTGGGCCTCCAGGCCTTCCCTATGCCGGATGCGGGCTGGGGCCCGGATCAACAGCAGGCGGGACCGGGATGGGCCCGCAGCGGCAAAGGTCATCAGACCCAAGCGTCTCATGGCAGTGCCCAGGCACAGGCCTAGCCTGCCAGCGGCGACCGGCGGGTGTCAGATCAAGTAGGGACCCCGGCCAAATGGACCAGCTTGGGCCTGAGCCTTCCGAAGCAGTGCCCTGGGTACACTGCGGCGGTGGTCGAGCCGCGACTAGGCCAGCCCCCGAAGCCCTTCCCGCTCGACGCCTGCGGTATGGATGAGGTGGGTCGGGGCGCCCTGGCAGGTCCCCTGGTGGCAGCCGCGGTGATCCTCCCCGCAGGCTTCCGCCATCCCCTGCTCCGGGACAGCAAGCTGCTCTCTCCCCGCCAGCGGGAGGTGGTGGAGCCACTCATCCGATCGGCCGCGGTCTCTCTGGAGTTGGTCGCGATCGAGGCGCAGCTGATCGATCGCTGGGGGATCGGCTGGGCCAACCGCAAGGCCTTCGAGCTCCTGATCCGGGCGGTCCCGGCCCCAACCCACCTCGGCGACGGCAACCTGGTGCTGGTGGGCCAGCCCAGCTACCGGAGCGTCATCCGAGGCGACCGCCTGGTGCCGGCGATCTCAGCCGCGTCGATAGTGGCCAAGGTCTTCCGGGACCGCCTGATGGTGGAGCTTCATCAGCGGTTTCCCGCCTACGGCTTCAACCGCAACAAGGGCTACGGCTCGGCCACCCATTTGGCGGCGCTCTCCCGCCACGGACTCTGCCCCGAGCACCGGTCCAGCTTCATCCACCTGCGGCCGCCGGAGCTCGACCTCCTCCGCTAGGGCGCCAACACCTGCGGGGGGCGCGCCTGGACCAGCCGCCCGGCCCCTCCCCGCTCCGCTCACCAGCCCCGGGCGACCCACGATCGGAACTGGGGCGCCTCGCTCCCGATGGTGGTCGGACCGCCGTGGCCAGGGTAGACCACTGTCTCCGGGGCCAGGGGCAGCAGGTGGGTCCTGATGCTGTCCACGATGGTGGGGAAGTGTCCGAGCGGCGGCCTGGTGGCGCCAGGCCCACCCGGGAACAGGGTGTCCCCGGTGAAGATGTAGCCAGGGTGGTGGAAGCAGATGCTCCCCGGGGTGTGGCCCGGCGTGTGCAGGACCCGGAGCTGGCGGTTCCCGAACTGGATGATCTCTCGGTGCACCAGCTCCCGCCCGGGCGGGGGCTCGCCGAACATCTCCATGTCGGCCAGATGGGCACCGGCCCAGGCCGAGGGGAACTGGGCCTGGACCGCCGCCAGCGCCTGCCAGTGATCCTGATGGCCGTGGGTCTCCAGGATCGCCACCAGCCTCAGCTCACCCACCGCCTCGATCAACCGGGCGGGCTCGTTGGCGGCGTCGATCAGGACCGCCTCGCCCGTCTCGGGGCAGGCCACCACGTAGGCGGCGTTGTCCCAGGGGCCGACCCGGCGCACCCGGATCCGGAGGGTGTCGTCAACGTCCCAGTCAGAAGCCGGCCCGGTGTCAGTCAACTCTCAACCCTCCTTCCCACCCACGCGGGTCCGTTCCCCAGGCGTGCCCGCAGGCTCCAGGTCCCGGATCCAGTAGCCGTCAGGGTAAGCCCGGACGCCGGCCGAGGACAGAATGGGGCAAAGGGCCCCGGACCCACTGCCCTCACTGGGTGGCCAGCTGGAGCCGGCCGCGGAGCAGCGCCAGCACGTCGCGGCTGGCGGGCGGTACCAGCCCCTCGTCCCCGCGCCGGCCCCACAGCCAGAGCACCAGATCCGAGGGGTCGCCCTGGAGCACGGCATCGGCCTTCCCCGTGGCCGCCGAGACCGTGATGCTGTCCTCCGCCAGCGTGACCAGCCAGTCTCGACCCGCGGTGGAGACCAAAACCCGCTGGCCGCGACAGTGGTCGTCCCGGGCGGCTGACCAGTCCCCAGCCAGGATGACCGTCAGGATCTCGTCGACACCATCGACGGCCAGTTCCCCCGGCACGGGCTCGAGGCAGCCAAGCGCCATCTGCAGGTCGACACGGTGGACGGCCGTCTCGTGCGCCATCCGCCGGGCCCAGAAGCCCACGGTCTGGTCCGGCGGATACCAGGTGGCGGAGGGGGCGGACGGCCCCAGCTGCTCCATCAGGGCCAGCAGGCGCAGGTGGGCGTCGCCAAGCCACCCGGCCAGATCCGGGCCGGTGGGCCAGTCCGGAGGCCAGGGGCTGGGATCGACCCCGAGCTCGGTGCAGGCGATCTTGTGCTCGTAGACCTGGGCCAGGTGGCAGGCCACGTCGCGCACCGACCAACCTGGGCAGCAGGGTATCGTCGCCTCCAGGTCGCCCCCGGCGAGGTCCACCGCGGCCGCCCCCTCGGAGCGCAGGTGGCTAAGGAACTGGTCGAACTCCACGAAGGCAGGATACGGTTGCCAGTCCGCGCCCTGGCCCGGCCGGGCCGATCTGTCAGTCCCCGCTAGGCGGCGCCGATGGAGGTCGCTGCCGGCCTCCCGGCATCGCCGGATGGATCCGCGCCAACCGGCGCCACCAAGGCGGCCGCCAGCATCACCGTCGCCGCGGCCACGATCGGGATGAACGGTGAGCTCCGTCCACCTCCCAGGTCCAGGGCCACCCCGCCCAACAGCGGGCCGAGGAAGGCACTGGCGTACCCCACGGTCAGCATGGTGGCGGCCAGGGCAGCGACCCGGGAGGGGGCCACCACCATGGCGGGGAAGGCGAGCAGACCGGCGAAGGTCATCGCCACCCCGATGCCGATCAGGGCCGCGCACAGGATCGGAACCCGCTGCCCGGCCAGCAACCAGCCCCCGGCCCCGGCCAGGGTGACCGCCGAGCTCACCACGTAGAACCAGCGCCGGGTGGCGAAGGTCCTGCCCGCCACCAGGAGGAGAACGTCGACCGGAACCATGACCCCGTTGAGGGTGGCCAGAGTCCAGCTGACCAAGCCGGAGTGGGAGCCACCGCCCAAGGAGATCGGGATCCAGGTGTTGGCGGAGAAGAAGACCAGCGACTGCCCCGCGAAGAGGGCGTAGATGGCCCAGGGCCGCCAGCGGAGTACCAGCCGCCGCAGCTCCCAACTCGTCTCTCCCGCCATCCCGGCCCGGTCCCGTGGCACCCCCAGGAGCCAGATCGGCACGCAGGTTGCGCCCAGCACGCCCCAGAAGGCCATGGTCCCCTGCCAACTGCCCAGCCAGCGGAGCACCAGTGAAGAGGTGGTCCCGGCGGCGACCACCTCCCCCACCGTGATCCCCAGAGTGAGAGTGACCGAGGCCAGCTGGACCCGGGGCCCGAACCAGCGCTGCAACGCCGCGGGCAGTCCGGGCTGGGTTATGGCGATCCCGGACCCCATCACGGCGGTTGCCAGCAAGAGGGTCGCGACGCCTCCCGGAAGAGCCCGAGCCAGCTCGCCGACAGCCGCCACCGCAAGCCCGATGGCGACCACCTTGAAGGCCCCCAGGCGGCGCACCAACGCTGCCCCGGGGAGGGCCGCCAGGCCCAGGGCCAGGATCGGGACCGCGGACACCAACCCGGCCACGGCGTAGCTGAGGTGGTCGCTGCGACGGACGAGGGCCAGCACCGGGGGTACCCCGAGAATCGGGGCCCGCAGGTTGAACCCCACCCAGAAGGCCACCAGCAGCAGCGCGAGCTGGGTGCGATCCAGGCGCCGGTGGACCAGGGTGGAGGGCTCCTCGGGACCTTGGCTCAAGGCGGGCCAGCGCCGGCCCAGCCCCCCCGTCGCCGCCGGGCCAGGAGAGGAAGCCGGGGCAGCAGGTCGCCCTTCACCACCTGGGGCCAGCAGTAGGCTGCGGCCATCTCCCTGGCCGCCCTGCGGATTCGCTCGGCCCGACCCGGGTCCGAGGCCAGCCTGGCGATCGACTGGGCCAGCTCGCTGGGGGAGCTGGTCTCGATCACCAGGCTGTTGTGCAGGTGGCGGGCGTAGTCCTCGCCGGTGGCCCCGACCACCGCCACCCCGCCGGCCGCCATGGTCTCGAGCCCGACCAGGCCGAAGGGTTCGAACTCGGAATTGGCCAGCACCGCCATCGATGAGGCGTAGAGCACCGGGAGAAGCTCCTCGGGCAGGAACCGGGCCAGCTCGAGCAGGTCTGCGTCGGGGGTGGCCTGGAGCGCCCGGACCAGGTCGGAGACCCCCTCGACCGGTTCCTCCCAGCGCCGCACCCGCAGGCCGCAGCCGACCGCCGCCTCGATGACCTCGGAGCGGTAGGCTTCGTTGCCGCCGCGGGCCAGCATCCGCACCGGGAGTCCGGCCGCGCGCAGCTCGCCCAGGGCCCGCACCGCCTGGAGCCAGCTCTTGTCCGGATGGAAGCGGCCGATCTTGAGCAGCACCTGACGGCCGGCGGCCCGACGCAACGCCATCACGTCGCCCTGGTCCACCGCGAGGAGCAGCTCGGCGGGGATCCCGTTGGGGATGACGATCGGCTCGACGCCGAATCCCTCGACCAGGAGCCTCATGTACCGGCTGATGGTGGTGATCCCGGCCGCCTCCTCCAGCCCGATCCAGTCCATCTCCCCGAAGCCGAACTGGTTGTTGGCGTTCCAGACCAGAAGGCAGCGGTCGGCAATCCCCCGCTCCGAGAGCAGCCGGTGGGTGCGCCCGGCCCAGTCGGCGGTCTGCCAGTCCTCAAAGAGCAGGACCGGCGCCCGCCCCAGCTCGAGCTGGGGCAGGGCCCAGCCGACGACCAGCTCGGCGGGCAGGCGGGCGGCCAGGTAGCTGGCCTTCAGCCGCTGGCCCTCATACACCCCCCCGGGGAACTGGCGGGAGATCTCCTGACCCACCCGGCGAAGCTCGACCCCCTCCGAGAGCTCTTCCGCCGGGAGTGCCGGATCGCCCACGAAGTAGACCCGAGCCGGGTGGCCGGCGGCCACCAGGGCCCGGCTCAACTGGGTTACCCTGACCCCGAGACCACCCACCTGGCTGTACTGGTCCGGCCCCTCCATCGAGACCAGGGCAAAGGCGGGTCGGGCAAGGTTGGGGGCCATCGCCCCGATTTTGCCGGTCTGAGGGGGCCGCGGGCAGGCCGCGGCGCTCAGGGCTCGCCCAGCCAGGCCTTAGGTGCGGATCGGTAGGCCGCCTCCCGCGAAGGCGCCGACAGGGTCAGCAGGTGCTCTCGGTACCGGCTCGGAGGCAGCAACGGGAAGTCGCTGGCGAAGCAGAGCCGCCCCGGCAAGAGAGAGTCCACCGCCACCAGAGCCTGTGGTTGGTAAAGATAGGGAACCGCCGCGGTGTCGAACCAGAGCTGGCGGCAGAGGGCGGCAACCTCCGGCATGTGGGCGTAGAAGGGCAGCCCGCCCCCCAGATGGGCGAGACAGACCCTCAGCTGGGGGGCGGCCGCGAGCGCCGGAGTGAGCAGCCTCCAGAGCCGGATCGGGCCAGCGGTCCCCTTGCCCGGATACTGGTGCCCCACCGGCTCGCTGGCGTGGAGAATCAGCGGCCAGCCCATCTCCGCCAGAGTGAGCAACGCCCGCCGCAATCCGCCCTCGAACTCCAGGGCAAAGCCCTGGGCGTCGGGGTTGAGCTCCCCCACCCCCACCAGGCCGAGCCCCTGGCAGCGGGCCAGCTCCCTCTCCCAGCCCGGCCGTCCTGGGTTCACCAGGGCCATGCCGATCAGACTGCCTCCGGAGGCGGCGGCTTGCGCAGCGACGTAGTCGTTCACCTCGGCCAGCAGCCCGGGGTCGGCGAACGGCCATCCGAAAACCACCGCCCGCTCCAGCTCGGCCCGGTCGAGGGCGCCGAGCACCTCGGCCCCGCCTGCGAAGCGGGGGCTGTCCGCATGGCAGGCGGCAAACCAGGGGTCCTGCCAGCTGGGCGCGGGCGGTTGACGCAGCTCCGGCGGCAGGAGGTGGCAGTGGACGTCCGTCAGTCGAGCCATAACCCTCTCGCAAATACAGAGGCCCCGAACGCCATGGTCACGGCGCCCACGACGAGCAGGACCCAGCGTAGCCAGCGGGCCCGCTCGGTGGCTAGCACCACCAGGAAGAGCAAGGGGAAGAAGGCGAACTCGTATCGAGGCACGCTGCGCCAGAAGTTCAGCGACACCGCGGCCAGCCAGCTCAGGATCATGAAGCTCGAGTACAGCGGGCGCAGCTTCCAGGCTGCCAAGAGCAGGATGGGAATCCCCAGCAGGCCGGCGATCAGCTCAGGCAGGAAGACCGCCCGCCAGACGTTCTCGCCGCCGTTGACGGAATTCCAGGTGGTCCAGAACCCGGACCAGGGCCAGGCCGCGTGGATCCCGAAGTCGGATTCGGCCTTGACGACCGCCAGCCAGCTCCCGGTCCTCAGCCAGGAGAACAAGGCAAAGCCGAGGGTGCCGCAGGGGACCGCCAGGACCCAGAGGGCCTGGCGCGGCAGCCGGCGCCAGCTCCAGCCGGCCTGCTGCAGTGCCTCCAGCAGCAGCGCCACGACCAGGAAGATGCCGTTCACACGGGTGGCGGCAGCGAGCGCCCCGGCCAGGCCCGCGAGCATGAAGTTGCCCCGCCGGGCGCTGAGGAAGGCGGCGGCGACCAGGGCATAGAAGAGGGCCTCGGTGTAAATGGCGAAGAAGAAGAAGCCGAAGGGCGACATCAGAAGTAGCCAGGGCACCCACAGGCTTCGGCTGGGACCGACCTCGATCGCCCCCAGCCGGTCCAGGCAGTAGGCCAGCAGGGCGGTCGCCAGCAGGCTGATCAGCAGCCCCGCCTCGACCCCGCGCAGCCCGAGGTGGATGACCGCCGCGACCAGGCCGGGCAAGAGTGGGAAGAAGGCCCACTCCGGGCCCACCTGGGTGGGGTACCCACTCTGGGCGATCGCCAGATACCAGTGCGAGTCCCAGTGGGAGACCGCCTGCTGCCAGCCGGAGGCGGCGAAGTCCCCCACCAACAGCAGGGTGACCGCCAGCGCGGCCGCCACCAGGGCGAGGTGAGCGGCCACCGGCCAGACCCAGCCCCAGTGACTGGGCCTCTCGGCGGCCCCGTCTAGGGACGGCGCTGCCACAGGCCGCGAACGTCGAAGATCACGTAGCTCTTGGTGCGCACGACCACCGGGAGATGCTGGGACTCATACCAGCTCAGATTGGCAGCGATGCCGTTGTAGTCTCCGGGCTCGAACTCGACGTAGGAGACATCGTAGGTCCGGAGCAGCCGGCCCAGGGCGCAGGGGCCGGGCCCGCCACAGCCCGCGTACATCTCCCCCACTGCCTGAAACCTCGACCGCAGTGGCTCTCCGTAGCTCCAGAGCCAGCCGTCGTAGGCGAGCACCACGGTCCTCCCGGCCAGGGTGGTGACCGGGTCGTTGGGCTGGCCCTCGGTGAGGAAGACGGCCGTCTTGGGGGTCCGCCTGAGAACCGCCCGGGCCACTTCCAGGGCCTCCTGGTCCGCCCAGCCCAGCCGCGGGCTGCTCCGAGGAGACTGGGCCAGGGAGCTCTGCCCCAGCATCGCCAGGTCGAGGCTGAGCGCCCCGCTCAGCACCAGGGAGATCGTCAGGAGGCCCGCCAGCCAACGCCACCAGGCGCGGTCGCTGAGCGCGCAGAGCAACCAGGCGACCGGGATGGCGGCACCCACGTACCAGTAGTCGAGGAGCTTGGTGTTGTCCCAGTTCCAGGGCTGGGTCACCACCAGGTTCCCGATCAGGAAGAGCAGCCAGAACGGCGCCCAGAAGCGGGTCAGCTCGAGAGCAACCAGCTCCTCGGCAGCCCTCGAGCGGAACCGGCGAAGGGCCAACAGGCCCACGGCTAGGACCGTGAAGATCCCGGTGTTGGCCAGCCAGAACCCGGCCGTGTCGGCCCAGACCGAAGGCCGGATCAGGCTCTGGGCCAGGAAGGCGGCGGAGGTCACCAGCGAGCTGCCCGGGAGGTAGAGGGCATCGCAGGCGCTCCCCCGGTTGAACTGGGCAGCGGTGCAGACGGTGGCGGCATGGGCGAGCCAGCCCACGTCCAACTCGGGGAAGAGATTGGTCCCGACCGGGTTGGCGAGCTGTCCGTGGGGCCCGCCCAGGATGTACAGCATCCGGGGCAGCCCGAGCAGCAGCAGGGGCAGCAGAAAGAGCCCCAATCCCCGCCACCAACGCTGCCGCCCCAGCCACCAGAGTCCGATCAGGAACACCACCAGGAAGCCGAAGGGGTTGAACCAGGGCAGGGCGGCCCCGCCGACCCCGGCTGCCACCAGGAGTTCCCGTCGCCGGCCCCGGTAGCCCTCCCAGAGCAGCAGGCTGAGCAGCGCCACCAGCGCCACGCCGTAGTCGAAGTCGCGCTGGGGAAGCCAGTAGACCAGCAGCGGCTCGTACCAGTAGAGGTCGGCCAGAGGCGGGTCCGACTGACTCTGGCCGTCGTAGGAGCGCGGCAGGTGGGTGAGCTCGGCGGGAAGGTGGCCTATGAAGGCGGTGACCGCCCCCGGGGTTTCGGAGCTGAGCCTGGTGCAGGCGCTGGCGCTGAAGCCGGAGCTGGTGTGGGCCAGCTGCTGGCAGCCGTCTCCGTAGAGCCCGATGAAGCCCAACCCGCCGCCCAGGAGGGCCAGGGTCAACGCCACCGAGGCCGCCGCCCGCCTCCGCGTGACCCGGTACCCCAGCTGCCACAGCAGCACTGCCGCCGCCCACGAGACCAGCCACGAGGGGCTGTCGAGCGATCCCACCCGGTCCTGCCCCAGGGCCCCCAGGAGGGCGGCCTGGAAGTCGGGCAGCAACGGGCAGCGCATGCCCGTG
>Ga0182014_10000817_pt1 | contig 42394 bp, 30 predicted proteins | sample 612S2DmetaG_FD_120489 | JGI IMG/M metagenome (GOLD analysis project Ga0182014, IMG submission 120489) | Permafrost microbial communities from Stordalen Mire, Sweden - 612S2D metaG | ecosystem: Environmental > Terrestrial > Soil > Wetlands > Permafrost | place: Sweden: Stordalen | collected... | reverse complement strand
CGCGCCGGGCCGCGATGCTCGTAGCGATTGGCGGCGGCGATCTTCATCACGCACCCCTCGGGGGCGAGATTGCCTTTGAGAATCACCAGGCCGCCGTTGGGCTTGATGGGTTTCTCAAAGGTGTGAATCACATCCTGTCCCGGCGTCTCTCTGGCAAGTGCGGCCTCGTCGGCCAGCGTCTTGCCGCTAATGGTCAGGGTCGAGCCATCAGCGTGACCGGCATCGATGAGGCGCATGGCCAGAAGGCGCGAGCCGCCCGCTGCCTGGTAGTCGGAGGCCACGTATTTGCCCGCCGGAGTCAGCGAGCAGATGTAGGGCGTGCGCTTGGAGATGTCGTCGAAATCGTCGATCGAAAGAGGAATGCCCATCTCGCGCGCGATGGCCAGCAGATGCAGCACCGCATTTGTAGAACCTCCACTTGCAGCCACGCTGGCAATGGTGTTCTCGATCGATTTGCGGGTGATGATCTGTGAAGGGCGGCGGTTGGCACGGACAGCATCCATGAGAATGCGTCCAGCCTCGCGGGTGGCGGCATGCTTGTCCGCGTTTGTGGCGGGAACGCCGGAAAGTTGAATGGGAGAGATGCCGAGAATCTCGCCGCTCATGGCCATGGTATTGGCGGTGAACTGGCCGCCGCAGGCGCCTGCGCCGGGACAGGCATTGGCTTCGAGCGCTTCGAGTCCCGCCTCATCGATTTTGCCGGCCGCGTAGGAGCCGATCCCTTCGAAGACATCCTGAATGGTGATGTCGACGCCATTCAATTTACCGGGCGCAATCGATCCGCCATAGAGCATCATGCCGGGAATATCGAGGCGGCAGAGCGCCATTATGATGCCGGGCATGTTTTTGTCGCAGCCGCCAATGCCGACCAGGCCATCGAAAAGATTGCCGCGCGCGACCAGTTCGATGGAGTCGGCGATGACTTCACGCGAAACCAACGAGGCCTTCATCCCCTGCGTGCCCATGGTGATGCCGTCGGAGATGGTGACGGTGTTGAACTCCATGGGAGTGCCGCCGGCCTCGCGAATGCCTTCCTTGAGGGCTTCGGCCACTTCACGGAGATGGACATTACAGGTGCCGATCTCGGTCCACGTATTGGCGATGCCGATGATGGGCTTATGCAGATCTTCTTTTGAAAAACCGGACCCACGCAAATAGGAGCGCGCCGCCGCGCGGCTCGGGCCTTCAGTCAACGGAATGCTTTGTCGCTTGCCTTCGATAGTCACTTTCTCTTTTCCTTTGCTTTGCTTGTTTTCGCACATTTCAGCAATGATTGCCTTCATATCTGCGTGGAATCGTATCGTGTGCTCTGGTCGACCGGGGAACGTCGCCACATAAATCGGAACGTCAGGGCAAGCTTCTGCCGCTGCTTCGCGAATCGGTGCCTCCACGCCACGTCCAATAATCACAATGGAGGTGGGCTGATGTCTCATCAAGCGAACTGAGAGGCAAGGCACACTCTTTCTGCATTGCTCTATGCGCTCTGGCTTCTCCATGCGGTTGACACGGATCAACGAGAGGTCATCGAGGAAGAATCCCTTCGCTTTGAACTCCTCAAGGAAATCTCCATCAACACTGAACGCATCACTCATTTCCCTCCTCAATGCATCTCTCATCTCATTGAAGAGGCGGCTTGGTCTCTCGCGGTTATAGAAGAACTCGACGCCGGCTGGCGCAGACTCGCCCACGAACAGGATCGTGATACGTTTCGGGAACTTAGGCCTGAATTCCTCGCGGATTGTCTCTACTTCGCTCATCTGTTCTCGGGTGATCTTGTCTTATTTCGCCTTGAGCCAGCCAGCTTCTTCGTGTTTCGCTTCGAATGCATCGAGCGCTGCCGCGTGGCGCAACGTCAGCCCGATGTCGTCGAGGCCTTCGAGCAGGCAAAACTTGCGGAAGGGATCGACTTCAAAACTTGCGCTGAAGCCGCGGCCGTCGGTCACGGTCTGCGCCTCGAGCGAGACGGTAAGTTGATAGCCGGGAATTGTTTTTGCGTTACTGAGCAGCTCGGCAACCTGCTCCTCGGTAAGACGGGCGAGCACAATGCCGTTCTTGCCGGCGTTCGAGAAAAAGATGTCGGCAAAGGTTGGCGCGATCACGGCGCGGAATCCGTAGTCGCAGAGGGCCCAGGCCGCATGTTCGCGGCTCGATCCGCAGGCGAAGTTCTTGCCGGCGATAAGAATTTGCGCGCCCTTGTAACGCGAATCGTTCAATTCGAAAGACGGATCCGGGTCGCCCGAGGCCGTGCGCCGCCAGTCAAAGAACAAGAAATCGCCGTAGCCGGTGCGCTCGATGCGCTTCAGGAACTGCTTGGGAATGATCTGGTCGGTGTCGACGTTGGTGCGGTCGAGCGGCAAGGCCAGTGACATCAATGTGCGAAAAGGTTCCATTACGCTTTTACCTCTTCCCGGACGTGCCAGTTGCGAATGTCGACGAAGTGTCCGGCGATGGCGGCCGCGGCGGCCATCTCCGGCGAGACCAGGTGCGTGCGTCCGCCACGCCCCTGGCGTCCTTCGAAGTTGCGGTTGCTGGTGGAGGCGCAGCGCTCGCCCGGCGAAAGAATGTCGGGATTCATGCCCAGGCACATCGAGCATCCAGGCTCGCGCCAGTCAAAGCCGGCTTCTTTGAAGATGCGGTCGAGGCCTTCGGCTTCTGCCGCGGCCTTGACCGCCTGCGAACCAGGCACGACCATAGCGCCAACGTGGCTGGAGACCTTGTAGCCAGAGGCGATGCGGGCCGCCGCGCGCAGATCTTCGATGCGGCCGTTGGTGCAGGAGCCGATGAACACGCGATCGATGGTGACGTCTTCGAGGGGCGTTCCCGCTTTGAGATTCATGTACTCAAGCGCGCGCTCGAAGGACTTCCGATCCAGTTCATTGGCTGCGGCGGCCGGGTCGGGAACCGACGCGGTCACGGGCGCTACCATCCCAGGGCTGGTGCCCCAGCTTACATAAGGAACAAGCGTGGCGGCGTCGATGACGAGCTCCCGGTCGAACTTCGCGCCGGGATCGGTGGGCAGCTTGCTCCACTCGGCCACTGCTTTGTCCCATGCGGCGCCTTGCGGGGCGAAGCGGCGGCCCTTGAGATACGCGAAGGTGGTGGCGTCGGGAGCGATCATGCCGGCGCGCGCGCCGGCCTCGATGCTCATATTGCAGATGGTCATGCGGCCTTCCATTGAGAGGGCACGGATGGCGGAGCCGGAGTATTCGACTACGCAGCCAGTTGCGCCGTCGGTGCCGATCTTGCCAATGATGGCGAGGATGATGTCCTTGGCGGTGACGCCGCGGGGCAGCTCGCCTTCGACCGCGATGCGGAAGGTCTTCGGCTTCGACTGAGGCAGCGTCTGCGTAGCCAGCACATGCTCCACTTCGCTGGTGCCGATTCCGAAAGCAAGCGCGCCAAATGCGCCGTGCGTCGAAGTGTGCGAGTCGCCGCAGACGATGGTCATGCCCGGTTTGGTGATGCCCAGCTCCGGTCCAATCACATGCACGATGCCCTGATCGCGCGAGTCCACGTCATAGAGTTCGATGCCGAACTCCGCGCAGTTTTTGCGCAGCGTGGCAATCTGTGTGGCCGCAATCTGATCGACAATGTTCAGCCGGCCCGCGATGGTGGTGGGCACATTGTGATCAACGGTCGCGATACATCGATCGGGACGGCGCACCTTGCGGCCAGCCAGGCGCAGCCCTTCAAAGGCCTGCGGCGAGGTGACCTCGTGCAGCAATTGCTGGTCGATGTAGAGCACGGTCGGCTCACCCGCAGGCTCGACGACGACGTGCTGCTCCCAGACCTTTTCGAATAATGTGCGAGGTGCTGTCATAATCCTGCTCCAGGGGTTGTGTGCGATTCGGTTACGTCCAGGCCAAAGACATTTGGCCCTAAATCCGTCATCACTCCGTTTGGCTGAACGATTGTGGCCAGCGAGAAGTCGTAGCGATAACCGTCCGTGCCGAAATAACCGTTTTCCCCGATGGTTGCCAGCCAGCGGTTCAAGCTGAATAGGAATGACGGCGGGACTTTTTGCCAGTTCAGCTTCTCGCTCGTATAGACCCAAAGGTGGCTTTTGAACGGCGAGGAGTTGCTGCTGATAGTGTTGATTCCGGCGAAGATCAGGACGGCCGGATCAGTTCCAGTATCAATCCAGAGCATGCCCCGATTGGTGCCACAATCATGCGGAACGCAGCCATCGAGAGTGACAAAGCGGCCGTCATCGAGCACGGCGTTGCCGGGAACACCCATGAAAAGTTGCATCACCGCCGGTAGCGGCGTCAATTTCCAATGGTCATACCAGAACCACTGTTTCTGGGGGAAAGAAGCCGCCAGCAAAGACGTGAATCGCGGATCCCAGTTCAGTTGGTTTTCGCGGCCAATTCCCACACCTGTTGTCGACAGCTGCCCAGTAGCGGCAAATGCGCGTACCCATGCGGCGTCTCGACTAGTGTTGCTTGTCGCGGTTTGCCTATGAGTGGCCTGAGCCAGCACGCCCGCTGTGATCACAGCAGCGGTTGCCGCCAGCAGTACGCCGAAGATGAATCGCCTCACTATCACGCGCTTCCTTTTCCTCTCAGCCTTTGGTCGCATCCATTGAAATTCATGCACGGGCGAGCAGCGTCTTCACCATCTCGCGCACCTTCGCGCCCATCTCCCGCGTTCCCAGCACGGTCAATCCCTCGGGGTTGGTGCGCGCCAGGTCCTGCGTGCGGAAGCCAGCTTCGAGCACCTTGCGCACCGCCTTCACAATCGCGTCGGCCTCGGCTTCCAGCCCGAAGGAGTAACGCAGAAGCAGGGCGCCCGTCAGGATAGTGGCCAGCGGATTGGCGATGTTCTTGTTGGCGTGCTTGGGCGCGGAGCCGTGAGCCGGCTCATACAAATTGATCTTGCCGCCGACGGTCCCGGAGGGCAACATGCCCAGTGAGCCGGTAATCACGGAAGCCTCGTCGGTGAGAATGTCGCCGAAGGTGTTCTCCACCACCACCACATCAAAATCGCGCGGACGCTTCATCAGGTGCATCGACATGGCGTCGACGAACTGGTGCTCCAGCGTCACATCGGGAAACTCTTTGGCCACTTCGATCACCGTGGCGCGCCAAAGCTGCGAAACCTCGAGCACGTTGGCCTTGTCGACGCTGGTGACCAGTTTGCGGCGTTTTTGCGCCAACTGAAAGGATGTGCGGGCCACGCGGGCCACTTCCTCGCGCGTGTAGATCATGGTGTTGAAGGCTACGCCCTTTTCCTTGTCCCACCCGCGGGGCTTGCCATAGTAAAGGCCGCCGAGCAACTCGCGGACGAACATAATGTCGGTCCCGTCAATGATCTCGGGCCGCAGGGGGCTGTTGACCGTCAGCTCTTTGAAGGCAAAGACGGGGCGCAGATTGGCGAAGCCGCCCAGGGCCGCGCGCAGTCCGAGCAGGCCGGCCTCGGGGCGTTGGCTCGCGGGAAGAGAATTGAATTTGTCGTCGCCCACCGCGCCTAAAAAGACGGCTTCGGAGTCGAGAGCAGCGGCCGTGGTATCGGGAGGCAGAGGCGTTCCATCTTGTTCGATGGCCACACCGCCAATGCGTTTGTAATTCAGATCCAGCGTATGACCGCCGGCGGCCGCAACCTCTTGCAATACTCCAATGGCTTCCGCAGTGATTTCCGGGCCGATGCCGTCACCGGGGGTAACGAGAACTTTCAACTTCATTCTTAACTCTCCTTATTCTTCGATGGTATAGGGTTTTCCCGCTTGCTTGCCGCGCACTCGGGCTGGCGTGAAATCAATCGAGTTCTGCCACTGGCTCGTGGCGCTTTTCGCGAATCCCATCGGGCAGCAACCCGATCAGATCCTGGTCGTAGATGTTCTTCTTGCGATCGGCCAGGGCCACAAAGCGATAGTAGACGTGCTGCAGTTCGTCGCGCGTGAGGGCGAAGCCCATCTGTTCGAGGCGATGGCGCAGGGCCGCGCGGCCGGAGTGCTTGCCAAGGACCAGGTGCGTCTTGGCCACGCCGACCAGTTGCGGGGTCATGATCTCGTAGCAGAGCGGGTTGGCCAACATGCCGTGCTGGTGAATGCCCGACTCGTGCGCAAAAGCATTGGCGCCGACCACTGCCTTGTTAGGCGAGGGCCTGAAAGTGATGAGCTGACCGAGCACCTCGCTGGTTGGATAAAGCTGTTCGAGCTTGATCGAGGTGGTCATGCCGTAGTGGTCGCCGCGCACGTACAGCGCAGCGGCAATCTCTTCAAGTGCCGCATTGCCGGCCCGTTCGCCGATGCCGTTGATGGTGCACTCCACCTGGCGCGCGCCGGCGTCGATAGCGGCGAGCGAGTTGGCCACGGCCAGGCCCAGGTCGTCGTGGCAGTGCGAGGAGAGCACGATTCCCTGTGCGTCGATGGCGGGAATGCGCTCGCGCACTTCGCGGAACATCCGGCCATATTCTTCAGGGGTGGAGTAGCCCACGGTGTCGGGCATGTTGATGGTGGTGGCGCCGGCTTCGACAGCGATGCGCACCATCTCGACCAGAAAATCGCGATCGGAGCGGGTTGCGTCCTCGGGCGAAAACTCCACGTCGTCGGCCAGCGAACGCGCCAAACGCACCGATTCTCCGCATAGGTCGAGAGCCTCGGCGCGTCCGAGCTTCAGTTTGTATTCCAGATGCAGATCGCTCGACGCCAGAAAGACATGGATGCGAGCGCGGTCGGCAAACTGCAGCGCGCGGGCCGCCATCTCGATGTCTTCAGATTTGGCGCGGGCGAGCGAGGCGATGCGCGGCTTGCGCACGGCTTGCGTAATGGTCGCGATGGCCGCGAAGTCGCCCTCCGAGGCCATGGCGAAGCCTGCCTCGATGATGTCCACGCCCAGATCTTCAAGGGCATGAGCCATGGTGAGCTTTTCCTGGGTGGTCATGCTGCAGCCAGGGGACTGCTCGCCGTCGCGCAGGGTGGTGTCGAAAAAGACTACATGGTTTGAAGTCATGAACTCGCCTGTCGGGGAAAACCTTTGTCCGACCTTGATAGTGTCTCGCACCGCGGCGGTATAAGGCAAAGTTATTATTTTTGTAGAAGCGATTAGAAATGCTTATGATGGAACGGAGATCGAGGGTCAGAGATCAGAGATCGGTTTTCCGAAGCCGGCCGGCCGCATCGACTTGCAACGGCAGTTGGCCCCAAGCACATGCTCAAGAGACCAAGAGCCCCGATACCAGGCCCCTGATACCTGTTTTCTTATCTCCGATCTCTGATCCCTGGAGCCTGCGATGGAACTGAGTCAACTCGAAACCTTCCTGGCCGTAGCCGAGGAGCGCAGCTTCTCCCGCGCGGCGGTGCGGCTGCACCGCACACAGCCGGCGGTGAGCCAGGTGATCCGCAAACTGGAAGAGTCGGTGGGCGAGACGCTCTTCGATCGCGCCGCGCGCGATGGCTCGCTGACCGCGGCTGGAGCGCTGTTGCGCGATTACGCGCAACGGCTGCTGGCTTTGCGCCGCGAGGCCTCGAGCGCGATGGGCGAGTTGAAGAGCCTGGAGCGAGGGCACCTGCAACTGGCCGCCAACGAGTACACCTGCATGTATCTGCTGCCGGCCATCGACGCCTTTCGCCGCGAGTTTCCCCATGTGACCGTGGCCGTCCACCGGATGCTGGCTTCGCGGATTCCCGAGGAGTTGAGCCTGCGCACCTTCGAGCTGGGCGTGATCTCATTCAAGCCCGATCCCGCGCAGTTCCGCACCATCGCCGTTTACGCCGACAGCCTGGCCTTTATCGTCGGCCCGCGTCATCCTCTGGCCTCGGCCCAGCGCGTCTCCATCAACGACCTGGGAAACGAGCTCTTTGTTGCCCACAATGTGGCCTCGCCCTTACGTCGCAAGGTGATTGAGACCTTCCAGCGCTACCGAACGCCGCTGAATATGGGCATCGAACTGCCAACCATAGAGGCCATCAAGCGATTTGTGGCCATGGGCAACGGAGTGGCGCTGGTTCCCCACCTCACGGTGGCCCAGGAACTGGAGGCCGGCGCCCTGGTGAGGATTCCGGTCGACGGGTTGGAGATACGCAGAGTGCTGCGCCTGGTGCATCGCCGCCAGTCTACGCTGTCGTATGCGGGCAAGGCCTTTCTCTCGACCGTCCGCACCCTGGCTAAACAGCAGGGACCGCCCTTCTATTTTCATGTGGAACGGGCGGGATAAAGAGGCGGGGATCAGGGAATAGGGAACGGGGAATAGGTTTTGCTTGCCAATCGGCGCTGGATTGCGGAGAGAGGGGAAAGGCGAAGGCGCCGGATTTGATTAACGTGCGTCTATAACAGGAGACGATTCCGTGAGCACTGGCACCACCCGGCCCGGTCAGGGCATTTACAATGCTGAGAGCGGGGCCCGGATCCAACCGGCGCGCCGGACCAGCGCCCGAGGATCGGCAAGCTCTTTGCCGGCCGGACGGCGAGTGCAATCGTGAGGTTCAGGACCGAATGAAGAAGATCGCCTTAATAGCATTCCTGCTGGCCGTGAGTGTGGCCGCAGGCCGCGCTCAGGAAAGCCGTCAAGACATCAGTTTAAGCGGAACGGGCGTTATTGAGCCGTTCAAGGCCTCGACCACCACAGTTCAGGTGAGCGCGAACCGTGCCTTTGGCGGGTTGGTGAGTTATCGGTTCATGCTGACACCTACCAGTGCCCTTGAGGCCAATTACCAGATGACCTACGAGAACACCATCCACTTCTACACCAATCCTAACAATTACAAAGTCAACACCCGCACCCAGGAGATTTCGGCCGCCTACGTCCGCTCCTTCGTCTTCAAGAACTTCAATCCGTTTGCCGAGGCAGGTCCGGCCGGTTTCATCTTCCTGCCCATCCGCAACTCCGGCACCACGTCATTGGACGTCAAGCAGCAGACCGAAGTTGGCGCGCTCTATGGAGCCGGCTTCGCATACGAGGTCAGTCCGAGCTTCGACATCCGTGTTGAGTATCGCGGGTGGGTGACCAAAGTGCCCACTTTTGGCGATAGCCAGTTGGACACCAAGCGCTGGTATAACATCAGCAATCCGGTCGTCGGCGTGGCTTACCACTTCTAAATCCAGGGATCAGAGAACAGGGATCAGGGATCGGAAATCTGAGACACGAAATGCGGGGACGGGCTTTGGCCCGTCCCCGTTTGTCTTTGTCGAGGCATGACGCCAATCGCGTGGGCGAAGGAGACGTGCGCTACCGGGACGCTTCTTGGTAGCGGCCCAGTTCCTTGACCATGGCGCAATGCCTGCCGAGCGCTTCCAGGGCCCGCAAGCCCTCGTCAGACGATCGAATCTGGCAATCCACATAGAATATGTATTCCCAAGGCTTGCCGTGCACGGGCCGCGACTCGATCTTGGTCAGGTTGGTTCCCAGCGCCGCGAGTTCGTTGAGCACCGCAACCAGCGAGCCGGGACGATTCTCGACGGAAAATGCGAGGCTGATCTTGTTTGGCTTCAGATCGGCAACGGACTCAGCCGCGCGGCGCACCAGGAAGAAGCGGGTGAAGTTCTCCGGGTTGTCCTCAATGCCCGCCTCTAGGATCTGGGCTCCGTAGTGCACTGCCGCCGCTTCGCTGGCGATGGCCGCAGCGTGACGGTCGCGGAGTTCGACCAGTTGCTTCACGCTCCCCGCCGTATCGTAGGCGGCAAAGGCTTCCATCCTGGGATGCAGGGCCAGGAAGCGCCGGCACTGCGCCAGCGCCACCGGATGGGAAAAGACACGGTCGATCTCGGCGGTCACGGCCCCCGGAATCGCGATCAGATTGTGCCGGATGCGCAGCAGCGTCTCACGCTCCACCTTCACGTCGTGGGTGAGCAGCAGGTCAAAGTGCTCCGACACCGAACCGGCCAGGCTGTTCTCGATAGGAATGACGGCGGCATCGGCTTTTCCGTCGGCGAGCGCCGCAAATACCTCCGCGGAAAGCGTGCAGGGCACGATGGTGGCGCCAGGAACGAGCTTAAGCGCCGCCTCGTGGCTGAACGAGCCGGGTTCTCCTTGAATTGCGATGTTCATGCGGATGCTTCTTACTCCCGATCAACCTTGGAAATTACACTGATTCTCTTTCGGACAATAACACACAGACCATGTGTGAGAACTTAGTTTGCCGTGCCGTGCTTGCCTTCGGACTTTGCAACCTCCCTCTCGACTGACTCAACAATTATTCTCCCGAAATCGCGATTGCTTTCCGATAGCCTTATCGATAATTGCAGCAGGCTCGGTTCCTCTCCGAAAAGAATCGCAACTCCCTGAATTGGAGCGGCAGATTTAAGCAGTCGAGAATCCGTGCCCAACCCTTCCGTATTCGGAGGCGTTTCAAACTCCACAACTCGTTTACTCAGATAAGTCAGTCTGTCGTTCGGATAAGGCCCGCTCGGAAACGAGGCTGCGGGTTCAATCCCTTCCGCAATGACATCGTGAACGAATTCCTTGTATGCCGGAAATACACGCGCAATGATCTTGGCAACCTCGAACCTTCCAGACGTGTCGCCCACGGACTCTGAAATCTGGATCACCTGACCCGGAAAGCCGTGCCAATCCGACGAGAACAACATTTTTGCATCTATCCGATCGGGGCTCACGAAAAGAGTGTCGCCATTCGAACCATACATTGAAAAGCAATGCCAGCCTTGAGGAGCTAGAACTCCGAACCCCTCTTCTGCCTGGTAATAAGCGAGCTGCCGGGCAATCCCGACGGGGACGGCCACCATCTTGCTTTGGCCGCTTGGCGCTTTGAGCGGCCCGACTTGGCCATCGGATTCACACCCAACAAAGGGGACGGTTGTCGAAGCTTTTACGGTTGAAGCTCCGGAAGATTTCGCCTGTGCAGCGGCCGAGTGAAATTGCGTCAAGAACGCCAAAGCGATCATTCCGGCAAGCAGGATTCGACGCGTCTTCATATTCCATTCTCCGATTCACAATCGCTGCCAGAGATCGGCCGCTACGAAGGCTAGAAAGACCATGGCGATCACGCCGTTCATGGTGAAAAACGCAGCATTTAACCGGCGCAAATCGCTGGGCGAAACGATGGAGTGCTCATAGGCCAGCAACAGCGCCACCGCGGCGATGCCCACCCAGCCGAGCGCACCAAATTGAAACAGCAGGCCGAACCAGACCAGCAGACCCAGCATGGCCAAATGCATGATGCGCGCTGCCCAAAACGCTTTGGGGATTCCCACCGCCCTGGGCAGGCTGTAGAGGCCGGCGGCGCGGTCGTGGTCATAATCCTGACAGGCGTAAAGCACGTCGAAACCACCGGCCCACAGGGTGACTGCGGCGGTCAGCACCAGGATGCGCGGGTCGAGGCTGCCGCGCACTGCGATCCAGGCCGCCGAGGGAGCAAGGCCAAGCGCGAGACCCAGCACCAGGTGAGACCAGCGCGTGAGCCGCTTCATATAGCTGTAGCCGAGCAGAACCGTCAGCACCAGTGGCGAAAGGTAAAGGGTCAGCCGGTTCAACTCGGCGGTGGCAGCGACGAAAACCAGCGCCATGAGTACCGTAAAGCCGAGCACAAACTCACGCGACAGCAATCCTGCCGGAATCGCGCGGTTGCTGGTGCGGGGATTGGCAGCGTCCAGGTCGGCATCGGCCCAGCGGTTGAAGGCCATGGCACAGGAGCGCGCCGCGACCATCGCCACGAGGATCCAGGCGACGGTGCGCAGTGCAGGCAGACCGTTGGCGGCAAGCAGCACTGCCGTGAGAGCGAAGGGGAGCGCAAAGATCGAGTGCTCCCACTTGATCATCTCCAGAGTGGTGCGCGTTTTGTGGATGATTCCGGGCATGGTTGGTCTATTCAGCAGTGTAATTGAGTGTGAGTGTGAGTGTGAGTGTGAGTGTGAGTGTGAGTAGCGGATGCGATGGGATTCTCATGCGATCAGTCCTACGGCGATATTCGCCGCCTGGATCGCATTGTCCTCGTCGGCACTGATTTCGACGGCGGAGACGCCGCGCACGTCAAAGCGGTCATATACCTGCGCAACCGCTAGCCGCAATGTCTCCGTCGAGATTCCGCCTGGCGCGGGGCATCCAACCCATGGAAATTCCTCCGGGTCGAGGACATCGAAATCGATATGAATATAGGCATTGGTTATGCCCAGTGCAGCGCTGGCATCGAGAGCAGCGAGCCAGCTTCTTTGGCCAAGATCTTCCGATGAAACGAGAGCTACCGATTCCGATGCGATGTAGTCCCGCTCCTCGGGATCGATCTCGCGCGCTCCGGCGAGAATGATCTGCGAAGGCAACATGGGCGGACTCAGATGGTCCGATAGCCCGAAAGCGGCATGACCCGTCAATGCGCGCAGAACCATCCCATGAAAATGCCCCGAGGGAGAGCCTCCAGCAGAGGATGCGGGCGTATTGAGGTCGGCATGCGCGTCGAACCATACAACGACGAGATCTTCGCGGTACCGGGAGAGCAGATGCGCGATTGGCGCAAAATCGGCGCCACAGTCGCAGCCTAGATTCCTCAGGCGGGCGGGCTGCTTCTGCTTTAGAACAGCACTTACCTTCGCGATCTGCTCAACGATTTCATCGTAGTAATCGATCCCATTCCGGCGGGTCGTCGATCGCTCCTGGACCATGCAACTGAATCTGAATCGCAGTTGGTTTGATGGATGCAGGACGTTTTCAATAGCCATGAGGGCAGGCAGATGTTTCTTGGGCGTTGCCGCTCCAAGCCAATTCTCATTCAAGAGCGTTAAAGCATCCTGCATGGATAGGTCGATCCCCCTGACGGTGCTGATCGAAGCCCATTATAGAGACCATGAACTTCACGCTTGGAAAAGCTAGATGGTCTCTGCTCCGAGACCTGGAAACCGCGACGATTATTGTTTTTCGCCGGGCTGGTTGGCGATCTGCAGATAGTTCTTCACGCTGAAGATCCCAGGGACGCCATTGGCGCGGATAAAGGCCGTATCCTTGTCCCCCTTCGAATCCACCACGCCATAGAGTTCCACGTTGCCGTTCTGTACCGAGATGCGGATGGGCATGCCGGGGTCGATGGCGTACTTGTTCAGCGTGGGAAAACTATAGATGGCGCGCGCCACGGCAACTCTCGATTGGTCGTCCATGATGGAGACCGGATCGACTTCGATGTTGTCGACCATATCCTTGACGCCGGGCGTGGTTGCCACCAGCGCCAGCGCCGAGTCGCGATTGACGTAGTTGTGCGCGTGCCCGCCCAGAGTGACTATGCCGTTGTCGACGCCCACTGCAATGGCATCGAAGACGTTGCCGAAACCAACGCGGTCGTATTCGAGCTTTTCGGCTAGCTTGGCCTGCAGATCGCGGTCGGGAATGCTGGGACCGGCAACTTCAATCTGGTTGCGAACGGCGGTAACGCCCTTGGTATGCATGACGGTCTTCGCGGCGTCGGCCTTGTACTCGAAGAGATCCACGGTTCCAGTGAGCGTGGCGATTCCGTTGTCCACGGCGACGTGCACCGCCTTCAACTGTTTCTTGTTGAGCCGCGATTCGGCGGAGGCGGTGGTGTCTTGCTGCGCCTGCGCGCTCGCGCCCGAAGGCGGCGCCGACGCTCTCGATGAAAGGGGAAGGCACACAATGGCCGCGGCCAGCGTGACGGCGGCGAATGCGGATGAAGTTCTAGGCATTGTCTCATTCATTTTGAAATCCTCCTCGTAGCTGCAGGCGGCGATGCGACATGCCGGCCAAACATCGTATTGGCCAGTACGCGATCCGTGCGTCCCGCGCTACCCGTCTCAATAGACACCGCGGAAGTGAAAAGGTTTCGGAATTGCAGGCCCGGTTGCGGTATACGAAGGTGTCAAACGGCGCTTGGAAGGGATTGTCGAATGAGGCCGCTTTCGTGGCAAAAACGTGCCTTTTGGGGCCGAAATGGGGCATTTTTCGGCGAAAATCAGCCCAGAATCGACGGTGTTTTTGAGGGTATGTCAATGTTGAACGCCTGCAAGTCATTCATTCGACGCTGCCCGCAGTGAAGGGCAATTACCGCAGAGTATGCCGCGGATGAGGGGGTATGGGGTACACGAGATTTTGGGCGGAAAACAGGCATTCCGGAGCGCGGATTACCCTGAATCCGAAGCGTGAGACTGGAGGAGGTGCTTAGATTCATTTTGCGCGATCGCGCGGTGATTTTCTGCAATACGCGGCGTTCTTTTTGAGAGTTTTCTGGTCGAGTTGGGTTTTTGAACAAACCCTGCAAGCCAGCCCCGCTCAGATCGAACAAAGGCAGCAGGTTGGCGAGTTGGCGCGCGATGCTCGACGGTGAGGTTTCATCGCTTCGTTGGCAGGCGAAGCCAGTGGACGACTATTCCCCAATTCCCTGTTCCCTGTTCCCCGACTTTCAGCGGAAGCGGCGGGTGGCTTTTACGACCATGGAGAAGACGCCGGACTCGTCGCGGGCTACGAGCAGCGAGACGTGACGGTTAATGGCGATCTCGGCCTGTAGAAGCTGCTGGCCGGTGGTGTTCACGTCGGTCGCGTAGGTCAGAGTCACGTTGCGGCCCAACTGCTCCTCGACAATGATGCGCGAGGTGGAGTTGCCGAAGGGGCCGAGGTAGTTGGGATCGACTTTGACCGAGCCTGCCCCGAAGAGCTTTTGAATGCGGCTGCTGACGGTGGCGTTGAGGGCGCCGCCGAGGAGGGCGTCGGTGGTGGGATTGGAGAGCGCCTGTTGCTGCTGCTGGGTGTAGATTCGTTGCTGATTCTGAGTGCGGCCCAGGGCGAGCAGAGCTACCACGTCGGACTCCGGCAGCGGAGGATCGCTGCGATAGGTGACGGAAGGATTGCTGGGAGTTCCGTGCAGGCCGAGCGTGATGTCGTAGTCTTCGACGCGGGCGGTGGCGCTCAAATCGATGACCGGCTCGATGCGGACCGGGTTGGTAAAGGAGATGTCGCCGCGCTGGAGATCGTAGCGCGTTCCGGCGATGATGGCGCTGCCCTCGGTGATGGAGACGCGGCCCTGCAGGGAAGGCGTGGCTAGGGTTCCGCGCAGGCGCAGGTCTACGTCGCCGGCCAGCTTGGCGAAGGCATTCTGAAAGTTCAATTGCGGCGAAGAGAGAATGCGGACATCCAGGCGGATGTGGTTGGAAGGGGCGTCAGACGGCGTGATGGTCTGCACGGCGTTGGCTTGCGCGGCCAGGGCCGCAAAGTCCAGGTCGGGACTGACCGTGAAGCGGGTGATGAGCACATTGCCGGAGAGTTGCAGGTTGTTCTGCGAGCCCTCCAGGTGGAGCGTGGCATCGGCAAGAGAGCTGACACCCAGCGGATAGCGGATACGGACGCCCTGGCCGGTAACCGACAGGTCCGCATAGATGCCGTGCTGGTAGGCCAGATAGCCGCCTACGCTCAACGGGCCCCCGCCGCTCATGGCGGTTAGCGATTTGACCTCCAGGCGATCCTGGTTGAACTCGAGCGTGCCATGCAACTGGCTGAGGCCGTTGGGCAGGTCTTCAAACGACAATGACCCATTCTGGAATTCGACCCGGCCTTGGAGTCCGGGATTCTTCAGCGTGCCGTGGGCTTCCAGTTGGAAGGTGCTGGTTCCGCCCGCGGTCAGGTCGGGATCGAGGGTCTCGGCCAGTTTGAGATTGACGGAGCCGCTGGCGGCCAGGTCGAGTTGTTGCGTTCCGTTCAGCGCCAGGCTGCCTTGCGCGCGCATGTCGGTGTCCTCGCCGGTTACGTGAAGCGGGTCCAGACGGATGCGGTCGTTGGCAAGGGTTGCGTGGACGCCACCCTCGCTTTTCAGATGGACGCCGGCAACGGTAGCTTCCAGTCCCTGGAGGCGGGCTTCGCCGCGGAGCTGGTCGGGGTGTGCGAGTGGACCTTCCACGGTGACCGTGCCGGCCAGAGAGGATTCGCCGCTGAGGGCCTCAACCTGGGCAAGCTTGAGCAGCGTATCGATGTTGAAGTGCGAAAACTCCGCCTTTGCCTGGGTTTCGTAGTCACCGTTCAGGGCCGTCTGGCCGTGCACCGCAAGTTCGGCGCCGTTGAGGCGCGTGGTCATGTCGTAGGCAAGGGAGTGGTTGGCGGTGTGCGCCACGATCTCGAGGGCGCCAATCGGCTCCCCTTCCAGGACAAGCGTGTTGAGCGTGGCATTGCCTGTGAGCTGCGGGTCGTCGAATGTGCCCGAGCCGCGGACCGAGAGTTCCAGCTTGCCGGTGGCCGCCCACCCTTTCCGATGCAGCCAGTCGATCTTGGAGATGTCGAGGTCCGCGACATTCGCATTGCCCTGGAAGCGCCGGGACTTGAGGTCGTAGCTGCCGGCGGCGGAGAGACTGCCCGCCGGCGCGGCGAGGGTGATGGAAGCCAGCCCGATCACATCGTTGGCGATTGTGCCCTGGGCGCGGATGCGGGCGAAGGGCTCACCGTAGACAGTGCCGCCGTCCATTTGAACCCAGCCGGAACCGCCTAGCGTTCGAATGGGACCATCGGCCTGGAGCTCGGCATCGAGGGCGCCGGCGACGGGCAGTTTTTGCGAAAGGAAGGGCTGCAGGTCGTTAACGCCGACCTTGGCGGCTTCGAGGCGAAGATGCAACACTGAGTCGGCGTCAAAAACGGGTATCCTGCTGGGGGTGGAGTCTCCGGAAGCTGCAGCCAGTGTCCCGCTGAGAGCGAGCCTCGTGTTGCCCCGCAGGAGCAGGCTGCGATCGATGGATATGCGAGTGGATGAGTAGCTGCCGGCGGCGACGACGGAGTCGAAGTGTACGGACTGGGGCGACGCCGATGCAGACTGCCCGCCCTGGGAACTGGAGAGAGGCGCGGCTGAAGGGACTTCAATGGCCAGTTGCGTCGCCTTCAGATCGCCGGCAATGCGGGGGTTGGCGAGCGAACCGGCCCAGGTCCCGTGGAAGTCGGCCTGTCCGGAGAGAGCCGCGGGCAAGGCGGCAGTTCCGGTCTTGCCGTTGCGCTTCAGGCCCAAGCTGCGCAGCACGGTATCGAACTCGCCCAGATCGCTGGAATGAAAGTCGACCGTGAGCACCGAAGGACTGGTGAGCGGGTACGCGCCCATATTGCCATGTGCCTGAAGCCGGCTGGCGGGCAGATTCAACTCGAGATTGTGCAGGTCGACGGCTCCGTTGCGCTGGGTGTAGGTTCCATCGACAGCGCCGCCGGCGGGGAGTTCGCCGGAGAGCGGATGCGAGACGGGGCTCAGGTTCAGAGCCGCGCTGACAACGACTGTGTCGATGTTGCCATGAACCCAAGTTGCGGCGACGGGGCCGGTAAGAATCCCGTCGAAACCCAATCGCTGAAAGGGCGGCTGGCTGACCATGTCGAGGATTGAGTCGAGGGTGACGTCTTTCAACTGCGCGGTGACCTTGCCGTTGAAGGGGATGTCGGGCGGTGGTGGCCGTACTGGCGCGGCATTGCGATTGGCGGAGGCGGATGGGGTGGAGGCTTGCAAAACAGCCTCGCCGGGGATTGAAGGGAGCCAGGGGCTGAGTTCGAGTGCGCCCTCTAACTGACCGCCCTGGCGGAGTCGGATAACGATGGAAGAGACAAGCAGGCGCTCGGGATCGGCGTGCACGTGCGCGTCCCCGCGGAAACCGGTGGCAACGACTCCGGTTCCGATATACGCGCCGCCGTCGACATGAACGTTGCCGTCGGTACGGAATTCTCCATTTTGTCCAGCGGCGTCGAGATCGAGGTGGGCGATGCCTTCCGGAGCGGAGGGATAGCCGAGGACCGGGTCGAGCAGCCTCAGGTCGAGGTCGCCCTTGACCTTTGCCTGCCAGCGAGGCTGGGTGAAGTTCTGAAGCGTTCCCGAGACATCGAGGATATGGCTGCTGCCATCGGCGGCGCGCGAAGTAAGACGCAGGGAACGCAGGTTGGCCGCGCCGCGGGTGAGGTCGAGCGTAGCCTGGAAGTAGCCGTGCACTGGTTTAGGCGCCGATTTGGCGGGGCGGTGCGCTGGGCCGCGGGTGAGATTCAGATCGGTGCCGCCGGCTTCGATGCGATAGGCTTCGGGCGTTGACGAGGTGGCGGCCATGTAGCGCAGCAACAGGGATACGTCGTTGGCCTGAAAGTCGAAGGGCTCCCAGCGGTTCTGGAAGTCGAATTCAGCGGCGCGGTTGTCGTAGTCGGCAGTTCCCTGCTCGACGGAGATTCGGCCGGCACGAAGGTTGAAGAGAGTGTCGAGGTTGTGGATGGCGGAGGCCTGCGGCCGTCGCGGATGGGGCTGATTGGTGGAACCGTCGCGATAGACGATCAGGTGCAACGCGGGGCGGGAGATGTCGAGATAGCGGACGCGGACACTCGGATTCCAGAAGCCGAGCAGGCTGACTCCGGCGCTGAGGCGATCGATGCGGGCGTAGGGGGCTTCGCCGGAAGCTTCATTTCCGTGAATCACGAGGCCTTTTGCTTCGGCTTCGAGATGGAGCAGCCGCCAATGGAACGAAGCGATCTCGACACGGCCACCGGTGGCCTGTTCAATCTCCGCGACGAGGCGGTTGCGAACCAAGCCCTCGAACTGCGCGGAACTCAACCAGAGGTAGAGGCCAATAGTGACCAGGCCGGCAAGGACCATTACCCCGGCCGCGGCTAGAGGGACGTGGTGGAGGAAAAAGCGGCGGAGGCGGCTGGGCTGGGGCTCCATGCCGGGGAGGCCGGATTCAGGTTCGCTCACTGGCTTCCTTCTCCTTCCCCACCCTGGTTGCTGTTCTGGACGCCGGGCTTCGCGGTCCCGGTTTCAGGGATCTGAGCAGGCGCCAACGATGGGTCAAGCACCTCGACATTGCCCTGTTTGCGCAGGTTGGTCAGCCACTCGTCGAACATAGCCGTCACCTGTTGCTGGAGCAAAATTTCCTCGATGCGTGGAGAGACTTTCTCCAGTGTGGGAACGGCTTCGCCGGGCCCGTATTGGGGCAGGAGCGTGCCGCGGTAGTAAGTCTCGATGTCCTTGGGGGATATGTGAATGCCGGGCCGGAAACGGAGCTCGATGAAGCGGAGAATCTCAAGCCGGTAGCGCATATAGGCCTGGACACGTTCCGGGGTGAGTTCGTGTGCCGCCAGGAAGGTCTTCCATCCGTCGTCGGAGGCGCAGTTCTGCCGAACGCAGGCGGGGAGCTCCTTGCGAATCTCATTGAGGCGGGCATTGACTTCATCGGGCGCGGGCTCGGCGGCCTGAGCGTCTTCGCGGCGGATCTGCTGCTCGATGAGGGCACGGCTTATCAGTTGATCGAGCGCGCGTTTGGGGGTGAGGACACCCTGCCCGACGCGGTCCGGGTCGAGCACCGAGAGGCGGACCTCGTCGTCGATATCGCTGGCCAGAATGACCTGGCGGTTGACGACGGCGACTGCGCTGTCGAGGACCACGGGGGATGTTGGCTGAGGCTCCTGGGGTTGCGCTGGCGCTGCTCCCGCGGCGGCGAGGCAGACGGCGAGACAGGCCGCAACGATATACATGCTGGCGCGGTCGCACGCGATTCGGAGCCGGATTGGGGAACGGTTGGTCATCAGAAGGTCTGCCCCAGGCTGAAGAAGAAGTTGAAGTGGGTGGACTCGCCGACATGGGGCTGCGAATAGGGGCCCAGTGGGTTCGATGCCGAGAATCCGGTCGAGTAGTTTATGTTCACCGGATAGATGGGCGTGTTCAGGTTGTAGCTGAAATCGAGGCGAATGGGGCCGACCGGCGTATTGTAGCGCAGGCCGATTCCGGGCGCGTGGGAGAAGTAGTTGAAGCTACAGGGTCCCTGATGGCCGGTCGAAGTAATGGGACTGTTTGGACCGCTGGGGCTGGGTGGAATGATCTTTCCACTGCTGTCCACCTGAGCATAGGTAAGCACCTTGCATGAATTCCGATCGGGCTGGTTAAAGCGGAGAAAACTGGCCCAGGCGTCGCCGGCGTTGGTGAAGACATTGCCCATGTCGTGGAAGAGGACGAAGCTGACGGTGTTCCCTAACCAAGGCAGAGTGGGGGGAGGCAGGCGCAGTTCTGTGCTGTTGATGAGCGCGCCGGCGCCGCCGATGGGATAGCCGGTCTCGGGATCGCGAGGACCGGCGCCGTTGAAGGAGAAACCGCGCAGCGAGGTTGGCCCGCCCGCATAGAGGCGCTCCGGAAGCGGAATCAGCTCGGCTGAGCCGGCGCCGAAGGCGCGAATCTGGCCGTAGCGCGTGTTGCGGGCGAAGACAAAGCGGTTCTTGTCGAATCCGTAGTAGCTCGAGCTGGTAACGTCGAGGCGGTTGAACTGCGCTTCCGCGCCAAGCGACTTGTCCGACAGGAACTCCTGGAAGCTGGTGTAGGTTCCGCGGTGGGCATCGAGGGGCGAGTCGCGGGTGTCGCGAATCCATGTCACCCCAGGGCCGGCGACCCGCACCGCGGTGGCCAGTTCCTGAATCTCGCCGGGAAAAACCTGCAGACTGCTGGCCGCCACCTTGACGCGCCGGAAGTCGTATTCGTAGATAAAGGTATTCGCTTTGGAGAGCCATGAGCCCGGCGTCAGAAAGTTCTCGGTCAGCCTGAATCCGGCTTCGAGCCTTGAGGCCACATAGGTGGTCACATCTTTGCTGTTGGCGTAGCCGCCGGAGAAGGTAATGCCGAAGTTGCGGTTGCCTTGAAGATGGGGAACCTGGTAGAGGAGATCGACCTTCTGTTCGAGCAGGCCGTATGTACCCTGAAGCGAGGCCGACTGCTCGCGGCCGAAGAGATTGTTGCGGGTGAGGTCGGCTAGTACGCGAGGGCTAACACCGGTTACGCCATTGGGATTGCAGGCGACACCGCCGGCGATGGCGCCTGCGCAGTTGTTTTGAGGGGTTCCGGTCTGGGTCTCGAAGCCAAAGCCATAGGTGAGCGCCCAGCGCCTGGCTTCGGAGGCCTGGAGAAGAACTGTCTTTTGCGTTGCTCCGCCGTTGGGGTTTTCAACAGCGGCGTCTACTTCGTTGAACAGGGCCAGTTCATAGAGATTGCGCTGTGTGTCGAGCAGGGCGGTCTGGTTGAGGGGATCTCCGGAGTGGAGTGTGATGGCGCGCGCGACGGTGACAGGGCGGGTGTAATGCAGGCCGGTGAGCAGCACATTGCGGACAAAGATCTGCGGGCCTTCGGCGATGTGGAATACGACGTCCACTTTGCCTGGAACGGTGGTGTCGCTCTGCTGGGCGACTTCGACACTGACCTGCTCGAATCCTCGGCTCAGGTATTCGGTGAGCAGCGTGTCGCGGTCGCCGACCAGGTTCTGGGGCGAGAGCAACTGGCCAGGCGCGGTATTCAGCATCGGCGTCAGGCCGGCTGCGTCGATGTTATCGTTTCCGTCGATACGCACCACGCCTACGCGAATCTGTTCGCCCTCTTCGATCCGGTAGGTGACGGTCAGCGGAGCAATACGTGACGCCGCGGCCGGCGCGGTATTTGTTTTGGGAGCGGGAATATCCGCCAGGCCGGTCTCCGGAGTGCTGGTCTCGGGGGTAACTTTTACGCTGGAAAAGCCGTTGTTGCGATAGATGGCCTGGAGCGCGGAGACGTCGGAGGAGACCAGGGCCTGGCTGTATGCGCCTTGGCGGTCGAGCGTGTCGGCGGCGTGAACGTTGAGCAAATCCTTGAGGATTGTGGAGTTGAAGTAGTGGTTTCCGGTTACCGAAACGCTCTGCACGCGGCGGCGCGGTCCCAGGTCCACATTGAAGACGATCACCACCTGTTGTTCGTTCTTGGACTGCTCCAGGTGACTCACCTTTACGTCAAAATAGCCTAGCCGCTGATAGTAATCCCTGAGGCGGCGATTGCCTTCATTGAGCAGGTCCTCGTCGACGCTGCCCTCTTCAAAGACAGGAACGATGCGCTTGACGCGTTCCTGGTCGATGTTCGCGCCCTGCACCTGTACCCTGACGACCGGGCCACGGTTGGCTGAGAAACTGAAATCGACTTTCTTGCCGGCCGGATCGTATTGTGCGGATACGATCTTGATTTCGGCCTCCAACCGCTCCTGGGCCTGGTAGTGTTTGAGCACCCCGGCGAGAGCGCGATTCCCGGTGTCGTGGTCCACATGCGCGCCGATCTTCAAGTGCCCGTGACGGCAGAACTCCTGAACGCTCATTCCGGGATCGCCTGTCACCTCGACCTTGCCCACGCGGGCCTGCGGCCCGGACACTGCCTGAAAAGCGACATCGACGAGCTGTTCCTCCGGGTGCGGGGTAAGTGCCGGGGTAATCGCCGGCTCATAGAATCCGTTTTGTGCCATCGTCTGGCTCATCTGGTGGAGCGCGTCGTTCAGCTTGGCCTGCGTGAAGCGGGTTCCGGGCGCGAGCTGGCTGGCGCGCTGCAGTTGCGCATTCAGAGTAGAGCCCTTGGCGCCATAGACGCCCACTGTTCCGATGAAGGTGCGCGGAGTCCCGCGAAAGACCAGGTCCACGCCGCCGGAGCTGCGCGACGCCTCCACCAGAATGGTGTCGTAGAGACCCGTGGAAAAGAGCTGGCGCAGGCTTTCCCTGACGTTTTCCGGGCTTAGCGGCATTCCTTCCGCCTGGGCAAGATGTCCGGGTAACGGGGCCAGGCGAACCGCCGTAACGCCCGCAAACGAGATTCCGTTTACCTTCAGGCCGCGCCATTGAAAAAGGGATCCGGCGGCGGGCTGGGAAACTCCGGCCGTCTGGGCCCGGCAGGCGATTCCTGGGCCTGAGGCGAAGATGGGCGCGAAGACAAGGACGCAGGCCAGCACAACCCGGCCCGAAACCACCCCGCGATTGCCGCACTTCCCTGCCGGCTTTCTCAGCAATACGATTCTCCCTATGAACGGGCCTGTTGAGTGTCGTCCTATCCCACCCATTCGCCAGAAGCAAGGCGAATGGATGGGGCACGGAGCATTTTTTGGGGGAGCCATCGCGACTTGAACGCAGGAATAACCGCAACGGCGGCTTCAATCGCCCACTGCCGAAGCTCTGCCTTCCGGCACCTTCCCCTTTCCACTTATACTAGCGAGTACAGGAGCCTTGCGCAGCAGTGCCTGGTCTCAAGAGCGATTCCCCCCAAGGAAACTCATGCCCCGATCCCCGTTCCCCGCGCCGACGCCGGAAGGCCCGTCCTCTGGTTTGGACGCAGCAGCACCCGGCTCCGCTACTCCAGTCAGGCGCATCGCCTTTGCTCCCGCCGCATCGCCCGACCCCTCCGAGGCAGACGCGCTGGCCCGCGCCCAGGCCGGCGACCCGCACGCCTTCGCCCATCTCTACTCTTTGCACAAAAGACGCATCTATTCTCTATGTCTGCGCATGGTGGGCAACATTGCCGAGGCGGAGGATCTGACCCAGGAGGCGTTTCTGCAATTGCATCGCAAGATCTCGACCTTCCGGGGCGACTCGGCTTTTTCAACCTGGCTGCACCGGTTGGCGATCAACGTCGTGCTGATGCAACTTCGCAAGAAGGGCCTGAGCCTGATTTCGCTGGATGAGGCCATGGAACCGGTTCCCAACGAAGGCCCGGGACGCAGCTTCGGCGCTCCTGACCTGGCGCTGAGCGGTACGATTGACAGGCTGGCGCTGGAGCGCGCCGTCGCCGATCTTCCGGCCGGCTACCGGCTGATTTTCATCCTTCACGATGTGGAGGGCTACGAGCATAATGAGATAGCCTCCATGCTCGATTGCTCGATCGGCAACAGCAAATCGCAATTGCACAAGGCCCGCCTGCGGTTGCGCGACGCCCTGCGCTTGAGTTCTCGAAAGGAGGCGCAGCCATGATCGACGATCGTAAAAAGATGAGCTGCGCCGCGTTCCAGGCACAGTTGCCGGAGTTGATCGGCTCAGGGGCCGATGCGGCGTCTCATCCGCATATCCAAAGCTGCGAGCTATGCCGTGCCCTGCTGGCCGATCTGGAGACCATCGCCGAGGCGGCGCGCCAACTGCTGCCGATTGTGGAACCGCCGGATGAACTTTGGGAGCATATCGAGTCGGCGATCAAAAAGGAATCGAGCGGCGCCGGTCCCGACCTGACCGAGCCCGTCCCTTCGACTTGATCTGAGGCTGCGGAGAGGTTTTAAGTCGGATCTCCTTTCCTTGAAGATTCCCCTTCCGCAGGTTCCAGTCTGCGCCGACCGCGGCGCCTCACCTTCCCCTCGTATTTGGCCGATACACCCTTCGAGCGGGATTGCATCCAATTGCTGAGAGGGAGACGCTACGGTGTGGCGTTTTTAGGGTTACCTGGCGGCATGGAAAGGAACCCAGGGCACAGGGGAAAAAGGCGTGGCTTTGGGCTGAAGTCGTGTAAGGCATGCCGCAGCGGCTCAAGGCCACGCTGATTTTAATGACTTTATGTCTCGGCTAAGGCTCTGACCAACCAGTCCCGGCCTACCGCCCGAGGGAGCTTTTCCGCAGCTTGTAAGGCCCGTACTCTTCTGAGAAAGTTGGGTTGGTGTGGCCGGTTCACCGAATCTGCGGGGCAGCCAGCGGAACAGGGTGCAGGGCGAGACCGTAACTAGAGGAAGAGAGTCGTCTTGAGATGCGAAGGAAACGGTAAGGGGAGATTATTCTGAAACTTTTCAAAAGTCTGCGCTGTCTAATGAAGGAAAGTTGACAAAAGGACACTCAATGCCAAGCCAGCCATCTAAGCCGACAATACCCCAGAGTCTCAGCCCCCGGAGTTCCTCGGGAGTGCGGTACGTTCCGGTGCTTCCGGTCCGGGACACGGTTCTGTTTCCCCATGCTGTTCTGCCACTTACAGTTGGCCGTGAGGGCTCAATCCAGTTGATCGAGTCGCTGGGCGAGGAGCGGACGATCGTGGTGACAGCGCAACTGGACCCCCGGCTGGACTCTCCCAGGCCCGGCGATCTCCACACCGTGGGCACGCTGGCAACGGTTCACAAGGTTGTGCGGATGCCCAACCAGAGCCGGTTTGTCTTCACGGAAGGCGTAAACCGGGTACGGCTGGTGCGCTACTCCCAGACCGAGCCCTTCATGGTGGCCGAGGTGGAGGCGCTGGAGGACATCGAGCCGGCCTCCAGCTCGGAGTTCGAAGCCCTGGTGCGGAACGTGGTTGCGCAGTTCCAGCAGATTGTCTCGGAGTCGCCGACGCTCTCCGACGAACTGCGCACGATTGCGGCCAACATCGAGGAGCCCAGCAGGCTGGTGGATTTTGTGGCCTCCTCGCTGCCCTTCCTGACCACCGACGACAAGCAGCAAATGCTGGAGACGGCGGGCATTGTGGAGCGGCTGGACCAGTTGAACAAGCACCTGGCGAAAGAGATCGAGGTTCAGCAGTTGCGCACCAAGATCCAGACCGAGGTGCAGGACCAGGTGCAGCAGTCGCAGCGCGACTACTACCTGCGCGAACAGCTCAAGGCCATCCAGAAGGAGCTGGGCGAACAGGACGAAGGCCAGCGCGATATCGATGAACTGCGCCAGAGGATCGAAGCCGCGGGGATGCCCGAGGATGTGAAGAAGGAGGCGCTGAAGGAGCTGGCGCGGTTGGGGCGCATGTCACCCATGGCTGCCGACTACTCGCTGACGCGTAACTATATCGAGTGGCTGGCAGTGCTGCCCTGGGCCAAGAGTTCGGGCGCCAAGATCGATATCGGCAAGGCCAAAGAGATTCTGGACGAGGACCACTACGAGCTGACGAAGGTGAAGGACCGCATCCTGGACTACCTGAGCGTACTGGAGCTGAAGCCGGACATGAAGGGGCCGATACTGTGCTTCGTCGGGCCCCCCGGCGTGGGTAAGACCAGCCTGGGCCGGTCGATTGCGCGGGCCTTGGGCCGCAAGTTCCAGCGCATCTCGCTGGGCGGCATGCACGACGAGGCGGAGATTCGCGGCCATCGCCGGACTTACATTGGCGCACTGCCGGGCCAGATCATCCAGAGCATTCGCCGGGCGGAAACCAACGACCCGGTGATCATGCTGGACGAGGTGGACAAGCTGGGAAGGGACTTCCGCGGCGATCCGGCCTCTGCCCTGTTGGAGACGCTGGACCCGGAGCAGAACAACACGTTCCGCGATAACTACCTGGACGTGCCCTTCGACCTCAGCAAGGTGCTGTTCATCTGCACGGCGAACATGCTGGACACGGTGCCGCCGCCGCTGCTGGACAGGATGGAGCTGATCTTCCTGCAGGGCTACACGGAAGAGGAGAAGGTGCAGATCGCCAACCGGTACCTGATTCCGCGCCAGATCAAGGAGAACGGAATCACGACCGAGCAGATCGAGTTTCCCGAGGATGCGGTGCGCTATATCGTGCGCCACTACACGCGGGAGGCAGGCGTCCGCAAACTGGAGCAGAACATCGGTACGGTCTGCCGCAAGCAGGCGCGGCGCGTGGTGGAAGGCCACAAGGAAAAACTGGAGGTAACGCGCGAAGTGCTGAAGGAGTTCCTGGGCGGAATCCAGGTGCGTGTTGAGACCGAGGTTGCAGAACGGGTGAAACGGCCGGGCGTAGCTGTTGGACTGGCATGGACACCGGCGGGCGGCGACATTCTGTTCATCGAAGCCAACAAGATGAAGGGCAAGGGCGGCTTTACCATGACCGGACAGATCGGCGAGGTGATGCAGGAATCGATGCAGGCCGCGCTGACGTGGGTGCGATCGAACGCCGCGAGCCTGGGGCTGGCCGAGGACTTTACCAAGGAGATCGACCTGCACATTCACGTGCCGGCCGGAGCGATTCCCAAGGACGGACCTTCGGCGGGCGTAACCATGGCAACGGTGCTGGCGTCGCTTTTGACCGATACGCCGGTGCGGCCGTTAACGGCGATGACCGGCGAGATTACGCTCAGCGGCAACGTGCTGCCGGTGGGCGGAATCAAGGAGAAGTTTCTGGCGGCGCGGCGGGCGGGAGTGACAACCATCATCCTGCCGGCGGAGAACCGCCAGAACGTGGAAGAGGACCTGACTCCGGAGATGATGGAGGGCGTGACGGTGCACTACGCCTGCCGCATCGAGGATGTGTTGGCCGTGGCGTTGCCGCTGATGAATGCGCGGCCGGATACGCAACCGACTGAGGCAGAGGTTGCAGTGGGCTCTGTCGCGTAAGGCGCACGGAGACTGACTGAAGAAGGCCGGCGAACCCGCCGGCCTTTTTTGCGGGGCGAACCTGAAGGCTTCTGTTTTTTCCCTGCACCCGGCCGCCGGAAATCTGTGTTGGCATTCGGCGACGAATTTAAGGAGAGAATCTACAGCCTCTGCGCTACACTGCCTAAACGCGGAGGAAGGAATGCTGAGAATCGCAGTCTGGTGTCTTGCGTTTATGGTTCCTGGGACAATCTTCGGCCAGCCTGGGCCGCAAACGGATGAGCAGGCGATCCGCGCGGTGATGGACGGCTTCATGGACGCCTGGAATCGCCACGATGCCAAGGCGTGGACGGCTTTGTTTTCAGAAGATGCCGATTTCACGAATGTTCGTGGCATCGGCGCCAGCGGAAGGTCCGGCATCGAGCAGTTTCATGCACGGGTCTTCGCGACTATCTTCAAGAACAGCGTTCAGAAGTACACGGATATCAAGACTCGGTTCATTCGTCCGGACGTCGCGGCAGTGGACGTGCGTTGGGAGATGACAGGGTCTACGGATCAGGCTGGAAACCCGGTTCCATTGCGCCAGGGGCTGTTGAACTTCGTCATGGTAAAGAGTCACGGGAATTGGCAGATCGCCGTGATGCACAACCTGGATCTGACCGCCCCGCCGACCCCGCAAAAGTGACTTTGACTCCGAGGTTGGATCATAATGCATGGTTTGCGCAAGTGAATTTGCGTTGGCGGGAGACAAGCGTCTGCTCCTCGGCCAGACCCCGAACTGCCAACCATGGACAGCGCAGCGACAGAAAAACCACCGCTGGTTGGCGGTGGTTTTTCTGTTGCACGGCGGCCTGCCGACCGCCGTCGCGAAACACTCATAACCCTGCTTCCGGCAGTTGTACCGGCTTGGCTTCGAGGAGAGCTTCGATGGTAGCGAGGGCTTCCAATACGGAGTCGGGAACCGGCGCATCCACCTGCACGACGGCCAGCGCCTTCACAGGCTTGGCGCCGGCACGCTCGCGGCCGAGGGCGAAGTTGGCGATGTTGACGCCCTGCTGGCCGAGAATGGTGCCGATTTTTCCGATGACGCCGGGTACGTCGAGGTTGCGGCAAACCAGGAAATTGCCTTCGAGAGGCGTCTCGATGTCGATGGAGTCGAACTCGAGCAGGCGCGGCTGCTCGCCGTGAATCACCGTGCCGCTGGCCCGGCTGATGCCCGCGGCTGTGTGGAGGACAATCGTCAGCACAGTGGCTGCTCCACCGCGATGGGTATCGGTCTTTTCCTCATGAATGCGGATGCCGCGCTCCTCGGCGACGGCGGCGGCGTTGATGCGGTTCACATTCTCCGATCCCTGCAGCAGGCCGGCGATGGCGGCGTTTCGCACCAGCTCGGTCTTGGTATCGGCGAGCGTGCCGCCGTATACCAGATCGATGGACTCGATGCCGTGTTTGCCGGCCTGGGCGAGAAAGGCTCCGAGCCTTCCCGCCAAGTCGATGAAGGGCGCGAGTACCGTGTATTCCTCGTACGAGAGGGAGGGCAGGTTGACGGCATTCTGGACGACGCCGAGTTTGAGGTAGTCGCGCACCTGGCAGGCAATCTGAACGCCGACGGCCTCCTGCGCCTCGCCTGTGGAACCGGCTACGTGCGGGGTGAGAATTACGTTATCCATTGCAAAGTACGGTGACTCTTTGGGCGGCTCGACGGCAAATACATCCAGCGCGGCTCCGGCCACCTGGCCGCTCTTCAACGCATCGACCAGATCCGCATCCACGATGAGCTCGCCGCGGGCGCAGTTGACGATGCGGACGCCCTTCTTCATTTTGGCCAGCGTCTTGGCGTTGATGACGCCCGTGGTCTGCGGCGTGAGGCCGACGTGAAGAGTGAGGTAGTCCGAGCCGGCGATCAGCTCGTCGAGGGTGACCAGCTTGATGCCGGTTTCGCGCGCTACGGCGGCGGAGACAAAGGGGTCGCAGCCGAGGATATCGAGGCCAAAGCCGCGGGCGCGCCTGGCCACCTCGAGGCCGATCCGGCCGAGGCCCAGAATGCCCAGCGTCTTGCCGCGCAACTCGGCGCCCTGCAGGTTCTTCTTCTCCCACTTGCCGGCGTGCATGGAGGTGTTGGCCGCGGGCAGCTTGCGCGCCAGGGCCAGCATGAGGGCGATGGTGAGCTCGGCAACCGCAACGGCGTTGGCGCCCGGCGTATTCATCACCACGATGCCGCGGCGCGTGGCGGCTTCGGCATCGATGTTGTCGACGCCTACGCCGGCGCGGCCGATGACGCGCAGCTTGGGCGCCTTCTCCATGAGCGCATCGTCCGCCTGCACGGCGGAGCGGACCACCAGCGCGTCGGCGTCGGCTAGAGCCGCGGCCAGGCCGTCGGGCAGTTGGTCGTGCGTCTTGACATCCCATCCCGGCTCGGCCGCAAAGACGGCCAGCGTTGCCGGAGAAACCTTCTCAGCCAGTACGATCTTCATTACGTCTCCCTTGAGCATTTGCGTGGTTTCATACTCGTCGAAGCGAATGCCCTGCTGCTCGCAGAGCAGGTCGAACATCCGCACCACTGCCGCATGCGGCTTGCCTTCGCCGCGCTCGTAGTTGGTGATCGAGTTGGCGTGCACGCCCAGCCGCTCGGCCATCTCGTATTGATAGAGATCGAGCTGCTTGCGGGCGATGAGCAGCTTTTCTCCGAAAGTGAGTTCTGGCATGGTTTCCTCTTAGCAAGTCAGCAGGTCAGCCGCGCTGCGCGCGTTTCAGCAAGTCAGCGGCGGCCCAGCTGGGACTCAACGCATTCCGCCAAGCCGCCAACTGCGCTACGTCTTCACTGCTTTCGCATACACTTTCTGCGCCGCGGCGACTGCCTGTCCGTATTCGACCGGCAGACCGAGCGTGTCCTTGGCGATGTGTTCCATGGCGCCGAGGAATGCGACGGTGTCGAGGTAGTCGAAGAAGCCCAGGTGCGCGACGCGGAAGATCTTGCCCTGCATCTCCCCCTGGCCGTTGGCGGTGACCAGGGCAAACCTGGACTTGAGCGCCTTGACGACGACGCCGGAGTCCATGCCTTCGGGCACCGCGACCGCGGTTGCCGCCGCGGCTGGGGCGGAGGGAGCAAAGAGCGTGAATCCGAGCGAGACGAGTCCGGCGCGGGTTGCTTCGGCATTGACCTGCGCATTGTCGACCAGCGCGATGCGGCCCTTTTCGAGATCGCCGCCCGCCTGTCCGGCGATGTAATCGAGCGACGCGCCGAGACCGGCGATCAGCGCCACCGCCGGTGTGTAGGCGCTCTCGCCTTTGGCGGCGTTCTTGCGCTCCTTGCGCAGGTCGAAGTAGTAGCGCGGGTTAGTGGACTTCTCCATGGCCGACCAGGCGCGCTCACTCACGCTGAGATAGGCGAGGCCGGGCGGGATCATGACCGCCTTCTGCGAGCCGCCGATGAGCACGTCGATGCCCCAGCCGTCGACGTCGAAGTGGGTGGTGCCGAGGCCGGTGATTCCATCCACGACCAGCAGCGCATCGGTGGCGGTAACGATCTTCGCGATGGCTTCGACATCGTGGCGCACAGCGGTCGATGTCTCGGTGGCCTGCATGTAGACGACGCGATGCTCGGGCTTGAGGGCCTTCTGGATTTCGGCGAGGTCAAAGGTCTGGCCGTAGGGCGCCTTGACTTCGTCGACCTGGCAGCCGAAGGCCTTGGCCAGGGCCACCCAGCGCTCGCCGAATTTGCCGGCGGTGAGGACGAGTACACGGTCGCCGGGCGAGGTAAGATTGGAGACCGAAGCCTCCATGGCGCCGGTGCCGGAAGAGGAGAGCAGCAGCACGTCGTTTTTGGTGCCGACGAAGACCTTCAACTGGGCAAGGACCTTCAGAAAGAGGGCGCGGAATTCAGGGGTGCGGTGGTGAATGTCCGCCGCGGCCATGGCAAACTGGGCGGCCGGCAAAAGCGGCGTTGGTCCGGGTGTAAAAAGGCGGGTCTTGCGAATCATGTCTCTCTCCTCGAATTTGGCCGGGTGCAGGTGGAAGTCAGGTTCGTTGGCCGGTCAGCAACCACAGAATACACAATTTTGTGGTTTTTGTGAATGGCTTTCTGTGGAAAACGAAGGGGACGCCCGATTTCGGACCGGGCGCTCCAAAATGGATACAATTCTCCTTTGGGTGGGTTATTTGCCGCCCGAAAATCCAATGCATTCAGACAGGAAGAACACATATGGACGCAGGCGCACTGGAAGCCCTTGTAAGTCAACAGGTTGTGGTCGCATTGAAGGCCCATGACGCCGTCCGCACCGGGACCTTGCGGCTGATCAAGAACGCACTCAAGAACAAGGCGATCGAAAAGCGGGAGCCGCTGACGCAGGCCGAGTCCGAACAGGCGCTGGCGACAATGATCAAGCAGCGGCGCGATTCGATCGAGCAGTTCACCAACGGCAATCGTCCCGAGCTGGCAGCCATTGAGGCGGCGGAGATTGTCGTAATCGAGGAGTTTCTTCCCAAGGCGCTGGACGAGGCGGGGCTGGCCGCGCTTGTGGACGAAGCCGTGGCCGAGGCTGCGGCCGCGGCCGGCCATAAGCCCACGCCCAAAGAGATGGGGCTAGTGATGAAGGCGGTGCAGGGCAAGCTGCAGGCTGGAGGTCTGCGCGCGGAGGGCCGGCTGGTGAGCGAATTGGTGAAGAAGCGGCTGGCTGGTTAATGCGGGATGAATTTCCCGAATTTCGGGTAGACGTTCAAGCTGGAGATCTCTACTATCTATCTGAAATAGAACGTTGGAGCGATCCCCGCAGGCCTTTGATCCAGCGCGGGATTGCAACTGACCCGGCAGTATCGAATGACCGGCAACTTCCCTGCTGCACCTTCGTGCCAGCGTCGTTTCTGCCTCCGATGTCGTTCCGATGGGATTGGTTTCGAGGAGTCCTGATGAAAGTCCCCCGCAACTGCGCAAGGCTGGCTGTGGTGCTGCTCTGCTTGCTTGCCGTTCCACGGCTCTGGGCGCAGGGGCCTCCTTATCAAACCGACGATCCTGTGCCGGTGGACCTTCATCACTACGAGTTCTATATCTTCGGCGGGATGGATGGAACTCCCGCCGAGTACGATGCGACGGGCCCGGCCTTCGAGTTCAACTGGGGAGCGGTTCCCAGGGTTCAGATTCACGCCATCCTGCCCTGGGGAGCGATTGTGCCGACCAACAACCCTGTTTATCTCCCCGGCGGCGCCGGCCCGAGCGCCTTTGGGCTGACCGATACGGAACTGGGCGTGAAGATCGCATTTATCAAGGAGACGAAACATTTTCCGCAGATCGGCAGCTTTACGATGTTCGAATTGCCGACCGGGAGTTATACCAAGGGACTGGGCGTGGGCAAGGTCTGGTACAAGCTGCCAATCTGGTGGCAGAAGAATGAGGGCAAGTGGACGTTTGACGGGGGCGCGGGGTACGAGGTTGTTCCGCAGAAGGATTATCACAACTTTCCCTACACCGGCTGGCTGGTAAAGAAAGAGTTGAACGAGAGGCTCGAACTGGGGGCCGAGTTATTTGCCCACGGAGGCGAAGGGCCAGCGGCTGCACAGACCGAGGCTTCGGCCATGATCGACGTCGGAGGGTACTACCACTTCAAACATCACGAGGGAGAGCAGTTTCTGTTTTGCTACGGACATTCGGTTGTGGGGCAAACAGAGAACTACGCTTATGTCGGGATGTACTGGACGTGGGGGAAGAACGACAAGAAGGATGCCAGGAATATGTTGTTCCCGGCGCGGAGTTATACGGACGGGTTCTAAGTCACCTGGGCCAGATGCGGCAAGTTAGCCCCGCTCAAGCGGGATGCGCGCGTTGGCAAGTTAGCGGGCGCGGGCGAAGGCCGGCCTCGATCCGTTCGCGGGTTGATGGGATACGTTGAGCCGTACACGAGGTTTAACAATGGAAATCACTTTGCGCAGTCTCCTGACGCTGGTTCATGGCATGGGATTCGGCGCGCTCTATCTGCTGGCGTGTTCCGGGGCAATCGTCGAGCTATACAGGCGTTATTCGCCGGGTTCTTTGAGGCCGATCGAAGTTGAAGACGAGAGGTTTCTCGGCGGCTACCTGGTTGCGATGGCGGTGCTCGCGTGGCTCGCCGTGCTTACCGGTGCTTATGTCATCTATCCGTGGTACCGAGCGGTTCTACCGCCGGGGACCGTCGATTTAGCCGGCTTTCCGCAGCGGCTACTGATGGCAAGCCCGTCGACCATTGAATGGCACTCGATCGGCATGGAGTGGAAGGAACATGTGGCTTGGCTCGCGCCTATCTCGATCACCATGGCCGCGGCAGTCTTTATCCGGCACGGCCGCAATCTTACACGCCACCCGCAACTCCGCAACGCTGTCCTGGGCTTTGTCTTCGTCTCCTTTGTTGCCGCCGGTATCGCGGGTTTCTTCGGCGCGATGCTAGACAAGTATGCGCCGGTTCAAGGCGGCCAGACGATTCAACTTATGCACGGAGAAAAACCATGAAGACGAAAACGGTGTCCATTTCCTCAGGTGCGCAGGACTTTCCCAATGGCGGAGGCGCGGCCGCGCTTCTTGCGGCCGGCATCGGTTCGTTCATGGTTGCGTTTTTCGCGATCCTGGCCGACAAGTCCACCGCCATCAAGAGCCTGATGATCTTCTACAAGCCCACCGGGGCGCTGTCCGGAGTGACCACATGCGCGATTCTTGTCTGGCTCGTCTCGTGGGCGATTCTGGCCAGACGCTGGCGCGGGCGGATGGTTTCCTTGGGACCCATCACGGCCACGGCGCTGATTTTGCTGGGTCTCAGCTTGCTGCTCACGTTCCCGCCCATCGCCGATCTGCTTTGAACTCGCGGGCTTCGGACGTTTCGCGAGAGCTGACAGCTCGTCGTGAAAGTGGAAACGGTCTAAAAACCATCCTTCGGGGGCTTTTGGCCCCTGCCACATTTCGAGCCATCTGGGGGTCTTTTCCGTCCCTCGCAAGTAGCCCTTCGTCCAAATCCCAACGCAAGCTCTTTCAAAATGAGATTGCCCTGAGCGAATTGCGGTATGATTTGTTGCTGAAGCGGCAACCCGGCTCATGGGGCTCAGGTATTCGGCGAAACACCGCGGGTGCGCTTTGCACCAAGGGTGGGAGACCACTGACATCCATTTCGACAGGCGAGGAACAACTTAGGCCGCTGCCGCTGATATGATCGGAACCACAACCTCAACCCGACCCGCAAGGAAGCACACCATGTCGAATTACTCCCGTCGAGAGTTCCTTTCCATAGCCGCCGCCACAGGCGCGGCCGCCATCGTTCCTTCGGTTGGGCTCGCCAGCCCGGCGCACATCGCCGCCGGGGCGGCGGCCCGCACCCCGCTCGCGCCGTTTCCGCTCAACGCGGTCAGGCTGTCCGCCGGCATCTTCCGCGAAGAGGCGGAGATCAACGCCCGCTATCTGGATTCCCTGCCCGTCGATCGGCTTTTGCACTCCTTCCGGCTCACCGCCGGCCTCTCCTCCACCGCTGTCCCCTACAAGGGATGGGAAGACCCGACCTGCGAACTGCGCGGCCATTTTGCGGGCGGTCATTTTCTCTCCGCTGTAGCGCTGGCGTCGGCAACCTCCGGCAACGATGTATTGAAGTCCCGTGGAGACCAGCTCGTGGCCGGCCTTGCCCAATGCCAGAAGAAGATGGGCACCGGCTATCTGAGCGCCTTTCCGCCCGCCCTGTTTGACAATCTGGTGGCTGGCAAAAACGTCTGGGCGCCCTTCTACACCTACCACAAGATCATGGCCGGTTTGCTCGACATGTACGTCCTAACCGGAAACACCGATGCCCTCGAAATCTGCGAAGGCATGGCCAAGTGGGCGGGGTCGGATTTCTGGGGAATTGGCGTGATCAGCGCCGAACAACGCCAGCGTATGCTGCGCACCGAGTTCGGCGGCATGAATGAGGTGCTTGTCAACCTGGCGGCCGTGACCAAGAAGGATCGCTACCTTGAGGCCGCTCGCAACTTCGAGCAACCCAGCTTCCTCGATCCTCTAGCCGCACGCCGCGATGAACTGCAGGGGTTGCACGCCAACACCCATGTCCCCAAGATTATCGGCGCGGCACGAACCTACGAAGTCACCGGCGAGCAGCGTTACAAGAGAATCGCCGAGTATTTCCTCGACGAAGTGCTCAGCGCGCGTAATTACGCCATCGGCAACACCAGCGTGGACGAACATTGGAGGCAGCCCGCCGGCCATCTGGAGGGAACGCTCGCCTGGGCCAACGCCGAGTGCTGCGTGGCCTACAACCTGATGAAGCTCGAGCGGATCGTCTTCGGCTGGACCGGCGAAACCCGGTGGATGGATGCATACGAGCGCGCCCTGTTCAACTGCCGGCTGGGAACCCAGAATGCCGATGGCCTGAAGCAGTACTTCTTCCCCCTTGCCGCCGGATACTGGCGCGCCTACCACTCGCCCGAAGACTCCTTCTGGTGCTGCACCGGAACCGGCGTCGAAGAGTTCGCCAAGTTCACTGACACAATTTACTTCCATCGCGGCGCCGACGTTTACGTGAACCAGTTCATCGCCTCCACGCTCGACTGGAAGGATGAGGGGATCGGCATCGAGCAGATTACAAAGTTCCCCACCGAGCAAGGAACCGCGTTGAAGGTTCGCTGCGCAAAGCCGCACGAGCGCACCATTCACGTCAGGATTCCAGGCTGGACCACCGGCGTCGCCGTAAAGATCAACGGAAGAAACATCGAAGCGGTCGCCGATCCGGGGTCCTATCTCGCGGTGCGCAGAACCTGGCAGGATGGCGACACTCTGGCGATTGGACTGCCCATGGGCTTGTGGCAGGAGCCTCTGCCCGGCGACGACTCGGTGACGGCTGTGCTCTACGGTCCGGTGCTGCTCGCGGCCACGCTCGGCGCAGGCCCCGCCAATGGTCCGACCAAGGTCATCGACAGCGGATCGACGATTCCAAAGGATCTGCCCAAGGCCGATAAACTGCCCGAGGTCAAAGCGCCCGCGGGCAAAGATAGCGTTAATCCGGAAGACTGGGTTCAGGTCGATTCGGCAGCCGATTTGCGCTTCAAGGCAGCCGCCGCAACCGGCAGCCTCGACGTTACGGCCATGTACAAGATCCGCGACGAGCGCTACTCCGTCTACTGGCAGACATCGAATCCAAAAGAGCAGAGCTAATGTAATCCGCAACGCAGGTGGTCTTTTGTGGATTTGAAAGGGCACGACTTCAGTCGTGCCGAAAAGAGCCCCCGGATAAACCTGGGCTTTAGCCCCTGAGGGAGTGCAGATCCGGCGATGTGCTTGTTCGGAGAATCACGGCGCATCGCCGTTGTGGATTCAATTGGAGCCTTACTCGTGCGCCTTCACCCGCGCCTCACTGATGGCACTCCTTGCACGACGTGAAGTTCTTCTCATGGTGGCAAGAGTCGTAGCACCATTGCACATTCACTTTGCTCCGGTCGATCGACCCCTCCGCCGGCAAAGGATCCAACGAATGCGCCGTGTGGCAGTGCGTGCACTCCGGAATGTCTTCGTCCTTCTTCGAGTCGTGCGGCACATACCGGTGAGGGCTTCCCTTTTCCCCGCTCGGCGCAACGTACTTATCGGAAGCTTCAATGAGCTTGTCGAACGGCCCATGGCAGTTAAGGCAATCGCTCTTTGTCGGCGCGGTTGCCGCGCTCGCCGCCGGCGTCTTCTTCCCCTGCGTCTGCGCCAGACTCGCCCCACTCGCGCAAAGAATCCCCGTGCAAGCCAGAATGCCAATCAACGTCAACCAACTCTTCATGCTCCACCTAACCTGAAATAGCCCTGCAGCGTTAAGGAACTTCCGATCAAGTCGATGCTTTGAAAGGGCACGACTTCAGTCGTGCCGAAAACGCCTCAGAATGTGCGTGGGCTTTAGCCCCTGAGGGATTGTCGGCGCGACCACTAGACTTGTTCAGAGTCTCCTCAAGTGCCGCTGGTCCGTCCAATGTCGGGATCATTGTGAAGCTTATCACGCCGTTCCTCAAGGCAGCACGCGCTCAACGTGCCCGGCATCACTGACACTCCCCAGCGTGGTTGCTACCGTCGACCCGATTGATTTTGCTTGCCTCGAACTGCGGTCCGGGGATTCGCATTTCTATGGATCCGCATCTCCACGCTGGTGAATCCCGAAAAAGGAGCAAAGGTGTTCATGAAAGACGAACTGATGAATCGCCGCGCATTTCTTAAAGGCTCGGCAGTGACTGGCGCGGCCGTGGCCACCGGAAGCGTGACCGCCGGACTCATGCCCGAACAAGCGAAGGCGGAAGGCGTTCCCGCCAAATGGAACAAGGAAGTGGACGTCGTCATCGTGGGCACCGGCCATGCCGGCCTCGCGGCTGCCATCACCGCCGCCGACGCCGGAGCCAAAGTCGTGATCCTCGAAAAGCTCAAGAAGGACTGGGAAGGAGGCAACAGCAAGGTCTCGGGCAACATGTGGTGGACACCCACCGACCTTCCCCAGGCCCTCGAGTACATCGGAGCCCTCAGCTACGGCCTCACCGACAAGGACTGCATCCAGGCCCTCGCCGAAGAGATGCTCAAGCTCAACGACTGGCTCGCCAAGCTCGATATCAAGCACACCCCCCTCGGCATCTTCCAGCCCGAGCATCCCGAGCTCCCCGGCTCCGCCTGCGTCCGCACCTGGGGCAATGAAGGCAGTTCCAACGGCAAGCTCTGGATTCCCCTCCGCGAGCAGGTCGAAAAACGCAAGATCGAAGTCCTGTACGAGACTCCCGCCAAGGCGCTCATCCAAAAGCCTTCCAAAGAGATCGCCGGCATTCGCGCCGAGGTCGCGGGCAAGCCCTACCTCATCAAGGCTCGCAAAGCCGTCATCCTCTGCTGCGGCGGATTCGAGTTCGACTTCGACATGCAGAAGCAGTTCCTGCCCGGATGGCCCATCTACGGACAGGGCACGCCCGGCAACACCGGCGACGGCATTCGCATGGCGCAGCAGGCCGGAGCGGCTCTCTGGCACATGAACAATCCGCTTGCCGGTTTGGGCGGCCTCGTCGTGCCCGAGTTTGCTCCGGTCGTCATCCCCTTCGGCATCTACGGCGGCTCCTACGTCCACGTCGACAAGCAGGGAAAGCGCTTCATGAATGAGAATCGGCCCAGCCGCCATGGGTTCGGCGTCAAGGAATTCGTCCTCTTCTTCGATGGCGTCATCGGCGACTTCACCCGCCTGCCCTGCTTCACCATCTTCGATGAAACCGCCCGCGCCCGCAGCCCGCTTGTCTCCAGCGGCCGCGGCAAGTTCGGCTGGTTCTCCTGGCACTCCGGCTATGAGTGGAGCAGCGACAACAGCAAGGAAATCGAAAAGGGCTGGATCCTCAAGGGCGAAACCATCGCCGAACTCGCCGCCAAGCTCGGAATCAAGCCCGAAGACCTCGAAGCCACCATGGCCCGCTACAACGAAAACTGCAAGAAGCAGGTGGACCCCGATTTCAATCGCCCCAAGCAGAGCCTGATTGCCATCGAGAAGCCGCCTTACTACGCCGTCAAGGTCTACCCCACCATGGTCAATACCCAGGGCGGCCCCAAGCGCAACAGCAAGTGCCAGGTCGTCGATCCCTTCGGCGAACCCATTCCGCGCCTCTACACCGCCGGTGAGCTGGGCTCCTTCTGGGGATGGATGTACAACGGCGGCGGCAACAACGCCGAGTGCCTCTGCACAGGCCAAATCGCCGCCCGCAACGCCGTCGCCATGAATCCGCTCGCGTAGCCTTCAACTCCGCCACGGAGGGAGCAGGACCGAACCGGGCAGGTTCAGAGAAAGCTGGGTGCCCAGGTTGCGAGCGCGTCCCAAGTGCCATAAAATGAACGCTCTAAGAAGCACGCTTCAGCTTTTGTGCTGATTTTGTTCTACCCCATCAACAGCAGTACCGTTTGACACGAAGTAATTGCCGAGTCGGCGACGATACGGCCGGGATCGAGCAATCCTATCCAGTGGGCTCCTTAGCCACCCACCTTCCGGTCCGTAAATTTTCCCAAAGCTCCACTTATTCGGAGCCAATTGGGAAGTGAGATGCTAGAATCGTCGCCAGCATGTTTCGTTACACGTTGTGGGTTGTCCTACCGCTGCTTTTCGGTTTCGCGTGTTCATCGGAAGCCAAGATGCTTCCCTACCAACTCAGTTGTGACTTGGGTAAGGGCAACTCGCAGACCCTGCGTGTTCAAAGCATCACAGTTCGGCTTATACACGGCGGTGGGACGTGCCATGTTGAAGTATCTGACCTTCACGGTAAGCTCCTGTTTGAGCACGCTGCAAACGAGATGCAAGTTTCATCTGCGTTAGGCCCCACCGACGAGGGCCGGAGCTTCTTCGTCATCCAAGATGATTCCAGTCCTGTCCAACTATTTGTTATCGGCTTAGGTCCTCATCCTCAGGTCTTAGAAACTATCAAAAATGGTTACGGATTTGGGATTGAGAATGGATGTGCTGATGGGCACCGGCATATCTGGACTGCTGACGATGCCTTTCAAGGAGATCCGGAACTTGCGGGAATTTACCACCAAGACCTCTTCGTTCCCGAGGTGGCGCTCGATATCCGTGGCAATAAACTTGCCGATGTAACGACTACCTGCAAATCCCACTTCGATGAACGCGTCGCAGCCATTCGATCCGCAATGACTGCGCAAGAGATCGACGCGTTTAGAAACCGCCGCATCAAAGACGCATTTCGTTCAGGACAGGTCAAGGGCTATATCTTGTACATCGTCTTTGCTGATTTATATTGCGGGCGGGAGAAGATTGCACGGGAAGATCTGCATAGGATGTGGCCTGCCGACGACGAGCAACGTCTTTGGGGGTGGATACTACAAAAGCGTTCCGAAGGTATACTTGCGCGACTGGACACTGCGGCGACAAAGTAGACGACGTTCCTGAAATCTCCGGCCACAAGCGGTCCGAGAATTTTGTGCTAATTTGTGCTACTACCGTGGGCCTTGTGGAGTTCTCGGGCATTTAGCAGATTTTAGAATCTGTAACTTACGTGCTTTCAACACGTCCCATTGTCGGTGCCCCATCCATCGAGCGCCTTTTGCTCGATGGGTGGGAGGCCGCAATGCAACCCGTCGGACCTCGGGCTTTTCCATCTTCCATCTTGTTTCTTATCTGGAATCAATCCCCTCTCAAAGCAACTCGAACTCCGCCACGCAAAGGCCGCCAGCCGCTGCGGGGCCATCTTTGTCTTTCCAGGATGGAAATCCGGGCCGCTCCACCCTCCAGTTGGACGAGTAGAAAACGGTGAGTCTTCTTGTGTCCTCATGATTGAACTTGCTGGGAAGGCACGCAAAATAGGGCTGTCCCCCGCCGATGCCCCGCAGATACGCCACCGTGAACCACGGGCCGGTGAGCGCATCGCTCTCCACCACCCATAGGTTGTAGCAGCCCGAGTCGCCATCCGCCCATCCGCCGCACAAAAATCCGAAGTACTTCTTGAGCGCTGGTTGATAGGTCATGTTGACGCACCCCGCGCCACCCGGCCAACTGATCAGCGGAGCGATACGAGTAAAGTCGCGCGACCAGACCGGCCTGCCCGCTGCATCGTTCCCCGCAAAGAACTCCCAGGCGGCGGGATCGTTCATCGTCTCAGGCGAAGGCCGCACACGAGCCATGGAAACCGCGTCCCCGCTCGACCAGTTGCAGATTCCATCGGCATCGTAGCTTCCGTGGCCCACCACGTAGGCATAGCCATCAGGCGAATGCTCCAGATCCCGGCCAAAATCCACAAAGTGTGGCGTGCCCATTTTTATCGGCATGGCCCCCGAGCAACGACCTGTCTCAGGAAACAGCGGCCGCAGGTCGTCGTGCGGTGTATCCTCCCAGGTCTTTCCGCGATCGCGCGAAAGGCGAAAGCCGCCGAACCCGCCAAGCTCATACGTGATGGGAATGTTGTGCTGATTGATCCAGCGATGGCAGTAGTAGCCGCCGTAGTACCACACCCCTTGATGAAAGAAGTTTGCGCAGGGGTAATAGCCCTCGTACCGCGGCGTCTCCCGGCGGAACAGCGCCAGCGGAGAGACGATCAGGTTGTATGGATCGTCGCCGGTGAGTGTGGCACTGCCGGTGGTCGTAGATCTGTCGTTCGTCAGCGTCAAGCGGCCGTTGGCCACCCCTATGCCGAGATCGCGGAACCAGCGATCCTTAAGGCCCTCCGGCGGCGCCCATTGCGAGTTGGCGATCACCGGCTGCCCCGGCGGATTCACGACTTTCCCGTCTGCGTAGGGGCTCAAGAGCGTTCCGTCCGCCGCCCATACCGGATACCATGTGTCGGCGGTAACCATCTCTTGATAACTGCGTTGCTTCCCAGTGAATCGCAATCCCTTGAACAGCTTGCTTTGAGGTAGTGGAGGCTCGCCCTGCGGCGGGGCCAGGCCCAGCGCACCCGGCCCATCGATCGATCCAGGAGCGATGTAAACAACTTTGCCCAGCTCTGGAATTGACTCTTCGCTTGCTCCTTGATTCGGGAAAGCCGTGGCTACGGAACACAACCCCGCCGAAGCGGGAAGACACTGCAGAAATTTACGCCGGTTCATCTCATCTCTCCGAACCTCATCATACCCACCTGCGGTCTAGGAAGGCGCTCGATCCCCGAATGGTTATGAGCGCAGTTCGGAAAGTTCCGCCGTACTAGTGGTGTCCGCCACACAGATGGTCGTTCCCTAGATAAGAACGTTCAGAATCGTGGCAAGCCCCTGGGCGATAATGCTTCCGCCGAACATGATCGCCATGCCCCAGGCGGCATAGAGGAACATCAGCCGCGCGTGCTCCGGCTTGCATCCTGGCTCCGTTCCCTTGATGTGCCACTGCATCGCGCCCCGGGGGCACGCATCCACGCAAGCGCCGCACTTGGTGCAGGAGATCGACGCCTCGCCGCGCGCAATGGATTCCTTCGACAGAGACATCGTCGGGCAGGCCGACTGACATGCCACGCAGGGCTTGCACTTCTCCTTGTCGATCTTCACATTGAAGATGTTGGCCTTGTTGAAGATGGATTGAAAGGCGCCAAACGGGCAAAAAAACGAGCACTGCGTTCTCTTCTTTGTCAGCAGCGGCAGCACGACGACCAAAGCCCCGAACAACACGACAAAGATGACGTTTTGCACGAGGCCTGCCGTGTTTCTGGCGGCGACATATTCCGAGACAGCCTTGAACGGGCAGAGCCACATGCAGTAAGCGGGTTCGAAGAGCGCCAGCGACAGCAGCACCATGGCCAGCAGCACTGCCCAGGGACCATACTTCCAGCGCGGGTCGATCTTGCGAATCCTCGCGCGCTTCGGCACTGCGGCCATGCCCTCCTCAATGCCGCCGAAGAAGCACGCGTAAGCGCACCAGCCCCGGCCGATCACCAGCGTGATTCCCAGCCAGATTGCTGCCATCGCCGCCATGCCTCCACCGGACATGCCGCCGTTGGGCAGGATGGAACCCGGAAACACCAGCGACCGGGTGAACGCCGCCGGCAGAATCAGAAGCGGGATGGGCAGAAAGCAGAACGGCGTCCGGCCCGCGATCATCTCCTCGATAGGAAT
>Ga0182014_10000813_pt1 | contig 42488 bp, 35 predicted proteins | sample 612S2DmetaG_FD_120489 | JGI IMG/M metagenome (GOLD analysis project Ga0182014, IMG submission 120489) | Permafrost microbial communities from Stordalen Mire, Sweden - 612S2D metaG | ecosystem: Environmental > Terrestrial > Soil > Wetlands > Permafrost | place: Sweden: Stordalen | collected... | reverse complement strand
GCCGGTCATGCTCACGGGCACGGACAGCTGCCCGCCCGCTGCGACAGGACTCCCCGGTCTCCACAGCCGCTTCTGCAGGCGTCCGCCCCGGGGTTCACCTCCTTAACGAAATTCTGAGGTTAGTCCGGAGGAATAGGGCCCGGCCCCGTACTTGGGCCGACCGTGCCACCTTCGCAAGGCCACTGTGGCCGTTAGCGACCCTGTCTGGAGCCCCGCCACGGCGCGCGCCCGAAGTTGCCGCCGGGCAAGCTCAGATGGGTAGTGCCCGGGCTGGACGCGAGCCAGGAGGACGACCTCCGGCGTGGCCGCCCATCCTCAGGCACCTTCCGCCGACGGTCCCCTGCACCACCTCGCCCTGGCCAAGCTGCGTCAGCTGCACGTCCTGAATCAGCTCGTGGTGAACCACGACCTGACCCGTGCCCAGGCGCAAGCCGCATACCGGGAGCCGCTGGAGCTGCGTGGCAGCTCTGTCGCCGTAAGAGGTTGAGGTCCGGTCCACCGGGGACCGACGGCAGGGCACTGGAAGGGGACCAAAGCTAGTCCGCCACGGTCCGGCCGACAGACGGTCCCGAGCCGAGAAGACCGTGGGAGAGTTCAGCAGCCCGACGTGCAGCGCCCATCCGGAAGAGGGAAGGGTCACCCGGGAGTTGCGAAGATGGGGCTCATGAACTGGAACACGCGCTGGTACCTCGATCTCAACTCGATCGCCAGGCACACGGTCTGGGCGCACGGGATGGCTGCGGCCTACGCAGTGGCGGGCGGCCTGGTGGTTCTGGGAATGGTTCTGGTCGCCGGGTGGTTTCTGGCCAGGAGCGACTCACCGCGCAAGGTTGGCGCCTCTCTGTCAGCCGGCATCGCTGCCGTGGTCGGCTTCTTGCTCAACCAACCAATCTCGACCGTGATCGCTGAGCGCCGGCCGTACCAGGCGCTCCACCATGTGCTGGTTCTGGTCCCCAGGGCCAGCGACTTCTCAATGCCCAGCGATCATGCCGTCGTCGCTGGCGCGGTCATCGCGGGCGTGCTGCTCTACAACTGGCGGCTGGGGCTGGGGGCGGCCGCTGCCGGACTAACACTGGCGTTCGACCGGGTGTACGTTGGCGCCCACTACCCCGGCGACGTCCTCGCCGGTCTAGGCCTGGGGGCAGTCACTGCCATCTGCTTGTATGTGATCATCGGCCCACGACTCGCAGGCGTGGCCGCATTCCTGGCCAAGACGCCGCTGAGACCACTAGTAGCCACGCCGCACGCGCCGCAACAGTTCTGAGCTTCTCAGTAGAGCCGAGGTCAGCAAGCAGGACGTCCCTCGTGGGCAGCCGTGGCTGGTGGACGCGGAACAATCCTGCCGACCGGCATGGCTTGCGTCTCTGGCCGTCTCAACGGCACCCTGCCAAATCCGCCTATCCGACCCAGTCCGGCCGCGAGAACAGGAACGCCGCCACCAGCAGCAGCCCCACGGTGAAGATGCCGGCGACGAGCAGAGCACGAGGCAAGGACACAATTGGGCTGGGCATGACACCGTCGAGGAAGTCCTGCTTCCGCGCTAAGTCCAGCAGAGTCGCGGGGTACAGGGCGGCCTTGAGGCCCGCCGACGTTGTGCGCACCCCGGACCACCCCGGAATGGATGGTTATCTGGTCTGCTTTGTATTGCTGGAGCCGACGGGGAGATTCGAACTCCCGACCCGCTGTTTACAAAACAGCCGCTCTACCACTGAGCTACATCGGCCGAGCTCCGGCAGTATAGGAAGCCGAGACTCACCTCAGCCCTGCGCCTGCCCTCTGCCCGGGTAGGCGAATCGGCGCTGCCTCGCCACCTCGTAAAGGAGGAGCGAGCCGGCTACCGAGGCGTTGAGTGACTGGACCTTGCCTCCCATCGGAATGGACACCAGCAGATCGCAGTTGTGCCTGGTCAGGGGGCGCAGCCCGGCTCCCTCAGCCCCCACCACCAGCGCCAGCGGCTGGACGAGGTCCACCTCGTCGCAGCTCTGGGTCGACCCGGCGTCCATCCCCAGCACCATCACCCCCAGCTGCCGAAGCTCCCTGAGAGTCTGGGCCAGGTTGGCCACTCGGACCAGCCGCACGTGCTCGATCGCCCCGGCGCTCGCCTTGGCCGCGGCGGCGGACGGCGGAGCGGTCCGGTGTCGGGGCAGCACGATGGCGGTAACCCCCAGGGCCTCAGCGCTACGGGTCAGCGAACCCAAGTTCTGGGGGTCCTGGACCTCGTCCAAGCACAGGAAGACCGGGGGCCAGCCGGGGGTACCGGAACTCGCCAGCCGGCCCAGGGCCTCGCCCGTCGCCAGCTGGCGGGCATCAAAGTAGGCGGCAACCCCCTGGTGGTGCTCGGTGTGGGCAACGTCGTCGAGCCGGCCCCTGGGGGTGAGCTCCTGCGCCACACCTGCCGCGCCGGCGCGCTCCATGATCTCCGCCAGCCGCTGGTCGGCGCTCAGCCCAGGTGCCAGGAGCAGGCGGCGGATCCGCCTCCCCGCCCGCAGTGCCTCCAGAACCGGGTTGCGCCCATACAGCACCTCCGGCATCAGAGTCGATGCCAGCGGGTGCCTTCCTTGGTGTCCTCGACCACGATCCCCCGCTCCAGGAGCTGGTCGCGGATCCGGTCCGCCTTCGAGAAGTGCCCGCTGCGGCGGGCCTCCTCCCGTCGCGCCAGGGCTTGCTGCTCCTCCGGACTCAGCTGCAGGCCCTCGCTCACGGCCGACCGCTCGATCACAGCCAGACGGCTGTCCGCTCCGCGCAGAGCAACCAGGGCGGCGGCGCAGCCATGGCCGCCGGCCCGGCCCTCGTCCAGTAGCCGGTTCCCCTCCCGGACCAGGTCATGGAGCGAGCCAACCGCGCTGGGCAGGTTGAGGTCGTCGTCCAGGGCTGCATCGAAGCGGTCGCTGGCCCGCTGGGCCGCCGCGGCCAGGGGGTCACCCGAGCCGGCGGTCTTGAGCTCGCCGCGTTGGGCGTCGGAGCAGCGCCGCCAGAAGGTGGCCAGACGCTCTAGGGACTCGGCGGCCCCGATCAGATCCTCCTCGCGGAAGTGAAGCTTCTGCCGGTAGTGGGTATTGCTGAGCAGGTGGTAGCGGACCGTAAGGGGACTGTGGCCGCGCTCGCGCAGTGCCGGCAGGGTGACGAAGTTGCCCTGGGACTTGGCCATCTTCCCCCCCTCCACCAGCAGGTGCTCCACGTGGAACCAGAGTTGGGCCAGAGGCTTGCCCGTGGCGGCCTCCGACTGGGCAATCTCGTTCTCATGGTGAGGGAACTTGTTGTCGACGCCCCCACAGTGGACGTCGAAGGAGGGTCCCAGCAGCGCCATGGCCATCGCCGAGCACTCCAGATGCCAACCCGGGCGGCCCCGACCGAATGGTGACGGCCAGGCGGCGAGGTCGCCCTCCTGGGCCGCCTTCCAGAGGGCGAAGTCCCGGACCGCTTCCTTCGACTCGTATTCGTCGGAGTCGATCCGCCCGCTGCCCCCCGCACGCAGCCCCGTCACCTCCAGACGCGACAGCCGCCCATAGTTGGGGAACGAGGCGACCCGAAAGTAGACCGAGCCGTCGGTCAGGTAGGCGTGGCCGGTCTCCACCAGCAGCTCCGCCAGGGCCACCATCTGGCTCACGTACTCGGTGGCCCGAGGGAATTCCTGGGCAGGCTCGATCCGCAACTGCTGCAGATCGGCGAAGAACGCCTCTACGTAGGGGGCGGTGAAGGCGGCGAGGCTGAGGCCCTGAGCGGTGGCCTTGGCGATGATCTTGTCGTCGACATCGGTGATGTTCATCACCTGCTGGACCTTCAGCCCCCGCGCCTCCAGATGCCTCCGGAGCAGGTCCTCGGCGAGGTAGGTGCGGAAGTTGCCGATGTGGGCCCGGTCGTGGACGGTCGGCCCGCAAGTGTACATCTTCACCAGGCCGGGTTGCAGCGGCCTGAGCTCCTCGGTCCGCTGACTGAGGCTGTTGTAGAGGCGGATCGGCATCGGCGACCTATGTTATTCCGGGTCACGCTGGCCGACGCCAGCCACCCGGGCCACCGCCAGAGCCGCCAACCCCTCCCCGCCTCCGGTCAGGCCCAGGCCGTCGCTGGACTTCGCCTTAACCGAGATCAGGGCATCCTCCAGCCCGAGAGCACCGGCCATAGCCTCAACCATGGCGAGCCGGTGGGGCGCCAGTCGCGGCGCTTCGGCCACCACCGTGGCGTCCACCCCCCGGACCTCGATCCCCGCCCCGCGCAGGAGCTCGCCGACCAGACGCAGCAACTCCAACGACGAGGCCCCCCGCCAGTGCTCGTCGCTGGAGGGGAAGTGCTCACCCAGATCGCCCAGCCCCGCGGCTCCCAGCAGGGCGTCGGCGACGGCATGGCAGAGCACGTCACCGTCCGAGTGTCCCACCAGCCCGGTAGGGTGGTCGATCTCGACCCCTCCGATTCGCAACGGCCCGGGAGCGCCGAGACGGTGCACGTCCACGCCCAGCCCCACCCCAGGGAACCGCCGGGCCGTCACGGGCGAGCCCAGGCGCTGGCGCTCAGCCAGGCGCGCAGTGCCAACAGGTCCTCGATGCGGGTGACCTTGAGGTTGCGGGGATCGCCCAGGACGGCGGCCACCGGCTCGCCCAGTGCCAGCACCAGGGCAGCGTCGTCATCGGCGTCGCGTCCCGCCTCTGCCGCCTCGCGATGGGCCCGCTGCAGGATCTCGCGGCGGAAGGCCTGCGGCGTCTGGATCGCGGTCAGCTCGGAACGGGTCAGGACCTCACCCAGCCGCCCGCCGAGGAGCCGAGCGGTGCTGTCGGCGACCGGTAGGCATGCGCTGGCACTCCCCCATTCACGGGCGGACCTGAGCACCCGGGCGCAGAGCTCGGCGGTCACTCCCGGCCGGGCACCGTCGTGGACCAGGACCATCTCGCGAGAGCAGAGCCGGAGGCCTCGCTCCACCGACTCCTGGCGGCGGCTGCCACCTTCCGTGCACCGGCATCCGAGCCGGGGAGCGGCTGTCGAGGCCAGCTCCATCACCCGACGGTGCTCCGTCGAGTCGATCACCACCACCAACTCGTCGACCCCGCTGGCGGGGTCCCCGAGCGCCTGAAGCACCCAGGCCAGGACCGGCTGCCCACTGAGATCAGCCCAGAGCTTGGCGCCGCCGAACCGGGCCCCGGCGCCAGCCGCCGGCACCAGCGCCGTGGCGCCCGCTCCCTCCCTCATGACTCAGGACTCGCCGCGCGCGGATGGACGGGCGCGCCGCCGCGGCTTGGCGACCGACGGCGCGCCCCCCTCCACCCCCTCGTCCGCCTGCACGAAGACCATCCGACCCGAGCTGGTCTGGATCACGCTGCGCACCGTCACGGTGACCCGCTCGCCGAGATGAGTGCGGCCCCCCTCGACCACCAGCATGGTGCCGTCGTCCATGTACCCAACTCCCTGGTCCGGCTCACGGCCCTCCTTGACCACGTCCACCGCCAGCTTCTCACCGGGGACCAGGGCCGGACGGAGTGAGGTTGCCAGCTGATTGAGGTTGAGCACGGCGAGTCCCTCGATCTGGGCCACCCGGTCGAGATTGAAGTCGACGGTCAGGATGGCCGCGCCCTGCTCGCGGGCCAACCGCACCAGCCGGGCGTCCACGTCGGGCATCGAAGGATAGTCGGCCTGGGGAAACTGGAGCTCCAGCGACGGCAAGGCGCGCAGCTCTTCCAGCATCGCCAGCCCCCGCCGACCGCGAGCTCGCCGGATCGGGTCGGCGGAGTCGGCCACCGACTGCAGCTCGGCAAGGACGAACTGCGGAACCAGCAGCTCGTAGAGGCAGAAGCCCGCCCGGGCCAGGTCCAGCAACCGCCCGTCGATAACGGCGCTGGTGTCGACCACCACCCGGGCCAGTGGCGGCCCACCAACCCCCAGCGGGATCCCGATCCGGGCCAGTTCGCGACGGCGGCGCCGGCCCAGGGAGAAGCCCAACGGAACCAGGACCGCCGCCACCGCCAGCGCCACCAGCCAGCCCACCACCGGCACGCCGGAGAGGATCAGGGCCACCAGGGCGGCGATCGCCAACGCCACCAGGACCCCGGCCACCGAACCCACCAGCTCGGAGAGGGGGATGGTGGCCAGTTCCTCCTCGGCCCAGGCATAGGGACGAACGCTCAGAGCCGGACCGAGCACGTATCCGATCCCGCAGCCCAGCCCCAGCCCGAGCGCCAGCACGATGGTGGCGCCCTGCCAGGTCCACAGCGGCCCGCGCAGGGTGTTGATCAGCACCGCCCCGTAGAGGGTTCCCAGGACCGCGCCCAGGGACATCCCGACCAGCCTGGCGATGCGCGAGGCCCGCCGTCTCGACGGCGGCGAGGTCTCAGTCACGCCGAGCCTTACCTCGGCCGTGGCGTCATTCTCCGCCTGGGGATCAGGCCGGACCGCCACCGTCGCCGCCACCCGGACCGGCGGCACCCGCCCCGGCCGGCTCGGGGGCGGGAGACAGCTCCTCAGTGGCCTCAACCGGCGGCGGCGGACCGGGCACCACATTGGTGCGGATGTTCCCTTCCTCGACGTCGATGGTCACCAGGTCCCCGGGTGAGAACTCGACGCGCAGAAGTTCCTCACTGAGCGGATCCTCGATCTCGGCCTGGATCACCCGGCGAAGTGGCCGGGCCCCGAACTGACGGTCGAAGCCACGCTCCGCCAGGAGGTCCTTGGCCTGGTCGGTGACCAGCAGGCTGAGCCCCTGACGCTGGAGGTGCTCCCTTACCCGCACCAGCATGAGGTCCACGATCTGCCGCGTCTCATTGGTGCGCAGACGGTGGAAGACGACCACCGCATCGACCCGGTTGAGGAACTCGGGGCGGAAGGCCCGCTTCAGCTCATCGGTGATGCGCTCTCGCATCTTGCTGTGCTCTTGGTCCTCGCCGTTGCGGGCGGGCATGCCGGTCTGGAATCCCATCGAGAGGTTGGAGCCCATTCCCTGGATGCCCAGGTTGCTGGTCATGATCACGATGGTGTTGGCGAAGCTGACGACCTTGCCCTTGGCATCAGTCAGCCGTCCGTCTTCAAGGATTTGCAGCAGCATGTTGAAGAAGTCGGGGTGGGCCTTCTCGATCTCGTCGAAGAGCACCACGCTGTAGGGCCGGCGGCGCACCGCCTCGGTCAGCTGCCCTCCTTCGTCGTAGCCGACGTAGCCCGGGGGCGACCCCACCAGCCGGGCCGTGCTGTGATGCTCGGCGAACTCCGACATGTCCAGCCGGATCAGGGCGTCCTCGTTGTCGAAGAGGAATGCAGCCAGACTTCTCGCCAGCTCCGTCTTGCCCACTCCGGTGGGGCCGAGGAATATGAATGACCCGATCGGCCGACGGGGATCCTTGAGTCCGGCCCGGGCCCGACGGACGGCCTGGCAGACAATCTTCACCGCCTCGTCCTGGCCGATCAGGCGCTTGTGGATCTCAGACTCCATGGCCAGGAGCCGCTTGGTCTCCGCCTCCACCAGGCGGCTGACCGGAACGCCGGTCCAGGAGGAGACGATGTCGGCGATGTTCTGCTCGGTGACCTCGGGGACGGTCTTGCCGAGCTCATCCCGCCAGGCAGCCTCCTCCACGCCGTACTCGGCCTTGAGCAGCTTGGCCTCCTCGTCGAACTTGGTGGCCGCCTCGTAGTCCTGCTTCTCCACCGCCTCATCCTTGCGCTCTCGGAGGGAGCGGATGTGGCGCTGCTTGGCACGCAGTTCCGGCGGTGTGGTGGTGAGCTTCATCCGCACCCGTGCCGAGGCCTCGTCGATCAGGTCGATCGCCTTGTCCGGCCAGGAACGGTCGGTGACGTAGCGCCCGGAGAGTTCGGCCGCGGCCTGGACAGCGTCGTTGGTGATGGTCACCCGGTGATGCTTCTCGTAGAGGCTGCGGACCCCGGTGAGGATCTCGACCGTCCCCTCCAGCTTGGGCTCCTCCACGAACACCGGCTGGAAGCGACGCTCCAGCGCGGCGTCCTTCTCGATGTACTTGCGGTACTCGTTGAGGGTGGTGGCCCCAATGCACTGGATCTCCCCCCGGGCCAGGGCGGGCTTGAGGATGTTGGCGGCATCGATGGCCCCCTCGGCAGCTCCTGCCCCGACCAGGGTGTGGAGTTCATCGATGAAGAGCACCACCTCCTTGGAGGCGCGAATCTCATCGAGGATCTTCTTGAGCCGTTCCTCGAACTCGCCGCGGTACTTGGTGCCAGCCACCAGCGCCCCCATGTCGAGGGTGAGAACCCGCTTGTTCGCGAGCGAGTCGGGGATCTCCTGGAGCACGATCGCCTGCGCCAGACCCTCGGCGATGGCGGTCTTGCCGACACCGGGCTCACCGATCAGGGCGGGGTTGTTCTTGGTCCGCCGGGAGAGGATCTGGACCACGCGTTCGATCTCCATCTCCCGACCGATCACCGGATCCAGCTGGTTCTTCTGGGCCAGCTCGGTGAGGTCCCGGCAGAACTGGTCCAGGAGCGGGGTCTTGCTCGACTTCTTGCGCTCCGGCGCAGGCTCGTCCTCCAACCCCTGCTCCTTGAGCAGCAAGTCGAGCTCGTGGCGAACCTTGTCCAGGTTGGCCCCCAGATCCTCAAGCACGTGGGCGGCAATCCCCTCACCCTCGATCAGGAGACCGAGGAGCAGGTGCTCGGTGCCCACGTAGGTGTTGTTCATCCGCTTGGCCTCTTCGAAGGCGATCTCGATCACCTTCTTCACCCGCGAGGTGGGGATGATCTGCTGGACGATGATCCGCTCGTTCCGGCCCAGCACCGAGTCGATGGTGTCCCGCACCTTGTGGATCTCGACACCCAGGTTGGCCAGCACCTTGGCAGCCAGCCCATCACCCTCACGGAGCAGCCCCAAGAGCAGATGCTCGGTGCCGATGTATGAGTGGTGGGACTTCTCGGCCTCGTCCTGAGCCAGGGTCAGGACCTTCTTGGCCTTCTCGGTGAAGCGCTCAAACGGATACACGGATCATCTCCTGGAGCCGGGTGGCGGTGCGGCGGACAGCCCAAGCTGCCGCCCCGGGGGCAATGGCTCGAGGGCTCCGAGGGGGGCCAATCACTAACGCATTATGCCCAATTCACCGGCTCCGAACCCCCGGGCCACTCCGGCTTCGCCGGGGAGGCACCGGGACCGGGCTAAAGCGCTTCTGCGGCTCCGGTTCCGGGGTCCAGACTCAGTCGGCCTGGTCCTCCTCCGATCCGGCGGCATCTGAGTCGGGCTCAGCCGCCTCCTCGGCCACGGCCTCCGCCGGCTCGACCTCCTCGGACCTGGCCCGGCTGCGCTTGGGCTTGGCGGCGCGGGCCCCCTCCTCCGACTCGTCCTCGCCTGCCTCGGGCTCGTAGTCGGCAACCGCCGCGTAACCACCTCCGGGCCCATCCTCCTCAGCGGGCAGATGGGCCGGCCGGGGCAGCAGCTGCCGATATGAGAGCGAGATGCGCCGGCGGGTGCGGTCGGCCTGGAGCACCACGACCCTGACTGTGTCCCCGACCCGGAGCACGTCCTCGGTGCGCTCGACGTGCTCCCAGGAGAGTTCACTGATGTGCAGGAGCCCCTCGACGCCGTCGGCAATCTGGAGGAACGCTCCGTACTTCTTGGTCTTGGTGACCGTTCCCTCGATCTCCGTGCCGGGCGGGAAACGGGCCTCGATGCTGTCCCAGGGGTCGTCGCTCATCTGCCGCAGCGACAGGGAGATCCGTGACAGCTCGGGGTCGAGCTTGATCACCTTGACGGTGACCTCATCACCCACCGCGAGCATGTCAGAGACGTTGCTGACCCGGTCCCAGGACAGTTCGCTGATGTGGATCAGGCCGTCTGCCCCACCCAGGTTGATGAACGCTCCGTAGGAGGTCAGCCCGCTGACCCGCCCGCTGACCACGTCGCCGACGGTGAGCCGCTCGAAGAGCTCCTCGCGCTGCCGGGCTCGGTCCTCGTCCTGTGCCGCCCGCTGACTGACGATCAGACGATTTCGCTTGCGGTTCACCTCAAGGATCTTGACCATGATCTGCTGGCCGACGAGGTCCATCAGGTTGCCGGAGTGGGTGCGGGCCACCTGGGAGCTGGGCAGGAAGCCCCGCAGGCCCATGATGTTGACGATCAGGCCGCCCTTGTTCTGCTCCCGAACCTCGGCCTCCACACCCTCGCCCGAGCTCTCCTTCTCGGCGGCCTTCGCCCAGATTCCCTCGGCCCTGGCCCGGCGCAGGCTCAGCACGACATTGCCGTCCTCGTTCTCGGACTGGAGGACGTAGACCTTGATCCGGTCCCCAGGGTTCAGCACCACCGCCTCCTCGGCGCGGCCGGAAAGCTCCCGGTTCGAGATCACCCCCTCGGACTTGGCGCCGATGTCGACCAGGACCTCGTCGGGGTCCACGCGGACCACCGTGCCGTCGACGATGTCCCCGTAGGTCAGGGTGCGGATGGATTCCGCGCTGGTGCGCAGATACTCCTCCATGGAGCTGAAGCTGGTCAGCTCCTCAGCGGGTACCGCAGTGGCGAACTCGGTCAACGGGCTGCTGAATCCTCCATAACAATCTCACCAAGGTCCCCCAGATCGGACCTCAGCGCGGGCGAGAGTATAGCAGCGATCCCGACGAGATCGGCTCGGCCGTGCTGGCGGCCCGAGCTCAGCCGGCGCAAATCTGGCCCGCCCAGCGGCGCCCACGTGGCACACTGGGAGGGTCCTGGCGGTCCATCCCAGGCCCTGGGCGATGCGTCACGGTTGAGGAGACCTGAGTGAGCACAGTCTCGACCCGGCAGATCTACGAGTATCGAACTGCCGAATCGCTGGAGGAGGTGAACCGACTGGCTGACGAGGAGGGCTACGACCTCTTCCAGGCGGTTGCCCTCGAAGGCAAGCTTCGCTTCATCGTGCGCCGCGTCCGCGAGGCGGACCCGGGCCGCCGGGTCGGGTTCACCAGCCCCGCCTAACCTGCCGCCGCCCGCCCGGCCTGATCGGGGGTCACCTCCAAGGCCAGGTCGAGGGCGGGGGCGCTGTGGGTGAGCCGACCCACCGAGATGAAGTTGGGACCAGCGGCCGCATATTGGGCCAAGTTGGAGAGGCACACACCGCCGCTGACCTCCACCGCGACCCGGCCCGCCACCAGCTTGACTGCAGCGGCCACCTCGGTGGGGCTGAAGTTGTCGAGCAGCACCCGGCCCAGCTGGAACCGGAGCGCCTCGCCCAGCTCCTCGAGGGAGCGCACCTCGACCTCGATCTGATCGCCGGGCTGGCGAGCCCGGGCCCGCTCCAGAGCGGCTGCCAGCCCTCCGGCCAGATCGACGTGGTTGTCCTTGATCAGAATCGCGTCGAAGAGTCCCATTCGGTGGTTGTGCGCCCCCCCGGTCCGGGTGGCGTACTTCTGCAAGTGGCGGAGGCCGGGCAGAGTCTTGCGCGTGTCCAAGATCACCACTCCGAGCGGCGCCGCCAGCGCCACGTACCGGGCGGTGAGGCTGGCGATTCCCGAGAGATGCTGGAGAAAGTTGAGCGCAGTCCGCTCCGCCGCCAGGACCGCCGCGGCCGGGCCCTCCACCGCGATGGCGACGCTGCCGGGGTTCAGGCGCTCCCCCTCCGGGACCACTTGCTCCCATCCGACCGCGGGATCGACCTGGCGGAAGACCTCTCTGGCCAGCTCGGAGCCGCAGAGCACGCCCTCCTCGCGGGATACGATTCGGGCACGGCACCACCGCCCCGGGACCAGCACCGCCTCTGCGGTGAGGTCGGTGACCCGCCAGTCCTCCGCCAGGGCCCGGCTGGCCTGGGCCCGGATCTCAGCCGGGTCGAGCTGGCTCAACGGGCCTGAACTCCAGGGCCGAGCCTCGGCGCTGCACCACGGTGCCGAGGAACTGGTCGTCCAACGTGGGGTGGTCGCTGCGAAAGTGCGCACCCCGACTCTCTCGGCGGTACTCAGCCGCCTGCACCAGTAGGCGGCTGGTACCGAGCATGCTGCGCAGTTCGCAGAGGTGGGGCTCGACCGGTAGCTCCGGGGTCCGCTCCACGATCTCGTCGAGCCGGGCCCCGACCAGACTCAGACCGCCGCGGTCCCGGACCATCCCAGCCCCGCTCCACATTGCCTCCTGGAGTCGGCGGCGATCCTCTTCAACCCCCGCCCGCAAGACCGGCTCCAGCTCCAGGTCCGCGGGCGGTTCCGGCCGCGGCAGCCGGCCCCCCTGGCCTCCGCCCATGACCGCCTCGACGGCCCGGGCCGAGAACACCAGCGACTCCAGCAGGCTATTGCTGGCGAGGCGGTTGGCGCCGTGCACCCCGGTCGACGCCACCTCGCCGGCCGCGAAGAGGCCGGGGACGGTGGTGGCCCCCATGAGATCGGTGCGAACCCCACCCATCTGGTAATGGGCAGCTGGAGCCACGGGAATCGGCTGCTTGGTCACGTCGATGCCATGGCGGGCGCAGGTAGCGGTGATGCTGGGAAAGCGCACCCGGGCCTGGGCCGCCGGGATCGGGCGGAGGTCAAGCCAGACATGCTCCAGCCCCCGCTCCTCCATGCGCTGCTTAATCGCCCTCGCCACCACGTCCCGGCCCGCCAGCTCTCCAGCCGGGTCGGCCCCGAAGAGGAAGCGCTCCCCCAGGTCGTCCACCACCAGCGCCCCCTCCCCGCGCACTGCCTCGGAGATCAGGTAGGCGGGGGCCCCGGGGACCGCCAGGGCGGTGGGGTGGAACTGCACGAACTCGAGGTGAGCGATCTCGGCCCCTGCCTGGTAGCCGAGCCAGACGCCGTCGCCCGTGGACGGCATCGGGTTGGTCGTGTACCGATAGCAGCGCCCCAGCCCCCCGGTGGCCAGCAGCACTGCCCCCGCTTCGAGGCGGGAGATCGAAGGCTGGCGGATCGAGATGGCCTCCACTCCCCAACACCGCCCTTCGCTTATCAGCAGCCTTCGGACCAGGTGCTCCTCCAGGATCAGCGTGGCCGCCGCCACGGCCCGGAGCGCCAGCAGCTCCTCGATCTCCCGGCCGGTGGCGTCACCCCCCGCGTGCACCACCCGGGAGCGGGAATGGGCCGCCTCCCGCGCCACCAGAAGCACCCCGTCCTGGGTGTCGAAGTTGACCCCCAGCTCGATCAACTCGTGGATCCGCCCCGGCCCCTCCTCCACCAGCGCCGCCACGGCCAGGGGGGCGCAGAGGCCCCTTCCCGCCGCCAGGGTGTCGGCGGCGTGGAGCTCGGGGCTGTCGTCCGGGTCGACGGCGGCCGCGATCCCGCCCTGAGCGTAGCGGCTGCTGCACTCGCTGATCGTGGCCTTCGTCAGCACCGCCACCTTGAGACCGACTTGGGCGGCCTTGACTGCGGCGAAGAGCCCGGCGATGCCGCTGCCGACCACGACCAGGTCGAAGCGGGACGAAGGCGACTCGACGGGGACGGGCTGACCCACCTGCTAGCCCCCCGAACCGCCGCCAGGGGCCAGCACTCCGGTGTCGATGAGACGGACCCCCTCCACGGCCGCCGCCACCAGGACCCGGGACTCCGCCTGCGCCCGCATCACCGGCGAGAAGTCTCCAGGATCCACCACCCCAGCGTAGTCGAGTCGGGCATAGGGCTCGGCACCCACGACCTCCGCCACCAGCCGGGCCAGCTCCGGACCGGAATCCTCACCCTCGGCAAACCGGCGCCGCGCCAGGCTGATGCCCCGAGAGAGGCAGAGCGCCGCCCGCCGTCCCTGCTCCGACAGCAGGGTGTTTCGGCTGCTCAAGGCCAGTCCGTCAGGGTCCCGCACGATGGGGCAGACGACGACCTCCACCCCCAGGTCGAGATCAAGTGCCAGCCTCGAAACCACCGCAACCTGCTGGGCGTCCTTCTCTCCGAAGTAAGCCCGACAGGGCCCGGTCGCGGCGAACAGCTTGGTCACCAAGGTCGCCACTCCAGCGAAGTGCCCGGGCCGCGCCCGCACCTCCCAGAGGTCCCCGGCGGCCTCGACGGTGACCTGGCTGGCGAACTCGGGCGGGTAGAGAAGCTCCGCGGTGGGGCAGTAGCAGGCATCGACCGCGATCTCCCGCAGCCGAGCCAGGTCAGCGTCCAGCTGCCTCGGGTAGCGCTCGAAGTCCTCGCTGGACCCGAACTGGAGCGGGTTCACGAAGACAGATACCAGCACCCTAGAGCAGTCGCGCCTGGCCGCCCGGACCAGCGAAAGGTGACCGGCATGGAGAGCGCCCATGGTGGGCACCAGTCCCACCGTATGCCCCTGGCACCTCCACCCGGCGGTCAGCGAGCGCAGCTGATGGGGGCCCGGGACGACCTGAAGGAACGACCCGGGAGCCGCCCTGGCCACCACCTCCGGGCCCTCACCCATAGCTGTGTTCGGCGTCGGGGTAGCTGCCCGCCTCGACCTCCCGCTGGAAGTGCCGGGCCGCGGCCACGATCTCCTTCCCCAGCGAGGCGAAGGGCTTGACGAACTTGGGGAGCGCACCCACGGTAAGCCCCAGCATGTCATGCACCACCAGGACCTGGCCGTCGCAACCGGGACCGGCCCCGATCCCGATGGTGGGCAGGTGGGTGCCAGCGGTGAGCTCGGCCGCCAGCTTCGAAGGCATTCCCTCCAGTACCACGGCGAAGGCTCCCGCCTGCTCCATTGCGCTCAGCGCGGAGCGGATCCTCCCGGCTCCCTGCTCGTCCCGGCCCTGAACCCGCAGCCCGCCCATGGCGTGAACGCTCTGCGGAGTCAGCCCCAGATGGGCCATGACGGGGATCCCCCGCTCGACCAGGTGGGCGACCACCTCAACCATCGGCCCACCACCCTCCAGTTTGACCGCCTGCATTCCGGCCTCCTTGAGCATCCGGCCGGCCGAGCGCGTCGCGTCGTCGAGGCCAAGGTGGTAGGAGAGAAACGGCAGATCGCCCACCAGGAGCGCCCGGCGGGCACCCCGGGCGACCGCCCGGGCATGGTGGATGATCTCATCCAGAGTCACTGGCAACGTGTCCGGGCCGCCGTCCCTGAGCTGGTGCCCGAGCATTGTCCCGCCCAGGGAGTCGCCCACCAGCAGCACCGGGATGCCGGCCCGATCGAGCCAGCTGGCGGTGGTGTAGTCATAGGCGGTCAGCATCGCGAAGTGTCTGCCCTCGGCCTTCCACCGGCCCAGGTCGGTGATCTGGACCGGCCGGATTGGCGCCTGCTGCTCTTCCATCTCTCAGCTCTCCTCTGCCCTGTGGGTCGGCCGGTTCTCCCTGGCCGCCTCGTGGATTGACCTGTACAGCCGTCCCAGCGCCGGGTCCACCCGGTCGAGGGCTTCCAGGTGCGAGCCAACAGTGTCGGCGTCCCCGCGCCGCTGAGGGCCGCTGAGTCCCCGCTGGGGGCCCAACCGCTCCACGTTGCGAGCGCTGGCGGCCAGCAGCGACCGCAGCGCCGAGACCGCCTCCTCACCCGCCCCCGCCTCGAGCACGAGCCGCTCGCCGAGGCTCTCGACCAGCACGGTTAGCACCGCGGCGAAGACCGCGGCCGCGTGGTAGAGAGGCCGGTCAAGGTTCTCCACCAGGAACGGCCGGAGGCCCAGCTTCAGCGCCAGCGCCTGAAGCTGCGCCCGAGCCCCCGGTTCCGCCTCGATCGAGACGTAGGTGTCGTCAAGGCAGGAAGGCTGGCCGTCCGGGACCGGTGCCAGGGGATGGAAAACCGCCACCATGCAGCCGAGCCGGCGGAGGGGGAACAGCGGCCGGGGGCCGACCGCCCCGGCACAGTGAGCCACCACCCGGCGCCTTGGCAGGGCAGCCGACCCCAACTCCACGCCCAGCTGCGCGACCAGCCTCTCCAGTTGGGAGCCCGGAACCGCCAGCAGGGTGAGGGGTGAGCGCGCCACCAGATCGCCGGCGCTGCCCGCCACCTGCCAGCCAATCTCGTCTGCCAGTACCCCCGCCTGCGCCCGGGTCCGGGAAAAGATCAGACCGGGGGGCTCCCCGGAGCTCGCCAAGCGCCTGGCGATAGCCTGCCCCATCGGCCCAGCGCCGACAACCCCGATACCCATCTCCGTCTCGGTCACCTCAGGGATCCAAGCGGATTGCGGCCGGTCCTCTGGCCCCAGCGGGCCACCGCCCATGGTATACGCCTGCACCCGAGGGCGCCCGTCCCGAGCCGGCTGGAGGGGTCAGCTGGCGACCTGCTGGCCTTCCTCCACCTGCCGGATCAGCTGGTCCATCTCGTTGCGGTCCATCGACTCCACCTGGATCAGATGATCAGCCAGGGCCTGCAGGGTCTGGCGGCGCAGGGTGAGCACCTTCTTGGCGGTGAGGTAGGCGTTGTCCACCAGGGAGTGGACCTCCTGGTCGATCTCCCCCGCCACCTCCTCCGAGTAGTTGCGCTGCTCCCCCAGATCCCGGCCCAGGAAGACCAGCTCCTCCTTGGTGCCGAATGCCAGCGGGCCCAGCTTCTCGCTCATGCCCCACTCGGTGACCATTCTCCGAGCCAGCTTGGTGGCCTTGCCAATGTCGTCCGAGGCCCCGGTGGTGATGTTGGCATCGCCGAGCAGGAGCTCCTCCGCCACCCGGCCCCCCAGGATCCCCGCCAGTTGGTCGTTGAGCTCGGCCTTGCTGACCAACACCCGGTCACGCTCGGGAAGCTGCATGGTCCAGCCCAGGGCCATGCCTCGGCTGACGATGCTGATCTTGAACGGCGGATCACAGTTGGGAAGAGAGCGCATCACCAGGGCATGCCCCATCTCGTGGTAGGCGATCACCACCTTCTCCTCGTCCGTGATCCGCCGCGACTTGCGCTCGGGCCCGGCGATCACCCTGGCGATGGCCTCCTCCAGCTCGGCCATCCCGATCACCTTCTTGTTCTGGCGGGCCGCCAGGATCGCCGCCTCGTTGATGAGGTTGGCCAGATCGGCCCCACTGAAGCCGACGGTCTGCCGGGCGACAACCTCCAGGTTCACCGCGGTGTCCAGCGGCTTATTGCGGGCATGGACCTTGAGGATGGCTTCGCGGCCCCGGATGTCGGGGCTGTCCAGGGTGACGTGGCGGTCGAAGCGGCCGGGCCGGAGCAGGGCCGGGTCGAGGACGTCGGGGCGGTTGGTGGCGGCGATCACGATCACGTGGGTGTTCGTCTCGAAGCCGTCCATCTCGACCAGAAGCTGGTTCAGGGTCTGCTCCCGCTCGTCGTGGCCTCCACCCAGGCCGGCCCCGCGCTGCCGGCCGACGGCATCGATCTCGTCCACGAAGACGATGCAGGGACTGTTCTTCTTGGCCTGGTCGAAGAGGTCGCGCACCCGGCTGGCCCCGACCCCCACGAACATCTCCACGAACTCAGATCCGGAGATGCTGAAGAAGGGCACCCCCGCCTCCCCCGCCACCGCCTTGCTCAGCAGGGTCTTGCCGGCCCCGGGCGGGCCCACCATCAGCACCCCCTTGGGAATCCGCGCGCCCAGCGAGGTGAAGCGGTCGGGGTACTTGAGGAACTCGACGATCTCGGTCAGCTCCTGTTTGGCCTCGTCCACCCCGGCCACGTCGGCGAAGGTGACCTCGGGCTTGTCACCGGCCACCAGCCGGGCCCGGCTGCGGCCAAAGGTCATCGCCTGGTTATTGCCACTCTGGCTCTGCCGGAGGATGAACCAGAAGAAGGCCAGGATCACCACGGCGATGATGACGTTGGGCAGGATCAGGGTCAGAAACACGTTATCCGAGGTGGGGGCCTGAACGTTGTAGGCGGTGTAGCTGTACTTGGTGAAGAGGGAGGTCGCATCACTCGCTTCGATGTAGGACTGGTACTCGTGGCCGCTGGTGGTGTACCAGTCCACCGATTCATCATTGTTGATCACCTGGGCCGGTTTGGTGGATGAGATCACCAGCTGACCCGCCGGCACCGGCTTGCCCTCGGACTTCCGCTGGTAGTTGCTCAGCGCCTGCTGGAGCTTACCGGTTGAGGCCGAGGGGACTGTCTTGGTGGGGGTGGACCGCCAGGCCAGGACGGCGATCGCGAGCAGCGCGAAGAGAAGGACGGTGAAGGCTACCGCGCGGCGCTGCCGTGGCATCGGGGCGATTGTACCCAGTCACCTGAAACACCCCTACCCCTGAGTTTGCCGGCGCCGCCGCCGAGAGGATGGGCGCCGAGCCTGCCCGGGCACCCCCGGGACGGGCGTGGCGGTACCTGGATTTGAACCAGGGACACCTCGGTTATGAGCCGAGCGCTCTAACCCCTGAGCTATACCGCCTGGGCCAGCGGCCTGGGAGGGGGAGCGTTGCGGCGCCAAGATTCGAACTTGGGACCTTCGGGTTATGAGCCCGACGAGCTGCCACTGCTCCACGCCGCGTCGAGATTGTACGCGCCCCAGAGCATAAGGTCAAAGGTCATCTCACTCGGGTGGCCGCCCGCGCCCCGAGGCACCGGGCGGGCGCTGGCCGTCCTCGCGGCTCACCGGCAGCGCCGCCGCCTGGCCCACGGTCGGTGGAAGCCGTCGGGTCGGCCGGCCCACCCCCGCCGCCGGTGGGCACGTTGGCGAGGAGCGGCGAAAGCTCTTCCGGGGGGAACAGCCGGGCGTGGACCCAGCTGCCCTGCCGGCAGACGGTTCAAGCCGGGACGGTCGACGGCTCCATCCCGAGCCCATCGGTCCCCAGGAGCACCGCCCCATCCCGGGTCATGATCGCCGGCCCGAGGCGCGCTGGGGACGGCGTCCGCAGCAACGTGGGCGAGGAACGACGCGGCTGCAGAGATGGGAGCTGCCAGGAATCCGAGGGAGGGACGACCGTGGGGTCGGCTAGTAGTGCCTGCAGAGCCAGCTCGGCGGCGCCGAGCAACACCGCCATCTTGCCGAATCTGGGCTTGGCCAGCTCCACCGGTCGAGGGTCCGAGCCGTAGGTGCCACAATGCAGCAGGGACTCCGTCAGGGTGGGGCGGGCCAGCTCAAGGATCTCCTCGAACATGCCGCCCAAGATCACCATCTCCGGATTGAGGACGTTGACCAGAGTGATGAGACCGACCCCGATCCACTCGGCGGTCACCCGCACCGCACCTAGGCAGGTGGGGTCCCCAGCCCGAGCCCGGCGCAGGACCGTCTGCACCGCCGGGCGGCCACCCCCCAGCAGCCCGGCCCGGCGCACCAGGGCCTCCTCTCCCGACTCCGTCTCCCAGCAGCCGCGGAGGCCGCAGTGGCAGGGCAGGCCCGATGGGTTCACTTGCATGTGCCCCACCTCGCCGCCGTACCCGCGAAATCCGTCCAGCATTCTCCCCCCCGCGATGATGCCGCCCCCCACTCCGACCTCCGCGTGCAGGTAGACCAGGTCGTTGACCCGGCTTCCCACCCCCCGTGAGTGCTCAGCCATGGCTCCCAGGCAGCCGTCGTTGCCCACCTGGACCGGCACCTTCAGACCCAGCCGGGAGCGAACCATCTGCCCCAGGGGAACGTCCCGCCAGCCCAAGTTGGGGGCGAAGTGGACGAGGCCGGTCTCCAGGCTCACCGCGCCCGGCGCGGCAACCCCGATCCCCACGACCACCAGCTCTGCCGCGGCCTCGTCCAGGACCCGCCGCCCCAACCGGGCAGCTGTGGCAACCACATGCTCGACCGAGTGGGCACCAGCTCCCGTCAGCGTGGCCCGTCGGTAGGCCAGAACGGTGCCGCCCAGACCCACCAGGGCCAGGGTTACCGCCTCCACGCCCACCTGCAGCGCCAGCACCGCATGGGTGTCGGCTCGGACGGCCACCACCTTGGAGGGTCGACCCCGGGACTTGCGCTCTGGCTCACCGTCCTCTCGGACCAGACCCCGACTGGCCAGGTCCTCCACCAGCGCTCCGATCGTGGCTCGGTTCAGCCCCAGCAGACGGGTCAGCTGGGCCCTGGAGCTGGGTCCGTGGCGATGCAGCTGCCCGAGCACGGCGGCCAGGTTGTGGCGGCGCACCGCCTCCTGGGTTGCGCCCCGCTGGGTCCTCGCCGCCCCCTGCCTGCCCTGGCCGCCTCCGCCAAGCCCCGGGCCGCCTTGGCCCATGTCGTAGCGGCTCTGCCGCTCCGGCCCCCGGTCAGCTGACGACTCCGGTGCCCGGCACCCGCCCCACTGCGGTCCCCCATCCAAGCTTGGGCGCCAGCTAGTCCTCGGCGGAGCTTCTGAAGGCGCGCCCACGGCGAGCCACGCGGTCTATCGTGAGCGCCGCCAGCAGCACCAGCGCGGTGATCATGTACTGCACGGCGACCGACAGCCCCATGAGCACCATCCCGTTGTAGATGGCCGCGATGACGATGCCGCCCAGGAGGGCATGGATCGGCTTGCCGCGACCGCCCATGAGGCTGGCGCCACCGATCACCGCCGAGGCCACGCCGAAGAGGACCAAGGTGCCGCCATCGATACCTATGGAGATCGACCCCAGCCGGGACTCGTAGACGATCCCGGCCATGGCTCCGGTCAGACCCGCGAGGGCAAAGGCCCCGGTTCTGATTCTGGTCAGGTTGACGCCCGCGCGTCGGGCCGCCTCGCGATTGCCCCCGATGGCGTAGACATAGCGACCAAAGCGGGTGGCGCTGAGAAGGAAGGTCCAAAGGATCATGATCACGGGCACGACAATGACCACCGGAGGCATCCCGCTGAGCGGGACGGTGGCGGTTCCGCGGTTGGCGTCGACGATCAGCAGCAGCACCACCGCAGCCACCGCCACGACGCCGGTCCGGAGCAGGGTCAGCCCAAAGGGGGGCACGGCGAGGCCGTTGCGGCGGCGGCGGTTGTCCCGGGTCAGGGAGAAGGCGGCGTAGGCCACCACTGCCAACACCACGGTGATCCAGCCCTCGAGCGCGGTCATGTTGCCGTTGACGAGGTTGAAGACCACCGGGTTAGTGACGCTGATCACCCCGCCACTGGTGGGATTGGTGGTATCGACCACCCAGATCATCAGGCCCCACCAACCCAACTGCCCGGCCAAGGTGACCACGAAGGAGGGCAGGTGCAGCCGGGTCACCAGGGTCCCCTGCAGGACCCCGATGGCGGTGCCGGTGGCCAAGCCGGCCACGACCGCGACGATCCAGGGCAGGTTCACCGACGGGCTCATCAGCAGGGCGACAATGACCGCCGACAACCCCGCCACGTAGCCTAGCGAGAGGTCGATCTCCCCCAAGATCAGAACGAAGATCTCGGCCATGCCGAGGAGGACGAACACCCCTCCCTGCACCAGCAGGTTGGTGATGTTGCCGGCGGTGAGGAAGCTGTGGTTCAGGGCTTGAAAGAGCGCCATGATCACGATCAGACCGACCACGATGGGCAGGACTCCGGTGTCGCCGCCTCGCACGCGCTGCCACCAAGCGCGCACATACTCAGCAACGGAGTTGGCCACCAGCTCCGGTGCGACCGCCAGGGCCGCCTCGGCCGCCGACGCGGCCGTCACCGCCTCCGCGTCCAGGTCGACCTCGGGAAGCTCGCGGTCGTCGCCGACCTGATCCGCGGTGGGCACCGACTCCCCCGTCCTGGCCACGGTTAGCTCAACCCCGCCGTCGCACCGTCACCCGCTCGCCCGGAGCGGCCGGTGGTCATGAAGTGGACCGCCGACTGGGCATCGAAGTTGGAGGCGGGACCGGTGGCGACCAGGTGACCCAGGCGAAGAATCGCCATGTGGTCTGCCACCGCGAACACGTCGTTGAGGTTGTGGGAGACCATCAACACCGTCACCCCCTGGCTGGACAGCCGCTTGATCAGGCTGAGGACCATCGCTGTGGCCGCCACCCCCAGGGCGGCGGTGGGCTCGTCCATGATGACCAATGCGGACTGGGCCATCACCGCTCGGGCCACCGCCACGGTCTGCCGCTGACCTCCGGAGAGCGACGCCACCGGTTGCCGAATCGTGCGCAGACTGGTCACCGAAAGGGAGTCCAGGACGCGCCGGGCAGCCAGCTCCATCTTGATCTCATTGAGAGAGCCCAACTGGAGCTCTTCATGCCCCAGGAACATGTTCTGGACTATGTCGAGGTTGTCACACAGAGCCAGATCCTGGTACATGGTGGTGATCCCCAGCGCGGCCGCCTCCTTGGGACTGCGGATGTGGACCTGGCGGCCCTCCCAGAGGATCTCGCCGCCGTCCGGCGCCCATACCCCCGAGATGGTCTTGATCATCACCGACTTGCCGGCGCCGTTGTCGCCCACCAGGGCGGTGACCTTTCCCCTCGGCAGGCTCAGGTTGATCCCCACCAGGGCCTGCACCGGGCCGAAGTTCTTGTCAAGCTGACGCAACTCCAGAATCGGAGTTTGCCCGCCCGGCGGATCCTCCGGGCGATCTTCCCCGGGAGCCCCCAAGGCCCGGTCCGCCGCGGCGGACCGGGCCTCTCCCTGGGCTGGCTCAGTCATCGAGCCGCTATCCCAAGACGTATCAAAGCAAGTCCATCAGGAGTGAATGCCGGCCGCCTTGCAGTCCTTGGCGTATGAGCCAGCGCAGAGCTGGAAGGCCGGCACGAAGTCGTCAGCGACGACCGTGGAGGCCATGTTCTTGGCGGTGACCCATTCCGGGGTCAGCAGCACCGACGGGACGTTGACACTTTCCACGGTGTCGGGCGTGGTGGCATTGACCAGTGCCGCCGGGGGCGTCTGGCCTGCCCGCAGGTAGAGGGCCAGGGCCACGGCGGCCTGGGCCTCCTCGTAGATGGGCTTGTACACGGTGCCGCACTGGTAGCCGCTGAGGACGTTCTGGAGGCCGACCAGAGTCGCGTCCTGGCCGGTGGTGGGGAAGGTCTTCGCCTTGATGTGCAGCGTCTGCAGATAGGTGATTATTGGAGCACCAGTCTCATCGTTGGGGAACACCGCAGCGTTGATGCTGGGGTGCGCCGTGTAGGCTCCCTGGAACTCGGTCAGAGCGGTCGGGGGATCCCAGGTGTCGGCGGTGTTGACCACATCCTTGTACTTTCCCGAGGAGAAGTAAGGCTTGAGGACGGACATGTAGCCCTCGGCGAAGAGGGTGGCGTTGTTGTCAGTGGCCGCACCGTGCATCACCACCACCTTCGGATCCTTGACCTTCCAGGCGTTGACACAGGCGACAAAGCCATTGCCGATGAGCTGTCCCACCTTGACGTTGTTGAAGCTGACGTAGTAGTCCCGGCTGCCCCCGAGTGTGAGCCGGTCGTAGTCGACCACCTTCACCCCGTGGGCCTTGGCGTAGTGCTCTATCGAGGTCCCGACGCCAGCGTCGAGCGGGTCCATGATCAACACGCGGGCTCCGTCGGTGATCGCCTCCTGAGCGTCGGTCAGCTCGGTGGAGTCGCTGCCCTCAGCGTTCTCGACCACGAACTGCGAGGAGGAGAGCCCCGCGGTCTGAAGGGCGGTGGTCAGGAAGGGGGCATCGAACTCCGTGTAGCGCGCTGAGCTCACCGTGTCGGGCAGGATCGCCGCCACCATGCCGTGCCCTGCTTTGGCCACGGACTTCATCTGCGTCATGGCCGAAAAGGTGCGGCTGAAGGAACTGGCGGTTATCCCGCCCGTTTTCGCGCTGGCACTGATCGGCGGCGCGCTCCAAGCAGTCACCACCGAACCGATTAGGACGGCCACCCCAACCACGGACAGGGGGCCGACGCGAGCTCGATGACTCCAGACCCTCGATGTCATTCCCATGTTGGTCAACTCCCTCCTTGCTCCGTCGCCAGCCCCCTTGCGACGCTCATGCCGCCGGCTCGGTGGCGGTAGGTCCCCCGCACCGCCTCGGGGCAATCCGCGGACGGGGCTTCCGATCTGATGGGGTGAATGTGGCGGCGAGGTGCCAGCGCTGGTTGGCTTTTCCCGCAGGCCACCAGACGAAACCGATGCCTGAGTTCCACTGAGAAAGACAACTCAAATGCCCATTCCACCCCGGCTGCCGGGCCGCCCCTCCGGGCGGCGTGCGATCGGCCACGTGGCAGCATATGTTGTCGCTCACAACTTGTCAAGGGCGTGGAGTTGCGGCGTGGAGTGGCGGTCGCAGGCACTTCGCGCCGCAATGCCTTGACGAACTCCAGCGGCGATCCCGTCACCTGGTTGGGCTCCTCGCTCACGGTGATGCCATCCGCGGTCGTGGTGTTCTCTCTCCCATGGGACCGGTCCCACGTAGTGTCAGAGCCCCGGGCCGCAGGGTCGGCCACGCCGGACCTGGCCAGCTGGCCGGGGGTGCGCGTCCCGAAGCGCCACGACCCGGCTGCCGGGCACGAGAGCTGGCCGACCCCATCCCCCCACGAACCGGCACCCAGGGCTCCGCGCTCCTCCGGCCCGGGCCTGGAGATGCGCGGCCAGCAACGGAGGTCGACCACGGGTGCGGCCAAGACTCCTATCGGTCCCCGGCGGCAGAGTTGGCGCGCCCAGCCGGTGGGCACCTGCGGGTGACTTGGACCGCGCGGCACAGGAGAGGTCGGCGGCAGCGGCCCGAGCCGCATTGGGGGTCGGCTCCGACCGCAGCCCCGAGCGGGAGGAGCGGTTGTCACGTCAGACGGCAGCGTCTGGCTGCGGGATCCCTGCGGAGAGTGGTCAGGCTGCCGTGCGCCCGACCAGCCGGGTCCGAGGCGAGACCGACGTTGGGCCCGAGAAGGGACCGCCTTGTCGGTCTGCCAGTCGGCGGGACGACCGAAGCTCAGTCCGGGTGCCAGACCCCCCTGGCGGCTGAGGTCAGGACCGGGGGGAAGGTGGCGGGCTCTCCACACGATCGGGCGAGAGCTCCTGCCCCGTCAGGGCCTGGATCGAAGCCATGATCCCTTCGGTTGCATCTCGCAGCCCCGCCGATCCGGCGGAGTTCAGCTCCGAGCCGTTGGGCAGCAGCGGCAAGCCGAAGTGAATCTCTAACTGCCCCCGCCTGGGCCAGAGGTACCCGACGGGCATGGCGGCGAAGGTGCCCAACACTCCCACCGGGACCACAGGAACCCCGGCGGCCGCGGCCAGATGGGCGATGCCCCGTTTGCCTCGGCGCAGCCGGCCGTCGGGGCTGCGGCCGCCCTCGGGAAAGACGACCAGGTTCCAGCCCTCGGTGAGCAGGCCTCGCAAGGCCCGGATCGACTGCCTCGAGGCCCGCCTGCGCTCCACGGCGATCGCGCCCAGCCCCAGTGCCACCAGAGCTCCCTTCCAGGGTTCGTCGAAGAAGTAGTCGGCAGCCGCTGCCACCAGGGTGCGACTGCGCAGCCGAGGTGGCAGCGCCAGAAGGATCGCCGGAGTGTCCAGGTGGGAGGCGTGGTTGGCGGCCAGCAGAAACGGCGGCCGTAGCCCCTTGAGGTTCTCCAACCCGGTCACCTTGGGGTGGCCGTAGTACTCCAGCAGCGGCGTCACCACCACTTGGAGAAAAGCCGCCCTCACCCCTCGGGCAAGCGGGCTGCACGCCCAGGACAGGTAGCCGGCGGCCGACCGGGAGGTTGCCGAGACGATCTGCGTCGAGTTACCCGTTCGCAAGAGCTGCACCCTGACCCCGCTCAAGCGCCGCTTCGCCTGGCCCAATGAAACTTGAGTATAGGCACGCCCTCCGGGAAACGGGCTGGGGGCCGAATTTCACCGCGGCGAAGCAGACCGCCTGGCACCTGCGGCCCTGGCTCAGGTTTGGACCAGGGGCGGGTCCAGGTACCCGTGGTCGGAGTACCAGCGCATGGCCCGGGCCAGGGAGTCCTCAATCGGCGTGTAGGCGAAACCCAATTCCCGGGCCGCCCGGCTACCGTCGTAGGCGTGACCGTGGGCCAGGGTCCGCATCGTCTCCCGGCAGACCGGTGGCCTCTTGCCCACGAGCCTGAAGGCGGAGCCGACCATCGAGCCCAGGGCGACCGCCGGGGCTGAGGGGAGGAAGTGGACAGGATAGGTGCGTCCCGTCACCGAGCCCACCATCTGGATCAGCTCGGCAATCGGTCGGCTGGGTCCGCTGATCAGGTAGCGACGTCCGGGAAGTCCCCACTCGGCCGCTCGCACGTGGGCCTCGGTGCAGTCGGCGATGTCAACCAGGCTGACCCGGGTCTGGATCATCCAGCGGAGCTTTCCGTTGGCGTAGCGGATCAGCCAGCGGGCGGTGCCGGAGACCCGGCCGGGACCCTGGACCGAGGACGGGTTGACACAGACCACTTCCACCCCCAGCCGCTCGGCCGCGGCCTGGGCCGCCACCTCGGCCTCGTACTTGGAGCGCTCGTAGACGGATAGAAACCAGCCGCGGTGGGGACTGTCCTCGTTCCCGATCGAGCCCCGGACCTCCCCCAGGGTCGCCGACGAGGACGTGTAGACCACCCTTGGAACCGCAGCCCGGGCCGCCGCCTCGATGACCTTCACCGTGCCGTCCACATTGACCCGGAAGAGCAGCTTCGGATCGGGCGCGCAGAGGAGGTTGAGACCGGCCACGTGGTAGACCAGGGCACAGCCGGACATCGCAGCCGCCAGATCGAGCTCGCCGAGCAGGTCACCCACCACCGGCGTCGCACCCTGCCGCGCCAGCCGCCTGGCTGCCGCCTGCCCCCGTACTAACGCTCGCACCTCGCTGCCATCTGACAGCAGGCGCTCCAGAAGGGCGCCGCCAACGAACCCGGTGGCCCCGGTGAGGAAGACGGCCCTGGTCACGGCCTAGGAGCCGCCGGGGCGCTGCCTCAGGGTGGAGCTGGACCACCGGTACAGGTAGTCGGCCGCCGACCCCGCGGTCACCGCCACCGCCACCCAGATGGCCCACTGGTCGAGCCCCAGCGGACCAAGACGGTAATTGAGGTTGATGATGGTGACCAGGATGGCCAGGAATTGGACGAGGGCCTTGATCCGGCCCAGCTGCGAGGGCACCACCAGGACCCCGCCCATGGCCGCCGAGCCACGCATCCCCATGATCGTCAGCTCCCGGGCGATGATGATCAGCACGGCCCAGGGAGAGGCTCGCCCAACCGCCAGCAGGGCGATCAGCGCCCCCGTCACCAGCACCTTGTCGGCGGTGGTGTCAAAGAAGCTGCCGGTGGCAGTGGTGACCTGCCAGCGCCGGGCCAGGTAGCCGTCCAGGTAGTCGGTCGTCGCGGCCACCGCGAAGGCCAGCGCCGCCGCCACGTCGTGACCATCCAGGACCAGCCAGACCACCACCGGAGTCAGCGCCAATCTAAGCCCGGTGGCGAGCGCGACCACCGTTGTCCTGGTCTTGGAGCGCACTCGCGGCACCACGGCGCCGGCGGTCATGCTCCTCACCTCAGCGCGGTTCACGATCGGAGCTGCAGCCCTTGGGGCCGGAGGGGGGAAGCATGCGCCCCGTATCGTCTCACTCGACCGGGGCGCTCGAGATCAGGGAGCGGACGGCGTCCGCGTCGGGCAGCTCGAGTGCCCGCTCTGCCAGCCGCCGGGCTTCGGGGACGTCGAGTTGGCGCACCGCCTCCTTGACCTCAGCCACCAGCGGCACCGCCACCGAGAGCTCGCGAACTCCGAGCCCCACCAGCAGCGCGGTCGCCCCTTGCTGTCCCGCCAGCTCCCCGCAGACCGCGACCTGGCGCTGGCGCGGCCCGGCCCCGTCAACCGCGGCCCGCACCAGCCGCAGCACCGCCGGGTGTAGAGCGTCGGCGAGGGCGGAGACCCGCGCGTTGGTACGGTCGGCGGCCAGGGTGTACTGGGAGAGGTCGTTGGTCCCGATCGAGAAGAACTCGGCCTCCTCGGCCAGATGAGCGGAGGCCAGGGCCGCCGCCGGCACCTCCACCATGATCCCCACCTCCAGCCGCACCCCCTGGGCACCCTTCCCCTCCGCTGCGATCGCGGCCGCGACGGCTTGCCGCGCCGCCCTGAGCTCGGACAGGGTAGCCACCATGGGGAACATGACCCGGACGGGGTGCTTCAGAGCCACCCTGACCGCGGCTTGCAGCTGCACCGAGAGCACCTCGGGTTGGGCCAGACCCAGGCGAAGGCCTCGGACCCCCAGCGCGGGGTTATCCTCCTCCGCCTGCTGGAGGTAGGGCAGCCGCTTGTCTGCACCAACATCGAGAGTGCGGATGGTCAGGGGGCGCCCCTCGAGGGCGGCGGCGATCTCCCCGTAAGCTGCGGCCTGGGACTCGATGTCGGGCATGGAAACGGCCCGGAGGAAGAGGAACTCCGTGCGCAGCAGCCCCACCCCGTCGGCCCCCGCCGCCCGGGCCGCCCTGGCCTCCTCCACGGAGCCGATGTTGGCCGCCACCTGGATCTGAACTCCATCCCGGGTCAGCGCCGGGCGCTGGGACGCGGCCCTGGCCCGAGCGGCCGCCTTGGCCGCCCGCCGGGCCCGCTGCTTAGCGGCTCGCACCAGCTCGCCGGATGGCTCCACCACCACGAGCCCGCGGTCGCCATCGAGCAGGACCAGGGTGCCGGTTGGGACCTCCACCAGACGCGGACCCAAGCCCGCCACCGCAGGGATGCCCAGGGCCCGGGCGAGGATCGCCGTGTGTGAGGTGGGCCCACCGCCGGCGGTGGCGATCCCCAGCACCTGCTCCCGGTCCAGACCCGCGGTGTCGGTCGGGGTCAGGTCCTGGGCCACCAGGACCCCGCGGCCGGTGATCGTGGCCTGCCCGGCCCCGCAGAGGTGGCCAAGCACCTTGTTGCTCACCCCCTCCAAGTCGGCGGCCCGCAGCCGCATCCGAGACGCCTCCATTCCCTCCCACTCACGCCGTGCCTCGGCCACGGTGTCCGCCCAGGCCCGGGCGGCGCCCTGATGGCGCTCGCTGATCGCCGTCCGGGTGGGGTCAAGCAACTCAGGGTCATCGAGAAACAGCAGAAGGGCGTCGATGATGGCGGCCTCATAGGCACCGGCACTGACCCGGGTGGAGTCCCGCAGTGCCTCCAGCTCGCCCCGGGTCGCCCCCAGGGCCTGCTCCAGCTTCCCCAGCTCTTTGGCGGGGTCCTCGCTCAGCTCCTGGGGGATGGTGAATTCGACCTTCCCCAGCACCTGGACCGGACCCACGGCCGTGCCCCTCGAGGCGGCCAGCCCCCTCAGCTCGCCCTTACGCTGGGAACGCCGCCCTGGCGACGTCTCCGGGGTTGCCGGCTCCGGGCCAGGGGCCCCCGCGTCCGCCGGCTCATCGAAGCGGCGGCTGGCCAGGTCCTGGATCGCCTCGATCACCCTGGCGGCGTCCGGCCCCGCCGCCTGCACGCGCAGGCGCTGGCCGCTCCGGATCTGCAGCCTGGCCAGGGCGTTGAAGCTGGTGGCGCTCACCGGGCCCGCCCCGGTGCTTTCGTTGCTGGCGACGACTCGTGCGTCCAGGCCGGCGCATGCCCGCACCACCCGGGAGGCCGGGCGGGCATGCAGCCCCAAGGGCAACTCCACCGGCACGGTCAGTTCCAGGGCATCGGCTGGCATCTCCGGTTTGTCGCTCGGTGGCGCTGCCGAGGCCTCGGGGCCCTCCAGCTGGGCGGCCTTGGCCGCCAGCGCCCCCGAGGCCTCGGCGCGCACCTGCTCCAGCCCCTCCCCCAACCGGGCGGCAACCGCGGCCGCGACCGCACCCTCCACCAGGGGCGCCGAGGACAAGACCACCCGGTGCCGGCGCTCCTCGGGGAGGAACTCCAGTGCCATCTCGGCCGAGAGCAATGCGCTGCCCAGATCCATCAGGACCAGCACCCCTCGCTCCGACCAAGCGGCCTCAATCGCGGCGGCCACCCGGCTGGCATCGGTCCCCAGGGCCGTCTCCGGCGGCTCCATCCCCCCGGCGGGGACGATGCGGACCTCCTCCCCGGCCATCGCCCGCGCCAGCTCCGCCGCCCCTTCAGCCAACTGGCGGCTGTGGGAGACCAGAACCAGCCCCACCGGCTGCTCTGGGGTCAGGCTGCCGGGCTCCAGCTCACCGGCCACCGTAGGCTTTGTAGAGGATCTCCACCGGATGCGCCGTGGGGAGCCCGGTGGCGTGGGAGATCTGCCAGCGACAGGTCTCCCCCTCGCAGAGCACCAGGTCGGGCCGCGCCTCCTGGATGTCGGCGAAGAGCGGAGCCCCCACCCGCATGGCTATGTCGTACTTCTCGGCCTTGGTGCCGTAGGTGCCAGCGGTCCCACAGCAGGACCGGTCCAATTCCACGACTTTCAGCCCCGGGACCAGGGAGAGGATGTCGAGGGCGGGCTTGCCGATCTGCTGGTTCTGCTGCTGGCAGGCGGCGTGGTAGGCAACCGTCAGCGGGACCCCCACGAAGTCGGTTCGGAGCTCCCCCCGCTCGTGGCGATCGCGGAGGAACTCGAAGAGGTCGTAGGTGCGGGCCGCCAGCTCGCGCACCGGACGGTCCTCGACCCCGAGGATCTCGATGGCCTCGCGCTTCAGCATCAGGCCACAGCTGGTGGAGGTGGCGACCACGTCCAGCCCCGCCAGACCACCCTCCGAGAGCTGGGCGGTCAGCCGGCGCACATACTCACGGGCGGCCGGGTAGAGCCCGTTGGACTGCAGTGGAAGTCCGCAGCAACCCTGGCGGGGGACCTCCACCTGGAAGCCGTTGTGCTCCAGAACCGCGATGGTCATCTCCCCCAGGCGGGGCTCGAAGTAATTGGTGCTGCAGCCGTAGAAGAAGACTATTCGCTGTCCGGCCGCCCGCCGGGGCCGTCGCCGCAGCCGGTACTCAAAGGTCCGGCTGGTCGCCTGCGGGACCGGCGCCGACCGATGGATTCCCAGCACCCGCTGGCCTGCCGCCCGCAGCACCGGGCTGCCCATGGCCCAGTTGAAGACCGGAGCCACCGGACGGGCCATCCGGCCCATCACGTCGGGACGGGCCAGCAGCTGGTCCCGGAACCGGCTGCCCTGGTCCACCTTGAGCTGGGCCCGGGCCTGAGAGTTGATCTCAGCGATTCGCACGCCCTGGGGACACACCCTGGTACAGATCCCGCAGCTGGAGCAGTAGTCCACCGAGTGATCTGGGGAGCGATCCCCGGTCCGAAAGCGCTCTGCCTGCGGGCCCAGCGTCTTGGGCCCCAGGAAGAGGTCGGTCACCTCCATCACCGGGCAGGCGCTCTCGCAGATGGTGCACTTGACACACTGGTCGAGGGAGGCCCGAACCGAGCCCGGGGCCGCCAACCCCAATTCGCTCACCGCCCTTCCTCCAGGATCGCCTCGGCGGCTCGAAGGGCCGTTACCAGGCTTATCCCCTCACCGGACTTCTCCCGCCAGGGCTCGGCTCCCGCCAATTCTGCGCCGACCACGAACAGGTTGTCGAAGATCGCCTCCCCGGCGGCGTCCACCGGCCGCATTGAGCCGTCCACCCGGACCCCGGCCCGGTCGAAGGGCTGCTCTCTGAAGTACTCGGTATCGACCCAATCCTCGGCCTCCCCGGGCACCCCGGAGAGCGGCAGGTCGAAGACCGGCTCCCTGGCCTGGCGGGACGCGTCGACCTCGATCCCGCCCGCACCCATCCCACCAGTGGCCAGCACGAACGCCCCGGCCTCGTACTCGTCGTGGCGGTTCTCCTCGGAGGCCCTGACTGCCAGCACCCGGCGCCCGTCGGCGCGGAATTCGGCAGCGGTACTGCCCAGGATCAGGCGCCCGCCGGCCCGGCGCAGAGCCCCGCGGAGCAGGTCGAAGAGCCTGAGCCCCGGGAGGGACGGAGGCAGGGTGGGGATCTCGAACACCGGCCGGCCCAGCTGCTCCTCCAGGTCGTGGCGCACCGCCTGGGACTCGGTTCGACCCAGGATCGCCGGCAGGCCCACCGCCTCGACCCCGTCCATGCTGGGACGCAGCATCGAGGCCAGCTGGTGCCGAACTGCGGGCTCGCGCAGCTGCCGCCAGAGCCGGGTGGGGACCAGGTCAGTGGCATCGCCGCTCCAATCCAGCTCAACCCAGCTGGCGTCGACTCCCATCTCGGAAGAGGCCAGGTTCTCCGCCACCAACTGGGGATAGAAGTCGCGGAAGCCACGGATCGAGGCGATCAGCACCCGCCTTCCCGACGCCATCGCCCCGGCGGTCATGGAATCGGGCAGCAGCGCCGACGGTCGCAGGCCACCGAGTGCGGTGGACAGGAGACGGTTCCGCTCCAGGCCTCCCTGATAGCCGAGCTCGGCCGCGGTGGCCTGGAACCACGCCACTGCGCTCCGAAGCCGCTCGAGACCGACCAGGGCATAGGGGTGCTCGGGGTGTTCACTCACGAACGCGGGGAGGGCCCCCATCGGGTCCAAGACCAGCTCCGGGGCGTAGCCGAGGATGTCCAGAGTGGCGGGCGCGAGACCCAGGGAGCCGGCCCCGGTGGCGATGACGATCACCTTGACGCCGGCCTCAGCCAGCCGGACGGCCGCGCAGAGCCCGGACGTGCCCGCCCCGATCATCAGGACCTCGGTCTTCATTCCAGTAGCCCTCCAGACAGGAACGTCAGGCCGGTAAGTGCTCGAGGTCCAGGATGCCCTGGAAGATCCAACTGTCCAGCCGGTACTGGCGGAGCTGTTGGCCCCAGAGCACCATCCGCTGCCCCCTCCAGCGCTCTTCGACGAACGCAGCCAGGGCGTCGTTGGTCTGGCTTCGATCGTAGTAGCCCTCGTGATGGAGCAGCCCGGCGGCCCGGAAGGAACAGAACCCACCCTGGCACGGCCCCATCCCCAGGCGCAGGCTCCGGCGCAGGTCGTCCAGCTGCTGCCCGGGCCGACCGCTGGCGGCGCTCCGCAGGGCTCCCCGGGTCACCAGCTCGCACTCGCAGATCAGGGGATCGTCCCCAACATGCTCCTCCATCTCCTTCTGATGGGACCCCAGCGAGAAGAACCGCTGGTCCTCGCTGTCCGGGAGGGGAGCCTCTGCGGTGCTGCAGCGGGCCGAGACCTTGAGGTCGGCGCAGACCGCATCGACGGCATCCTCGGCCATTAGCCGGAAGGTGGTGAACTTGCCTCCGGTGATGGTGATGAAGTGCTCCACCCCATCCACACCGGCGTGCTTCACCACCGAGTGGGAGCGCGTCACCTCACGGGTGTCACGGACCTCGCCCGCCGGGGCCGCCCCCTTGGGAATGAGGGGCCGGGCGCCCGCCCAGGCGCGCAGTGCCCGGGCCCGGCTGAAACCCGGGACCAGGACTTCCCCTGCAGCCATCATCTTGGCCACCTCGGCGGCGGTCGGGGCAATCTGGTCAGGATCGTCGACCGGAACGTCGGTGGTGCCAATCACGCAGACGGTGTGGGCCGGGACGATGATGTCGCCGTCCCCGGGCATGTTGCAACGGTTGATGACCGTGTTGACCAGGCGGTGGTTCATGGCCACCATCACCCCCTTGCCAGGGATGACGCCCAGGGCGCAGCCCGCCATCTTGGCGATGCGTCCGGTCCAGGGGCCGGCGGCGTTGAGGATGCACTGGGCCCTGATCTCCACCACCGCCCCGGCAACGTTGTCGCGCAGGCTGGCTCCAACCACCGCGCCCTGCTCCAGCCGGATGCTGAGCACCTCGTGGTAGGGCAGGATCTGGGCGCCGTAGGCGCGGGCTCCTCGAACGCAGGCCCAGACCGTCTTCCAACAGTCGATGGAGCCGTCCTGGACGGCGATGGCCCGGCTGATCCTGGGATTGAGCAGCGGCTCCCGACGCAGTGCCTCCGCCACCGGGATCTCCTCCACCGGCATCCCTGCCACGGCCGCCCCCGCCAGGAAGCGGTCCGCGTAGCCGGGGTCATCGGCCGGGGTGGTGACGAAGAGGCCCCCGGTGTCCTCGATACAACCGGCGGCGATGCGACGAAGGATCACATTCTCGCCCGCGCATTCCCTGGCCGAGCCCGGGTCCTTCACCGCATAGCGCCCACCGGAGTGGAGCAGGCCGTGGAACCGACCGGTGGTGCCTGTTGCCAGGTCACCCCGGTCGACCAGCGTGACGTGGAGTCCGCGGCGAGCCGCGTCCCACGCCACGCCGGCACCGGTGGATCCGCCCCCGATCACCAGGAGCTGGGTCTCCGGTAGTTCAGTCACGACCTAAGTCTACCTGTCAGTCAGTTGTCAGTTCTCCACCCAGTCGAAGGTCCGGGTGACCGCCTTCTTCCAGAACCGGTACTCCCGGTCCCTCTCGGCGGCGTCCATCTTGGGCTCCCAGGTGCGGTCCACGCCCCAGTTCGCCCGCAGCTCCTCTTCCTTGGACCAGAACCCCACCGCATAGCCGGCGGCGTAGCAGGCACCGAGGGAGGTGGTCTCAGCCACCTTGGGCCGAATGACCGGAACTCCGAGGACGTCGGACTGGAACTGCATCAGCAGCTCGTTGTAGACCATGCCGCCGTCGACTCGCAGCGAGGTCAGCGCGACCCCAGAGTCGGCGTTCATGGCGTCCAGCACCTCACGGGTCTGCCATGCGGTGGCTTCGAGCGCCGCCCTGGCCAGGTGACCCTTGTTCACGTAGCGGGTGAGTCCGGCGACCACTCCGCGGGCATCGTTCTTCCAATAAGGAGCGAAGAGCCCTGAGAAAGCCGGCACGAAGTACACGCCGCCGTTGTCGTCGACGGTCGCCGCGAGCTGCTCGATCTCAGCGGAGGTCTTGATCAGCCCGATGTTGTCACGGAGCCACTGGACCAACGCACCGGTGATGGCGATGGAGCCCTCGAGGGCGTAGACCGCCGCCTGGTCGCCGATCTTGTAGGCCAGGGTGGTGAGCAGGCCACTCTTGGACGGGACCGGCGAGGTGCCGGTGTTCAAGAGCATGAAGTTGCCTGTCCCATAGGTGTTCTTGGCCTCGCCGACCGCGAAACAGGTCTGCCCGAAAAGGGCCGCCTGCTGGTCGCCGAGGTCGCCCGCAACCGGGATTCCGGCCAGCGTCCCGCGGCATTCGCCGTAGACGTGGCTGGAGGACATGATGCGGGGAAGCATCGCCCGGGGCACGCCCAGAAGCTTGAGGATCTCGGGGTCCCAGTCCAGGGTCTTGAGGTCCATCATCAGAGTCCGGCTGGCGTTTGTGACATCGGTCACATGGACGCCACCGTCCGGGCCGCCGGTCAGGTGCCAGATCAGGAAGCTGTCGATGTTGCCGAAGAGAATCTCACCGGCCTCGGCCTTGGCACGGGACCCAGCGACGTTCTCAAGTATCCACTTGATCTTCGGCCCTGAGAAATAGGTCGCCAGCGGGAGCCCAGTCTTGCCCCGGAGACGGTCCTGACCGCCATCACGCGCTAGCTCGTTGCAGATGGTGTCGGTGCGGGTGTCCTGCCAGACGATGGCGTTGTAGACGGGCTTGCCGGTGGCCTTCTCCCAGACCACAGCCGTCTCGCGCTGGTTGGTGACTCCGATGGCAGCCAGGTCCGAGGCCGAGCAACCGGCCTTCTCCAAGGCGCCCTTGATCACGTCCTGACAGCGTGCCCAGATCTCCTCGGGATTGTGCTCGACCCAACCGGGCTTGGGGTAGATCTGCTCGTGCTCTTTCTGGTCGACGGCCACCACGGTGCCCGAATGATCAAAGATCATGAACCTGGTGCTGGTCGTGCCCTGATCTAGAGCACCCACATACTTGGCCATGGGCTGGTCCTCCTCCGCTTCTCAGTGCTGCTTACTGATCCTCAATAGGATTAAGTACCCACGTACCGGGATAGCTAAACCTGAGAGTCGCCGAAGGCCCGGTGCGCAGCACCCATGAGAAGCCAGGAAGATGTCGCTCCCGGATCTTGGTGCCCGGCGCTGCGCTCCCCCAGGTAGCTGGCCCTCCCCCGCCTGGCCACCAATGGGATCGTCGCCTTCATGCCTGCCTCAGCGGCCGCCTCCGCGCGGCCGAGAGCGGTCTCCAGGTCGTCGCCGTCGCCGACCGCCTCCTGCAGGGCCGATATCGCCGGCTCCAGGGCGTCGATCATGGTCTTGTCTTGGAGCACCGCTTTGCCGCGGGCCTCGACCGCGTGAACCGCGGCGGTGAGCGCCGTGCTCCAGTCCTCGACCGAGAGCTCCGACTTGCCCTGGGTGGCCGCCCCCAGCTGCAGGAAGATGGTGCCGTAGAGGGGGCCACTGGCCCCCCCCACGGTTGAAATCAACGTCATCGCCACCATCTTGTAGATCGCGGAGATGTCTTGCGGGGCGGCCCCATCGAGCTTGGCCAACACCGCCTTCATTCCCCGGTTCATGTTGATGCCGTGATCCCCGTCGCCGATCTTGGAGTCGAGCTCCGTCAGGTAGTCCTTCTGGGCGGCGATGGAATCACCAAATTGGTGGATGAAACCGAGCGTCTGCTCGGCCGTTATCGCCATCCCCTCAGGCTCCCTTCATCGCTTCGGCTCGGTCTCCATGTTGGTCTCTCTGGTCTCCTCGCTCAGACTCCCCACCGCAGTCCCGGCGTGTTGACCGGAGCGTCCCAGAGACGTCTGGTCTCATCGTCGAGCTTGAGCAGGGTGATCGAACAGCCCGCCATCTCCAGCGAGGTGATGTAGGGGCCGATCAGGTTGCGCTCGATGGTGATGCCGCGACCATGCAGGTACTTGTAGAGCGCGTGGTACGCGACGTAGAGCTCGATGAGCGGCGTGCCGCCCATGCCGTTGACGAAGGCCAGGACCTTGTCGCCCGGACCATAGGGAAGGTCGTCCACGATCGGCTGGGCCAGCATCTCCACGATCTCGTCGGCGGTTGCCAGCTGGCGCCGCTCCCGTCCCGGCTCACCGTGGATGCCGATGCCGATCTCCATCTCGTCTTCGCCCAGCTCAAAGGTGGGCTTGCCGGCCGCCGGAACGGTGCAGGAGGTGAGCGCCATCCCCATGCTCCGCCCATTGGCGTTGACCTTGCGGCAGAGGTCGGCAACCTGCCTCAGCGAGGCCCCCCCCTCAGCCGCCGCGCCGCAAATCTTCTCAGCCAGAACGGTGGCGCCGACGCCCCGCCGCCCGGCCGTGTAGAGGCTGTCCTTCACCGCCACGTCATCATCGATGACCACCGCCTCGACCTCGATGCCTTCGCCCCGAGCCAGGTCGGCGGCCATCTCGAAGTTGAGGATGTCACCGGTGTAGTTCTTGACGATGTGGAGGACACCCTTGCCGCCGCTGACCGCCTGGGTGGCGGCCAGGATCTGGTCGGGGGTGGGCGAGGTGAAGACCTCACCCGGGCAGGCCGCGTCGAGCATGCCCATCCCCACGAATCCACCGTGCATCGGCTCGTGGCCCGACCCTCCACCGGAGATGATCGCGGCCTTGTTCTGAACCGGCGCATCCTTGCGCACTATGTAATTGGGGTCGTAGGAGACCCGAACGCGGTCCCCATGGGCCTCTTCGATGCCCTGAAGCTCCTCGCGGACGACGTCCTCAGGGCCGTTGATCAGCTTCTTCATAGCTGACTTTCCTTAGGTCACTGACCAGGCTGGATGTTGGGCTCGCCGCGGCCGGCAGGAGTGGCAATCTCGTCACTCTCGCCGGTGCCCCGCTTGATCGCGTGAAGCACGTCGCCGATGAAGAAGTCGTACAGGGCAGCGCCGATTATGCCTCCGACCAGCGGCCCAACGATCGGAATCCAGAAGTAGTTGGTGAAGTGGAACCCCGGCATGTTGTAGGTCCCGGGCAGAGCCACCTTGCCAAACCCACCGAAGAGGAAGGCGAACAGCCGCGGCCCGAAGTCACGGGCAGGGTTGATCGCGTAACCGGTGTTGGCTCCGAACGAGGTGCCAACCGCGAAGACGATGAAGCCGACGATGAGCGGCGCCAGGTTGGACCCTGGGTTGAGGTTCCGGGCGTCGCTGACGGCGAAGACGCCAATCAGGAGCAGCGCGGTGCCAACTGCCTCGTCTACGAACGGACCTCCGACCGTCCCGTGGAAGTACGAGGCCGGGAAGGTCGCGAATATGGAGTAGGTGGCTAGTGCGTTGCCCTGCTTGGGCGTCAGCTTGAGAGCGACGTTGGCCGCCTGGATGGCGCTGTTGTAGACCCAGTACACGAGGCCCGCTCCGAAGAACGCGCCTGCCACCTGGGCGACCCAGTAGGGCAGGACCTTGTTCCAGGGGAACCGCCGCCGGACCGCCAGGGCCAGGGTTACCGCCGGATTGATGTGGCCACCGCTGATGCCGCCCGACACGTAGACGCCGACCATGACTGCGAATGCCCATCCGAAAGTGATCAGCGTCCAGCCGCCGACCCCCTGCCAGATGATGTTAGGAGCGGACGAGCGTCCGGACCCAGGCAGAGCCGCGACGGCCATGGCCACCACGCCGTCGCCGAGGGCGATAAGAATAAAGGTGCCAAAGAACTCCGCCGAGAGCTCTCCCCAGAGCCCCCGAAGGGGTCCCATGTTGCGCCCATCGCCGTGGAACGGTTTGTAGTCGTCCATACCTTCCTCCCGCACCCCGAACTTCTCTTTCCGCCTCGGGCGCGTGCGGACGGGTGCGCGCTCCCCGCAACACCTCCCTAAGACGATGGCATCTTATTGCGCGAGGGGCGAAGGGTCAAGGTGTCCGGCGGGTGTCCCCCCTGGCCGATCTCACCCTGATCTCGCCGGGCGAGGCCCGCCCCCGCCCGGCGACCCGCCGGAGCCACCAGCCGACGTGGTTGACGACACTCCCAAGCACCGCCGGCAGTAGGTCAAGGGAACCCGGCCGGTGCCCGCCGATACCGCCGCACGGCGGAGTTGCCGACGGATCCCAGCCGGCCGTCATCGATCGTGGCGCGAACTACCGCGACCCCAGCGCGGCGGCGCTCAGGGCACCCCGAGCAGGGTCTGGACGACGGATTGAGCCGTCTGTCCGACCTCGGACGTGGCCTGCTGAATTGCTACCGGACCAGCCGCCTCCACCGGGCTCTCCAGGACATAGACCTGCTCGCCCGCTTCCGACAAGCCCTGGGAGCGGGCGATCTCCGCCTGGGCGGCCAACGAGGGCGCGGAGCTGAGCTCCTCCCGCTGGGCCTGGACCTGCCGCTCGATGGCCTGCGACTGGACCTCCAGCCGCCCCAGCTGGCGGTGCAGGGCGGCATCGCTGCCGAGGCCGTGGTAGAGGCTGGCGCCGACCCAGATGGCCGCCACCGCCACGATCAGCAGCACCAAGTGCCGCCGGCCCAGAGTGTGGCCACGCCGGAACAGCTTCCAGCGGATCCGCAGCTCCCGGATCAGCCCAGACACGGGGCCATCGCCGCCCGCTCGATCATGGTTCAACGTGGGATGGGGTGTGATGGGGCAGACAGCAGGCTCATCGGCCAGCTCGTCCCCGAGAGTATAGGCGCGGCGTCAGGCAAGCAGGGGCGGGTTGCTAGCCGGCGGCCTTGGGGCCCCCGGCCCCGTCCTCCGCCTCGGCGTCAGCCCGAGCCGCAACCTCCCGCTGGCGCAGCGCCCTACGCCAGGCCTCGGCGGTCCGGCGCAGCGCACCCTCTGGGTCTACCCCCCGCTGCCGGGCCAGCGCCACCACGGCAAAGAGCAGCTCGCCGATGAGCCGATCCGAAGCCGCGGTGTCATCAGCCACACGGGTGGCGGCGGCCAGAGCCCTCAGAGAGTCGGCCACCGCCACCGCCGGGTCGGCCTGGCCCGGTGACGACGCGGAGCCGGCTCGCTGCTGGCGGCGCTGGATCGAGTCGGCCAGCGCCAGGGCGGGCAGGGAGCGCGGGATGCCGTCCAGAGCCGACCCCCGCTGAGGTTTCTCCTGCCGCTTCAACTCCTCCCAGTTGCTCAGCACCTGCTCGACCCCGGAGACCTCGGTGGTGCTGAAGACCTGGGGGTGGCGGCCAACCATCTTCTCGGTGGCGCGCCTGGCCACCGTCCCGATGTCGAAGGTGCCCGCCTCGAGCGCGATGGCTGCGTGCATGGCCACCTCCACCAGGAGGTCCCCCAGCTCCTCGGCCAGCTCCTCGGGGTCGTCCTCCTCGATCGCCTGGATGGTCTCGTAGGTTTCCTCGAGCAGGAAGGGAATCAGGGTCGAGTGGGTCTGGACCCGGTCCCAGGGGCAGCCCCCAGGCGCCCGCAGCCTCTCCATCACCTCGAAGAGGCGGCGCAGGTGCTCCAGGTCCTGGTCAGTCATGCGCTGGCCACCTGGGCCGCCAGCTGCGAGCGCACCACCGCCAGCCGCCGCAGGGTGGAAATGAGGAGGTCAGGCCAGGCGTCCCCAATCAATCCCAGCCGCAGCCGGAACCGGTTCTGGCCTGGCTCCAGGCCCAAGCCCAGCATCTCCCGCAAGGGCAGACCGTGGCCAGGCTCGAACGTCACCAGCACATCGCCACGGTCGGTCTCCACCCCCTGGGCCCCGACGGCCGCCGCCAGAAGCCGGACCCGGAGCGCCAGGAGGAGATTCTCCAGCTGCTCCGGCCGGGGACCAAAACGCTGGCGCAGGTTGCGGGCGCTCTCATCCAGCTCCCGCTCGCTGGTGGCCCCGGCCAGCTGCTGGTAGATGCGCAGCCGCAGCCGCTCGTCGGGGACATACTCGGGAGGCAGCAGAGCGGCTAGGGGCAGGCTCACCGACACCTGGGCGGGGGACTCCACCAGTTCCTGGCCCTGCGCCGCGAGCACCGCCTGGCGGAGCAGGTGGTTGTACGTCTCCAGACCCACGGCGGCGATGTCGCCGTGCTGGGCCTCGCCCAGGACATTGCCGGCACCTCTGATCTCCAGGTCCTTGAGGGCCAGGGCGAACCCCGATCCCAGGTCCTGGAGATCCGCCACCACGTCCAGGCGCTTGTCGGCCCGCTCGGTCGGGGAGCGGAGCGGGTCATAGAGGAAATAGGCGTAGGCCCGCTGCCCCGAGCGACCCACCCTACCCCGCAACTGGTAGAGCTGGGAGAGCCCCATCCGCGAGGCGTCGTCGACCACCAGGGTGTTGGCGTTGGGGATGTCCAGGCCGTTCTCGATGATGGTGGTGCAGCAGAGCACATCGACCTCCCCCGCCATGAAGGCCACCATGACCCTGGCCAGGGCTCCGTCATCCATCTGACCGTGGGCCAGCGCCACCCGGGCCTCGGGGACCAGTTCCCGCAGCCAGTCCAGCTCCCGCTGGATGGTCTGGACCCGGTTGTGGACGTAGTAGACCTGGCCCCGACGGGCGAGCTCCCGGCGGATCACGTCCTGGACCAGGCCCTCCTCCTTGGCGGTCACATAGGTGCGGATGGGCAGCCGGCCCTCGGGAGGGGTGCGAACCACCGAGAGGTCACGGATCCCGGCCAGGGCCATGTGCAGGGTCCGCGGGATCGGAGTGGCTGAGAGGGAGAGCACGTCGACCGCGGTTCGGAGCTGCTTGAGCCGCTCCTTCTGCAGCACCCCAAAGCGCTGCTCCTCATCCAGCACCACCAGGCCGAGGTTCCTGAAACGGACATCCCGCTGGAGGAGCCGGTGGGTCCCGATCACGATGTCCACGGTCCCCGCCGCCAGCCCCGCCAGGACTGCTCTGGCCTCCTCATCGGAGCGCATCCGGGAGAGCTGCTCCACCACGATCGGGAAGGCCGCCAACCGTTCTTTGAAGGTGAGGTGGTGCTGCTGGGCCAGCACCGTGGTGGGAACCAGCAGCGCCACCTGGCAGCCCCCCTCGACCGCCTTGAAGGCCGCGCGCAGAGCGATCTCGGTCTTGCCGAAGCCGACGTCTCCGCAGAGCAGCCGGTCCATAGGCCGAGCGGACTCCATGTCGCGCTTGATGTCCTCGATGACCAGGAGCTGGTCGCGGGTCTCCTGATAGGGGAACGAGGATTCCAGCTCCTGCTGCCAGTGGGAGTCACTCGGGAAGGCGTGGCCCTGGGCATCCAGCCGGCGGGCGTAGAGCTGGACCAGTTCCTCAGCGATCTGGTCCACCCGGCGCCGCACCGAACGCCGGGTGCGCTCCCACTCCCCGGTGCCCAGCCGGGAGAGCTGGGGATGCTCCTGGGAACCACCCGAGTAGCGCTCGATCCGATCGAGGTGCTCGACCGGCACGTAGAGCTTGCTGCCCTCGGCGTACTCCAGCTGCATGTACTCACGCTCCCCCCCGTCGTCCGCCACCCGGCTCATGGCCAGGAAGCGACCGATCCCGTGGTCGCGATGGACCACCACGTCTCCGGGTTCGAGCTTGAACCTGAAGTCGGCGGGAGTCACCCCGGAACCGGTGGCCTGGCGCAGCCGCCCGGCCGCACTGGACTCGGTCCGCCGCACCGTCCGCAGCAACGCGGAGACCCTCCGCCGCTGGACCCCAAACAGGTCCGAGTCCGATAGCACCGCCAGCTTCGGGTGGCTCAAGACCAGGCCGGTCTCGAGGTCCCCGGGCGCCACCGCCAGGACCCCCGGAGCCAGGACGGTCTCCGCAATGGAGAACTCCTCCAGCTGAACCGGCTCGAGCCTGCGCTCCCCGGCGAGCTCCAGTACCCGGTCCTCCTGCATCCCCAGCACCAGCACCGGGGCCCCGGCCGAGCGGAGCCGCCTCACCTCGGCCGCGAACAGGTCGATGTTCCCGGCGAAGCTGGGAGCAGCCCCCGTGCCCAGGTCCGCACAGATGGTTGACCCCGGCGCCGGCTCCCTCAGGAGGTTCAGGCCACCTTCAGCCCTCAGCCAGTCGGCGATTTCCTCCCGGTCGGCCACCGCCAGGGATAGCCCGGGGGGCAGCTCGGAGCGGGCCAACTCGGCCTCGTGGATGGTCTCGACCTCCTCGAGCCAGCTCCCAGCGAGCTGGAGGAGCCGGTCCCGGTTCTCGGAGATCACCAAGGTCCCGGGCTGGAGGTGCCGGAGCAGGGTCTGCCGGGGGTCGGCGAGCAGCGGCCCCAGGATGTCCACCGAGTCAGGCAAGGCTCCCTCCCGAAGCAGCTCGAGGTCCGCCTGCCAGCGCTGGCGGACGTCCTCCCGGAGCTGGCCCAGCCCCATTCCCTCCAGCCGGGCTGCCGCAGCGGCCAGCGAGTCCCGGTCCAGGGAGAACTCCCGGGCCTGGGTAAGCGCCACCGAGTCCAGGCT
>Ga0182014_10000810_pt1 | contig 42509 bp, 35 predicted proteins | sample 612S2DmetaG_FD_120489 | JGI IMG/M metagenome (GOLD analysis project Ga0182014, IMG submission 120489) | Permafrost microbial communities from Stordalen Mire, Sweden - 612S2D metaG | ecosystem: Environmental > Terrestrial > Soil > Wetlands > Permafrost | place: Sweden: Stordalen | collected... | reverse complement strand
TGGGCGTGCAGTCTTTCGTCGATCAGGAAGCGCAGTCTGTGGGGCGACTGCACAAACGCTCGACCGTTCTCGAAGAGATTGCGCGTCTGCGGGAAGCTGGCCTCCACAACATCAACATCGACCTGATCGCCGGGCTGCCGCACCAGACGGCCGAAAGCTGGGCTTTCTCGCTGTCGGAGACGATTGCGACGGGCGCTCCCCACGTGAGCGTTTACATGCTGGAAGTGGACGACGATTCCCGCCTGGGCCGGGAACTGATCGCCGGAGGCGCCCGCTACCATGCCCACTTCGTCCCCGACGACGACGCGACCGCGGATTTCTACCAGCAGGCGTGTGAGATGCTAGCTGGCGCTGGCATCGCGCAGTACGAGATTTCCAATTTTGCCCGCTCCGCAGCGGAATTGCGAGACAACAAGTTACACAGCAATGAGTCACGCCATAACTTGAAATACTGGACGCGCCAGCCCTACCTCGGCTTTGGCGTCGACGCCCACTCGATGCTCACTGTCGACCATCACGAGGACGGTCGTCCAATGGCCGTCCGCTTCGCCACCCCCGACTCACTCGACGCCTACATGAATCGCGCGCCGCATACGGTGACGCCGGTCTCTGCGCAAGCAGCGATAGAGGAAAGTTTCTTCCTTGGTCTGCGGCTCAATCGCGGCGTCGATCTGGAAAGCCTGCGCGGAGATTTCAGACTGCAACAGAATTTCAGTCGAGACGCCGTCGCCGTTTGGAAATCCGCCGTGGAACAGTCCGTGCAGGACGGCCTGCTCGAACAGCAAGGCACGACCGTGCGACTTACGGCTCACGGCCGTCTCCTGTCCAATGAAGTCTTTGCCAGATTTCTTGCGGAAGAAAAAGTGGGAACCGGCACGTGAATCCACGTTAGTTGGCCGATCGGTGCCGTGTCGGCGTTTGGCCTATCCGGTCCCCACCATTTCACAAACTTTGGGGAGGCCGATCCCCAAGATGGGAGGCTCAAATGCCAGAGCCTGTATCCCGGCCTCTCCCGTAAAATTCATCCACACAACGCGAAACTGCGCTCGTGAGGCGCCAAGCTGTACGTCCACCACTTCTCCGGTCTGGACCTTCGAGCGCACGCCTGTCAGAACTGCTCCATGATCGCTGACGTTCCGCACCCGAACCATCTCCGCGAATGGACGCGCCATCCTGTCCACTCCCCAGATGCGTACCGGCAACTCCAGGTTCAGTCTGCGCTCTTTTCGCCGGTCCATTTTTACTCCGGGTTCCGCTCCGAGTTGCGCTCAACGATTCAAGCGGATCATAACCAGAACCGACCAAAAGCGAAACGTCACATCAGTTACGCGCAAACGGTTCCTGAAGTCACGTTGCATGACAAGAGAATGGTCGAAAGAATAATTGTGGATTGTCTATATCGTGCGGCTGTTACAAATCGCAGCCATATTTCACGTGAAACACTTTTGATCGCAAACAAAGGACTTAGTCGAAGTCTTTCATGGAGCAGGCCCCTGGCCCGCGAGGGTCGCCGCACGAACCACAGGGTCCTGCGGGCATAGACGGCCGGGAGGTCGGTCCACTCTTCGCCGAGACGGCGAACACGGAGAGCTGCGGCTCCAATTTCTTACTCTGGCACTTCGGGCATTCGGCTTCTTGTTTGCCGAAGACCAAGGCCTCGAACTCGTGCTGGCATTCCTTGCAGACGTACTCGAAGATGGGCATGAAAAACTCCGCGGAGAGAATTGCTGTCTTCTATTTAAAATCAAAGGGTGGATACTTCGCAAACCCACGAGCCGACTCGTCCCTTCACACCACGCCGCTGGTTGCGCGGCGGACACGTGCAAACGGTTGCCAGCTTTCTAATCCAGCGGCGTTTTCATTTGCCCGCGCCCGAGGAGCGACTGATCGAAGTCGCACCCGGCGTCCAGGTGCTTTGCCACTGCCATTGGCAGGCGGATAGGGGGCGCGCGCTGACCGTCATTATCGTGCATGGGCTTGAAGGGTCGAGCGATTCGCAGTACATGCTCGGCATCACCGAGAAAGCGCTGGCCTTAGGGATGAATGTGATCCGCTACAACCAGCGTAATTGCGGCGGCACGGACGCGCTCGCCCCCGTGCTCTATCACTCGGGATTGTCGAATGATGTTGCCGTGGTGGCGCGGGAGGTCATTGCGCGCGACGGTGTGTCGCGCCTGGCGCTGGTCGGCTTCTCGATGGGGGGCAACCTTGTGCTGAAATTGGCGGGGGAGTGGGGATCGCAGGCTCCGCCGCAGTTTTGCGCGGTCGCCGCGTGTTGTCCGGCGATTGATCTGGCTGCGTCGGCCGACGCCTTGCATCTCCCTTCAAACAGAATCTACGAAACATACTTCCTGTGGGCGCTGCACCGGCGGATGCTGCAGAAGGCGCGGTTGTTTCCCGATCACTTCGACGTCAGCCGGCTGAGTGGTATCCGAAGTTTGCGCGAGTTCGACGACAGGGTGACGGCTTACTACTGCGGATTCACGGGCGTTGACGATTACTATGACCGCGCTTCGGCGGCGCACGTGATCGATCGGATCGAGGCGCCGGCGCTGGTGTTGTACGCGGCGAATGATCCGTTCGTGCGCATCACGGCGGAGACGCGCCGGAAAATTTCGTTGAACCAGAACATCACGTTCGTTGAGACGAGCGATGGCGGGCACTGCGCGTTTGTGGGGGAGCCCGCAAGAGTGCTCGCTGGAGTGGGGAATGGGAACGGTGGTCGTTATGACGACGATCAGTATCGCTACGATCAGTATGACGACGGTTATTGGGCGGAGAATGAGATCGTGAATTTCCTCCGCCGCTTCTAATGGATGCGTTTGGGGGTGGGGTTCCGATGGATGTCGACTTCTCAATCGAGTTGGGGCGAGATGATCCGGTGCTGGATTTTCCGTGGACTGACACGGCGGGGAGGCTTGCTTATGTCGACTTGAAGCGGCGTCCGGAGCTGATGGCGCGAATCGAGGAGGCGGAGAAGTATCCCGAGTTGGGAGAATTTCTTCGGACCGTGAACTCGGCGCGGAGCATGGTGGAGACGGCGAAATGTGATGCCTGGGCGACGACGGAGCTGAACGCGGAAGAAGAAATCTACGATGCGTCGCATAAGTTTGCCAGTTATGTGGACATAGTGTTTTCCAACATCGACGTACACCTATCTTTGTTGCGTTTATCTTTGCCCGCTCACGAACAGTTTGCTCGAAAGCTGGTTGAGTTGCTGCGGCGGACACCGGAGATTCCGTCTTCCGTGGAGGTGTGCGTGCGGCGGTGTTACTTCGGGGGTGAGGGCGGCGTCCGGGAAGGCTTTTACTGCACCCTATATGTGAGCGGCTACGGCAGCGACGAGCCCAGCGCGCGTCAGAATTGGGCAGTGGGGCTGAAACTGGTGGGGAACGCGACGGTGCAGTTGTCGGCCGCCGCGTCTACCTTTTCCTGATTACAGCCCAGGGCGCACCTCCCGGTCGCCCAGACCCCCGCAGCGCCGAACACGTTGGTAACTTGGAACGATTCGGCCTGTTAGCGGACAATATTGATAGACGCCGCAACCCCTCTTCTCTCGCGACCCCCAAGGGAGGGCGGCGCATAGGTTATGTCCTCACATCGGGGGTAATTCATGCCGACAACTAAGAGCGAAAGAGCAGGGGTTGGTTTTGGCATTGGCCGGCAGGGTGGGTCGATCGTAATTGAAATTCGCCCCCACCATGACACCATTGCCGCGCTCCGGGGCGTTCAGGTTAGCTTCGAACTGCTCAACGGAACCACGCTCGAGCAAGCGAAGAAAATCCTGGATGTGCTGAACGAGACCGTAATTGGCGTGCTGGTTACAAGCGCATCCACCGACAAGACGGAAGCGGCAGCGGGCTGACCCGGCCGAAACAAAACTCGGAGACGCTGAAACTCGAAACCGCAGGTGGCACCTATGGATGATCGCAGAAGCGAACGCTTTGGGCGATACGAGATCCTGGCCGAGTTGGGCCGGGGCGCCATGGGCGTTGTCTACAAAGCGCGCGATCCCAAGATCAATCGAGTGGTTGCGGTAAAGACTATTTCTTTGGCTGGCCAGCCGCCGGAAGAGGAACGCGAATATCGCGAGCGTTTCTTTCGCGAAGCGGAAGCGGCGGGGCGCCTGTCGCATCCGGGAATCGTAACCATCTTCGACGTGGGCGAGGAGCCAGAGACGCGCGCTCCATACATCGTAATGGAATTTGTTGGGGGGCAGTCCCTCGATAAGCTGCTGTCGCAAAACGACCATAAGTTACCGCTGGAAACAGCGCTACAGCTGGCGCTCGAACTGGCGGAAGCACTGGATTGCGCCCACGGTCAAGGCGTGATTCACCGAGATCTGAAGCCCGCGAATATATTGTTGACCGAAGATGGCCATGCCAAAATCGCCGACTTCGGAGTGGCCAAGCTGAACCTCGCCAACCACACTCTGGCGGGACGTGCGTTAGGGACTCCCGCTTATATGTCGCCCGAACAGTTGAATGGCGAAGCGGTGGATGGACGGTCGGACCTGTTTTCTCTGGGTGTCGTGCTGTACACGATCCTGACAGGTTACAAGCCGTTTCAGGGCAATAGCGCCATCACGGTCTCGTTCAAAGTGGTCAACCACGAACCGATAGCGGCGACCGTTCTCGATACTGAGTTGCCGCAGGGACTCGATTACATCATTGCGCGAGCCATGGCGAAGGATCCAGCCGAACGTTATCAACGCGGCATGGAGATGGTGCTGGATATCCAGCACCTGCAGCAAGGACGAGAGCCGTGGACTAAGGCAAAGCTGCCAGTTTCGCCTGCGGGCAAAGGCACCGCTCAAACGCCGAATGAAAGAGGTAAGTCGTCGCTGGGCCAACTGGGGATTGCAGCTAAACTCGGGCCGAGCGGGCGCGCGCTGCCTCCGGGACACGGTACAACAAAGGATCTGTTAGACAAGATGCGCAAGCGGTCTTTAGTCGGCGTCTTTCTTTTGGCCGGAATCATCCTTGGAATTCAAGTAATTTCGAACCGCGGCCACCAAGTGCCACCTCGCGCCGACGGGCCGGTGACAACGGCCAAGCGAATAACAGCCGCTGAGGCGATAGCAGCCGCCGAGGCGACGACAGCCGACGAGCGAGTGACTCCCGTCCAGTCGGTTGCCCTTGCTCCGCCAAGCCAAATCACTCCGCGGCCGAGTGCGCCACGCCCGAGGACGATCGCCTCGGTTGCCAAGGTTGCGACACCTACAGGGAAATCTGCGGGAGTGGAGAGCGCAAGTTCCCCGGCGGTTTCTCCGGCAACGCCTCCAGCAATGTTGGAAATCGAGGTCGAGCATAAGTTTGCGGCGGCTCAACTCTCGATCTGGGTGGATGAAAACCTGGCTTATCAGCATGCGTTGGAAGGAACAGACACAAAACACCTGGTCGTGTTCCACCATGTCCAGGGTCATGAATTGCACGCTATGCAGCTGCCTCCGGGGAAACATCGTCTTCGGGTGCAGGTGACCTCTGCGGGCACCATTTTTGACCAGTCGGCGACGGTGGCGGGCGAGTTTGCCAGCGGGCAGGCGAATGTTCTGCGGATCAACTTCAATAAGCACGGCGAGATGAAACTGAGCCTGCAACAGTAAAAGTTGGCGCGAACCGGGCACGGGCATCGTGCGGAGTTCGTCCGACTGACATCGCGCCTTACCTGAGATCCCCGTACGTACACCCACACCCTACGCGGGCTGGACCCGGCGGATCGCGTTTTTCCAGCTCGTCATCTTATTCTTCCAGTCGATTCTTGTACGGAGCAGGGAGAGTACCAGCATAAACAGGAAAATCTCCAGCAACCCTCGCGAGGCGGTGAAGATGGTTTGGGCTCGCTTGGAGAGAAGGGAGAAGCGTCCGTAGACGAATTCTATGTGGACCCAATAGACGAGTAAGGACGTCTGGCCCAGTTGGATTAGCGGGCTGAAGCCGCGAGTCGCCAGGCCCCAACGGCACCAGGCATAGGTCAGGAAGGCAATCACTAACAGGAGCCCTATGCGCATCATCAGGAAGTTAGGGCTGGTGTGCCAGTAGTCATAAGTGGAATAGAGATGGAAGGAAGAATGGTCGAATAGGTAGGCTGCGCCGATTGCGATTGCGCCGATGCAGGCTAACATCGCCAGAGTCTGGGCGGCATGGGCGCGGGCTCGGTCGCTGAAGAGGATGAATCCGGCGGCCAGGCCTGCGAAGGCGAAGGCGGCCCAGGGGAAGGTGGAGAAGAGCCATGACTGGGGGGCGCCCAGGTTGTGGCATCCGTCGATGTAGGACTCGATCGGCCAGGGCAGCCATGTGGGACGCCAGGTGGTGAAGAGGGGCGGAGTGAGCAGGGCGATTAAAGACGCGGTGGCGATGGCGGCGGCGACCATCGCGAATCCGGAGTGGCTGTGGTCACAGGCGGCTGCCGCGCTACGCTCGGCTTGGCCGCGCGAACGTCCCCACACGTGCAGGACCATGCCACAGAGTAGCGCCATCAGGATCATCGAAAGACCGATGATGTTCAGTACGTCAACACGGAGTAAGTCGGACCACGGGGCCCATCCCCAAGCGATGACAAATTCTTGCAGGCGGAACAGAAGTCCGAAGGCGAAAATTTCGGCTCCGCGGCGGGCCATGAACAGCGTGATTTCGGCGGGGTTCAGGTTCTTGCGAATGAGTTTGCCGGTGACGAGGGCGAAGGAAACCCCGGCCAGAAAAAGAAAAAGGGGCGCGGGCAGAGTGCCGAGGAGTTGTGATCCTTGGAGAAACCTGGTGTTGCGGGCATCGCCACCCAGCCAAGCGTCGTAACAGTGAGTCTGGAACATAAGGATGCAAGCCAAGCCGCGCATCCAGTCGATCCAGGCGAAACGGGAAGAAGGCGCCGAGGTCACGGACGAGAGTGTAACGTGCGGGCCGGGGTGGGGCCAAGGTAAAAGGCGGCCTTATTCTGCCGGCATGATTCTGCCAATGTACCGAGGCGTGCTAGCATTTCATGGAGCCCCGTCAGGCCGCCATGGGACGCCGCTATTCAGTTGCGATCGTGAGGTTCGCCGCTCGGGCCGCCGCGCTGCTGACTCTTCTGAGTCTTGTCTTGCCGCACCCCGGATTTGCCAAGGATGAGCCCAAGTGGATTGAAGTGCATTCCACGCATTTTTCGGTGCTCACGGACGGGAGCGAAAAGCGCGGGCGGGAAGTTGCTTTGCGGATGGAGCAGATGCGGTCCGTTTTCGGACAACTGATACTGAAAGACAAGTTGAAAATGCCGGTGCCGATCACCGTCGTCGCGCTCAAAAGCGACAAGCAGTACGGCTTGATTGCTCCGGCGAAACAGAGCATGGCGGCTGGGTTTTATGTGCCGGGCTCGGATCGGGTCTATATCGTCTTGAATTTGTTTGAAGCGGATCCATGGCAAGCGGTGGCGCATCCGCTGGCGCATTATCTTTTGAATTTCAACTACCCCCCGGCGCAAGGGTGGTTCGACGAAGGGCTGGCCGAATACTTTGGGTCGATACACATCGGCAAACAAGTGGAGATTGGAGGCGATCCGGAGCTTCAGCCGGAGTGGCATGAGGACATCTTCGATGAAATGCGGCGGGACTCGAAGAAGCCACAGTCGCTGACGCAGCTGTTGAGTTCGCCGGTATGGATGTCGATGGCAGACCTGTTCACGATGAAGCATGACAGTTCGGGGACGCGCGAGGGCACGCACAATACTCTGTACTACGCGCAGTCGTGGATGGTCGTCCACTATCTTGCGAATAAGAATAAGATGCCGGAGGTGGGGACTTACTTCGATCTGGCACTGAATCAAAAAGTGCCGGTGGAGAAGGCGGTGGTGCAGGCGTTTGATATGTCGCCGGAGCAGATGGAACAGGCGGTGAAGACTTACTTCAACACGCTGAGCGGGTTAGGCATTGCGCTCGATCAGTCGAAGAAGCCGGTTGGGAATCCAGTGGACATTCAGCAGCCGGATCATTTCGCGATTCCGTTTGACGCGGACGATATCGGGATCGCGGTTAGTCCGGTTAAGGATGAGGAAGCGAGAGCGGTGATTGACGATGTGATGGCGCGCGTTCCAGAGCATCGCGATCAGGCGCTGCACGATTTGCGGCAGTTGACGGAGGATCCAAGAGACAATGAAGCGGCGCATCGCGGGTTGGCCTGGGATGATATTCGCCAGAAACGGTTCGATGCGGCCGCTGACGAACTGGACAAGGCGACGGAACTGAATCCGCGCGACCCATGGATTTGGTATTACCGTTCGGCGTTGAAGTATCAGAAGGCACAGGCGACGCGGCAGGAGATGCAAGGGCTGGCTAACATGATGCAGGATCTGCGGGCCGTGGCGGATTGGTATCCGGAGTTAGCCGACGCTTATAACATGCTGGGAATGGCGCGAATAGAAGGCGGCGGATTCGCCTCGGCGCTGGAGGCGCAGCGGATGGCGATTGCTTTGGCGCCGCGGAATGTGGAGTACCAGTTCAATCTCGGACAGATTTATGTTGCGGGGAAAAAGTGGGACCTGGCGCGGGATGTGTTTACGCGGCTGAAGGCGGGACCAGATCGGGCGGCGGCAGCAGCGGCGAAGCAGCAATTGGACGACTTAGAGACGCTGCAGAAATATGGAGTGCGTCCGCAACGAGCCGGCGAAAGCCAGGCGCCGGCGGGCGCGGCCAGCACTCCTTCGGCACGGACGGGCGCACCTGCGGTGGCTGCGAGTTCAGCGGAAGATGAGGATGCGGATGCGGCGCCGAAGCCCGCTCCCCCCAAGCCGGGAACGACTGGCCCGGTTCAATTTCTCAAAGGCAAGATTGTAAGCAGCGACTGCTCAAAGACACCCGAGGCTACGGTTACTATCTTGAATGGTATGACGACTTATAAGATGCATGTCTCAGATTATAAGTCGCTGCTGGTGATTGGCGAGGATCAGTTTTCCTGCGATTGGAAGAATCGGGTCGTGTCGGTGAACTATCGCGCGGTGGGGAAGCACGAAGGGGAATTGGTGTCGATTGAAACGCACTAAGTGATTTCACGGCACTTGTGGATTGAGGCGCGCGACGGTGTGCGAAGATGGAATCGGGAGAGAAGGCGGATGGAAAATCCACTCAAGCTGAAACGCATTCACCACGTCGAATTCTGGGTCGGCAACGCCCGGCAGGCAGCTTACTTCTATCGCCAGGGATTTGGCTTTTCGCAAGTTGCTTACAGCGGGCTGGAAACTGGACAGCGTCAGCGGGCTTCTTACGCGCTGAGTCAGGGCAAGGCGAATTTCATTCTGACTACGCCCATGACGCCGGACGATCTCGCCGCGGATCATATCCGAAAGCATGGCGATGGCGTGCGGGACATCGCGCTGGAAGTGGAGGACGCGGATCAGGCGTTTGCCGAAGCCGTCCGTCGAGGAGCGAAGGCAGCCGAAGAGCCGCATGACGTGAGGGATGAACACGGCGCCATTCGCCGGGCCGCGGTCCACACTTATGGCGACACGATCCACTCTCTGATTTCATATAAGGATTACAAGGGGCCGTTTCTGCCTGGCTTCGCGGCTGCGCCACTGGCAGGCGATGACTGCGGTATTCTGCGCGTTGACCACATCGTGGGGAACGTGGAACTCGGCAAAATGCAATACTGGGCGGATTACTACACTCGCGTTTTCGGATTCCATCGTTATATTACTTTTGACGATAAGGATATTTCGACTGAGTACAGCGCGTTGATGAGCATTGTTATGTCGGACGATTCGCACTCGGTGAAATTTCCGATCAATGAACCTGCCGCGGCGCGCAACAAGAGCCAGATTCAGGAATACATCGAAGCCTACGGCGGAGCGGGGGCACAGCACATCGCGCTGCAGTGCAAGGACGTTCTGTACACGGTTCGCAAACTGCAGCGCAACGGACTCGATTTTCTTCGCGTTCCCGACGCATATTATGACGCGCTGACGTCGCGGGTTGGGCCGGTGGAGGAATCGCTAGCGGAGTTGCGCTCGCTCGGTATACTTGTGGACCGCGACGAGGAAGGCTACCTTCTGCAGATTTTCTCTAAGCCGGTAGAGGATCGGCCGACCGTGTTTTTCGAAGTCATTCAACGGAAGGGCAGCCGCGGATTTGGCAAAGGGAATTTCAAGGCGCTGTTTGAATCGATTGAAATGGAGCAGGCGCGACGAGGCAACTTGTAGGCGATGGCTAAAGCGCGAACGACGAACGGAAAAACGGTCGGCGCAAGAGCGAAGCACGCGAAGGGGGAGGCCGAGTTGCGTTACCAGTCGGGATTCGGCAACGAGTTTGCCAGCGAAGCGATGGAAGGCATATTGCCGCGCGGGCAGAATTCTCCTCAGAAAGTGGCGCACGGGTTGTACGCGGAGCAACTGAGCGGCACGGCATTTACCGCGCCGCGCGGCGTCAATCGGCGGACTTGGCTCTATCGGATGCGTCCTTCGGTGGCGCACAAGCCGTTCGAACCTATCAGTCCGGGAAGGCTGCGCAGCGCGCCGTTTGACGAGGTGCCGACACCGCCAAACCAACTGCGTTGGGCGCCGATTCCGGTCCCTGCTCCTTCACAGCGCACCGACTTCATCGATGGGCTGATCACCATGGCCGGCAACGGCCACACGCATACGCACGCAGGCGTCGCAATTCACATCTACGTTGCCAACGCCTCGATGACCGATCGCTTTTTCTACAACGCCGACGGAGAGATGTTGATCGTGCCGCAAACGGGACGACTGCTATTGCGCACGGAGATGGGCGTTCTCGAAGCCGGTCCCGGGGAGATTACGGTGATTCAACGGGGAATTCGTTTCCGCGTTGAACTTCTGGAGAAAGAAGCGCGCGGTTACATTTGCGAAAACTACGGCGCGCTGCTTCGTCTGCCGGATCTGGGACCGATTGGCTCGAACGGTCTGGCGAATCCGCGCGATTTTCTGTCTTCGGTCGCGGCGTTTGAAGATCGCGAAGGCGACTTTAAGATCGTAGCCAAGTTTCAGGGAAGACTCTGGGCGGCGGCGATCGATCACTCGCCGCTGAACGTCGTCGCCTGGCACGGGAACTACGTGCCCTATAAGTATGATCTGGCGAACTTCAATTGCATCAACACGGTGAGCTTTGACCATCCGGACCCGTCGATTTACACGGTGCTGACTTCGCCCTCGGAGATTCCGGGAACCGCCAATGTTGATTTCGTAATTTTTCCGCCGCGATGGATGGTATCGGAGCACACGTTTCGTCCGCCGTGGTTTCATCGCAACTTCATGAACGAATTCATGGGGCTGATTCGCGGCGAATATGACGCCAAGGCGGAAGGATTCGTGCCGGGCGGCGCCAGCCTGCACAATTGCATGGCGGGTCATGGGCCCGACGCCGAAACTTATGAGAAAGCGAGCAATGCCGAATTGAAGCCGGTCTATCTCGGCGACACCATGGCGTTCATGTTCGAGACTCGCTTTGTGTGCCAGCCGACGAAGTTTGCGCTGGAGACTTCGCAACTCGATCATCAGTACTTCGAGTGCTGGCAGGGATTGCGGAAGAAGTTCAAGGGGTCGGGCAGCTAGGGCCGGCGACAACATCAACGCTGCGGCGGCAGTCCCTGAAGGGGCGACTGTCGGGGACACTTTTGGCATCGCTGAAAGCGATGCTCTGATACGAAGAATCTGCGATGAGACCAGTTCTCGACGAGACCCACGATTCCAAAGCGCAAAGTTGGGTTGAATCCGCCAACGATGCGGGCTCGGATTTCCCCATTCAGAATTTGCCCTTCGGAATTTTTTGGCGGCGCAATACTGGCGCCGAAGCGAGAGTGGGAGTTGCCATCGGGGACCGCATCCTTGACCTCGACGGAATGCAGAGCGAAGGCTTGCTTACGGAGGAGAGTGTGCGGCTGGCGGCGAACGCTTGCGCACACGATTCGCTGAATCCCCTGATGGCGCTCGGGGGCGAACCTCGGCGGGCGTTGCGCCGGCGGCTTCACGGTGTTTTGCGTCAGGACGCTTCCGCCTCCGATCGGCAGGCCGTTGCACGCCATCTCGTCGAGCAGGCGGATGTCGACATGCTTCTGCCCACGGTGGTCGGCGACTACACGGATTTCTACGCGTCGATCTTCCACGCCACCAACGTCGGAAAGTTGTTTCGGCCCGACCATCCATTGCTGCCAAATTACAAATACATTCCAATTGGCTATCACGGGCGAGCGTCGTCGCTGGTGCCGTCGGGAACGCCGGTCCGGCGGCCATCCGGCCAGGCGCGCGAGGGCGACGCCGATCCGAATAGAGCTCCGAACAACGACCCGAAGTTTGGGCCGACTGGGGCGCTGGACTATGAAGTGGAATTAGGGTTTCTTGTGGGCGCGGGAAATCGGTTGGGAGAAACCATTCCCATCGAAGAAGCGGAAGAACATATTTTCGGAATCTGCCTGGTGAATGACTGGTCGGCGCGCGAAATTCAGGCTTGGGAGTATCAACCGCTGGGGCCTTTTCTGGGGAAGAGTTTTGCGACTTCGCTTTCGCCATGGGTGGTCACGATGGACGCGCTGGCTCCGTTTCGTACGACTGGCTTTGCGCGTGCAGAGGGAGATCCGGCGCCGTTGCCTTACCTTTTCGACCAAAGCGATCGGGAAAACGGCGGTCTCGACTTGTGGCTGGAAGTTTCGCTGCTGTCGGCGCGGATGCGCGAGGCTGGCATCGATCCTGTGGTTTTGGGCCGAAGCAATTTTCGCGACATGTACTGGACCATGGCGCAGATGCTGACGCATCACGCGAGCAATGGCTGCAATTTGCGCGCTGGCGATCTGCTGGCAAGCGGAACGGTTTCGGGCGCGGACAAGACGGCGCGCGGATGCCTGTTGGAGCTCACCTCGCGGGGCAAGGATCCGGTCACGCTGCCGACTGGAGAGCAGCGGAAATTTCTCGAAGATGGAGACGAAGTCATCCTCCGGGGCTTCTGCGAGCGAGAGGGATTCCGCCGCATCGGGTTGGGCACTTGCCGGGGGACGATTCTGCCCGCGTCAGTGACCTGACGCGGCCGCGCTCACCATTGCCGTCGACCACTTCGGCGTTGTTTTGTTGCGGAGATCCCATAGAGAGGCGGCTTCACCGCGGAAAAAAGGAGAGAACTTGAGCGCCACAGGGGATGCGAGCGTGCCGGAAGACGATGCGATTCTGCCAAACACTCCGCCGGTCCCTTCGCTGACCAAAGACGGCCACGGTCCGGCCGTACTCGCCGGCTTCCTTGGGTGGACACTTGACGCCTTCGATTTTTTCTTAGTCGTCCTCTCGCTAACGGCCATCGCTAAGGAGTTTCACCGGTCCGACGCAGAGATTGCTCTCTCCATCACGCTTACCCTTGTGTTCCGTCCGGTAGGCGCGTTCATCTTTGGACTGATGGCCGATCGCTACGGGCGCCGTATCCCCTTGATGATCGACCTTGTCTTCTACTCCGTGGTTGAGGTGGCAACTGGCTTTGCGCATAGTTTCACTACGTTCATGGTGCTGCGAGCGCTGTTCGGCATCGGCATGGGCGGAGAGTGGGGCGTGGGCGCGTCTCTCGCCATGGAAAAAGTTCCTCCCAGACTGCGCGGGCTTCTTTCCGGGCTGCTGCAACAGGGATACGCTCTGGGCTACCTTCTGGCGGCGGGCTGTTTCTACTTTGTTTTCCCTCGCTGGGGCTGGCGGCCGATGTTTTTTATCGGAGGACTGCCCGCCCTGCTTGGGGTTTTCGTCCGCTTCCGCGTGAAAGAATCGGAGGTGTGGCAGAAGACTCGCCACACGAACTGGAGCAGTCTGGGCCGCGCTATTTGCTCCCACTGGAAATTGTTTCTCTATTTGACCCTCTTGATGATGATGATGAACTTTACCTCGCACGGTACGCAGGATATGTTTCCAACCTTCCTGCAGCGCCAGTGGGGCATGAGGCCGACCGAACGCGCGGTGATCACGGCGGTCTCCATGATGGGAGCGATTCTCGGAGGCACGCTATTTGGCTCGTTGTCCGACCGCCTCGGACGGCGCCGGGCGATGATTGCCGCACTGGTTTCAGCGGTTGCGTGTGTTCCTCTGTGGGCCTACGCTCCGTCCCTGACGTTGCTCATCGCCGGAGCTTTCCTGATCCAGTTCATGGTGCAGGGAGCGTGGGGCATCATTCCGGCGCACCTCTCGGAGTTATCGCCCGACTCGGTGCGCGGGTTTCTTCCCGGATTCGCCTACCAGTGTGGCGTGCTTCTGGCTGGTTCGGTCGCCTATGTGGAGGCGATTCTCGCCGAGCATACCAGCTACGCCAACGCCATGGCTCTGACTGCATCTGTGGTGTTCACGCTGGCGGCAGTAGTGGTGGCGCTGGGACGCGAGCAGAAGGGCATTCAATTCGGCTCGTGAGGCAGCGTAAATCGATCAAAGAAATGGTGGAAAACTGCGATAACTCCTTCTTTCAGAAGGGCCGCTGAGTGCGCGACGTGGCGTCCGTCACATTTACTTGTGATTTACATCACAGATTCGACTATTTCTTAGAGTTTAGTAGTTTCGTACTACTGATTGATTGCTTGCAGCTGGGTAGAATTTCCTGTGCATCTCATGAACCCTAAGTGGAATGGCCAGTTTTCGTGCTTCGATCTCGTCGCCAAAACCGCGGATAGCGTGCGCAGTATCGTTCGCGCCGGCAACGTCGAAATTGGCGGCGACGATTTTGTTGTGATGGCTGGGCCATGTGCGGTCGAGTCGGAGCGGCAGTTGCTGCAGACGGCGGAAGCCGTGGCCGCGGCGGGCGCGTGCATGCTGCGCGGAGGCGCCTACAAACCGCGCTCTTCGCCTTATGCGTTTCAGGGTCTGGGTGTCGAAGGTCTGAAGATTCTGCGCAAAGCGCGGGAGGAGACGGGGCTCGCGATCGTCACCGAAGTGATGAGCGAGGAAGACGTCGACCTGATCGCGGAGTATGCCGATCTCATGCAGGTGGGCACACGCAGCATGGAGAACTATGCGTTGCTGGAAAAACTGGGCGGATGCGGGCGGCCGGTGCTGCTGAAGCGGGGGATGACCGCGACGCTCGAGGAGTTGCTGCAGTCCGCGCAAGTGATCGCAATGAATGGGAACCGGCAGATCGTTCTCTGCGAGCGCGGTATCCGGACGTTTGAGACTGCGACCCGCAATACGTTGGACATCGCCGCAGTGCCGGTGCTCAAGACAGTTTCGCACCTGCCCGTGATTGTCGATCCAAGTCACGCCGCTGGAGTGCGCAGCCTGGTTCCGGTGCTGGCGCGGGCCGCCGCGGTTGTGGGCGCGGATGGGTTGCTGGTCGAAGTGCACCCGTCGCCCGATCAGGCAATGAGCGACGGACCGCAGTCGCTCACCTTTCGCCAGTTCCGCGACATGATGGACGATCTACAACCGTATTTGGCGATCCGGGATGCTGCCCGGCAGCTTGGTCCGCAGTTGGTCGCGGCCTGGGGAGCCGATTAGTGCCGGTGCGTCCCATCATGCTCGGCTGGCTTTTGTTGATGGCAGTAGGATTTGTCCATACCGATTTCGGGTCGCCTCCTCCTTGGGATTCGCCTCCGCTCCTGTACACCGTTGCCAAACGGTACGAAGCGCTCGCATGGATCCGTGGCGCGGATCGATTCAGTTCCAACGCAATCATATTTTTTCAAGACGCGAGCGGACGGCATCCTCTGATCCGAGGTTTTGCGGCTTCTGCCGATCCCACCGTTTCGTTCGACGGGAAGCGGGTATTATTCGCCGGCAAGCAGAAGACGCAGGATCACTGGCAGATCTGGGAAGTTGAGTTGGCCGCGGCCCGGGACATAGGGACGACTGGCGTCGTGCCGCAGCGCGTCACGTCGTGCGCGGAGGATTGCGTTCGTCCCTTCTACCTGCCGGACGACCGCGTTGTATATGCGAAGAAGAGTGATGGCCATTTTGTCATCGAAGCCGCCCGCCTGGCGGAGGGCAATGCTGTCCAGTTGACCTACGGCCCGGGAAACTCGCTGCCGACCGATGTTCTGCGCGACGGCCGCATCTTGTTTGAAGCGACGTATCCGCTGGGAAGCAATCGCACGCCGGAACTCTATACCGTATATTCAGACGGCAGCGGCGTGGAGTCGTATCGCTGTGATCATGGCAAAGCGCGCTACTCCGGAAGGGAAGTCGCGTCGGGCGACATCGTCTTCACCTCTGGCTTTGGCCCCGGTGCTTCGGGCTTGGGCCGGTTCACGTCAGCACGGGCACAGGAAGTTCGCATCCCAGCCCCTGCCGGAGATTACGCCGGAGACGCCGCTGAAATTTCGTCGGGCGATTGGTTGCTTGCCTGGCGGCCGGATGCAAAGAGCTTTTTTCAGGTGAAACGCTGGAAGTCGGGCAACGGCGGTTTGCTGTCGGTGGTCGCAGAACCAAGCGCCAACGTGATCCAGCCAACGCCAATTGTGGAACGCCCGGTGCCGAAGCGGCATCCCTCGGGCTTGCATGACTGGCCGAATGCCAACCTTCTTTGTCTGAATGCTTACACCTCGAAATACCAGTTTGCGCCCGGATCAATCCACTCTGTTCGGCTGTACACTCGGGATAGCGTGGGGACCACGAAGCTGCTGGGGTCGGCGCCGGTGGAGCGCGACGGATCGTTCTTTGTTCAAGTCCCGACGGAGCATCCGTTGCAGATCGAATTGCTCGACAGCTCCGGCAAGACATTGAAGCGGCAAGCTGGCTGGTTTTGGATGCGCCGCGGCGAACAACGAGCGTGCGTGGGATGCCACGCTGGCCCGGAAACGGCGCCTGAGAACGCACTCCCCATGGTTCTGCTGAGATCCACGATTCCGGCCGACATGACGGGCGCGAGCGCGCATGCCTCTTCAGGAGGACATTAAATTGATAGCTCGATTTTCCGCATTCCTCCTAATACCTTTCGCTCTGCTGGCGCAATCGCCACCGGCGAGCGCTCCGGGCGCGATTCGTTTTGACGATGTGACAGCAAAGTCAGGCGTTCAATTCACGCACAGCTTCGGCGCACGGGAACTGGGATCGCTGCTCGAAAGCACCGGCGCAGGCTGCGTCTGGTTCGACTATAACAACGATGGACTGCCCGATCTCTACGTGGTCAGTGGGAAGCCGCTCGAAGAAGGAATGCATCCTTATCCGCTGAAGCAGCCCCCGGCGGTTGCGCCGCACAATCATCTCTACAGAAACAACGGCGACGGCACATTTACCGATGTCACCGGCCAGGCCGGCGTTGCCGCCAACATCTATGGCATGGCCGCGATTGCCGCCGACTTCGACAATGACGGCTTCGTCGATCTGTTCGTCACCGGCTATGGACGAGCGATCCTGTATCGCAACAACGGCAACGGCACGTTCACGGATGTGACCGGGAAGGCCGGCATTAAGGTTGACGGCTGGTCGATCGGCGCCGCGTGGCTTGACTACGATCGTGACGGCTGCGTCGACTTATTCGTTGGCCGGTATGTGAAGTTCGATCCGAAATACCGTAACTACTACGCTGCCGATAACTATCCCGGGCCGCTCGATTACGCCGGGGATACAAATCGTCTCTATCACAATAACTGTAACGGAACCTTTACCGACGTGACCGATAAGTCGGGAATCGGCGCCTACAAAGGCCGCACCATGGGAGTTACGGCTGCGGATTTTGACGGCGACGGTTATCCCGACATCTATGTTGCCAACGACAAGACGGAGAACTTTCTCTTCCGCAACAAGCGCGACGGCACGTTTGAGGAGGTCGCCAACGATCTCGGAGTCGCATACGGGCAGAACGGCGAGAACACTTCCTCGATGGGCCCGGTGTTTGCCGACATCGAGGGCGAAGGCCGCGCGGACCTCTGGGTGACCGACTCGAAATACAACCGGCTCATGCGCAACAACGGGCAAAACGGATTCGAAGATATCGGGCCGAGTTCGGGAATTTCGCAGGCCACGGCGCAATACACCAGTTGGGGCACGGGGGTTTACGACTTCGATAATGACGGCTGGCCGGACATCATGATTTTCCACGGCGGCTTGATCCATCTGGTTCCGCAGGAGCAGTCGCTGTTTCGCGGCCTCGGAGGCGGCAAGTTTGCCGACGTTTCGCATGACGCGGGTCCGGCGCTCGACGTAAAGACGGTGTCGCGCGGCGCCTGTTTTGCAGACTACGACAATGACGGAAAGGTCGATGCATTCGTCGTGAATTTGGGTGCGCCCGGCACGCTGCTGCACAACGTCACCCAGAACAGCAATCATTGGCTGACCGTGAAGTTGAAAGGGAAGAAGAGCAATCGCGATGGAATCGGCGCCCACCTGGAGTTACTCTCCGGCGGCAGGAAGCAGATCGCCGAGCGCTTTGCAGGATCGGGCTATCTCTCGCAGGACGACGGCCGCATTCACTTTGGCTTGGGCAGCGCAGCGAAGGTCGATAAGCTTACCATCCACTGGCCTAGCGGCAAGGATCAGATTCTCGAGAATCTGGCGGTGGATCGCGTGCTTACGGTGGAGGAGCCGTAGATGCAAGTTGCGACTACATGGCGGAGCAAGGCAAAGCTGATCGCAAGTGCCGGTCCGGCGCTGGCACTAACTCTCGCCGTAACTCTTGCACTGCTGTTGCTTGCTCCCGCTGCTAAACCAGCGGCGCGGTCAGACGCTGAAGCCAACGAGCGTTACTTGTCGCCAATCGAGATGGCGTTGTCGCCGGATGGCCGCCTGCTCTATGTCGTGTGCCAGGGCAGCGACGAACTGCGGGTTGTGGATATTCAATCGGGCAAGGTCGTGAGCGCGGTTCCAGTGGGCCACGTGCCGCGCGGAATCGCGTGGTCGCGCGATGGCCGGCAGATTTACGTGACGAACGCTTGGTCGGACACGGTATCGGTGATCGATGCCGCGACGCTGAAGGTCGTGCGTACGCTGGCCACAGGCTTCGAACCGACCGGCATCGTTTCCGACCAGAGCGGCGAAACGCTGTACGTCGCGAACCGCCTTAGTAACGACATTTCCGTGATCGACGTAAACACCGGGCAGGAAATCAAACGACTGCTGGCCGGGCGGGGTGCGAGCTATCTCGCTCTGTCCGCCGATGGAAAGTGGATCTATGGCACGCACATCTATCCAAACGCGGGAGCCTTCCGGACGCAGCCGAATTCGGAAATCACTGTTATCGACGCCGCGCGTCGGGCTGTAGTCGACCGCAAGCAACTGCACAACGTCGCCGGCGTTTTTCATGTGGCGCTTTCTGCCGACGGCAAGCTGGGAGTGGCGGCCCAACTCCGTCCCAAGAACCTGATTCCGCTGGCGCACGTCGAGCATGGCTGGGCTTTCGGCGACTCGCTGACGTTGTTCGGCGACGACGTCGCGGGGACGGTTCAGGTGCCGATTGATGAGCTTGACCGCTACTATGCTCTGCCTTGGGCCGTGGCCATAACTCCGGATAAGTCGAAAATATTCGTGACCACGGCCGGGTCCGAGAACGTGACCGTCATCGACGTGCGTCAGTTACTGCGCTTTACTACGAACTCGGCGCACACCAGGCAATCGTCCGCAAATAGTCTTGTGAATGATCTTTCCGCGGCGGCGAATTACGTGACCGCGAGAATTCCAGTCGGCCGCAATCCACGCGGCGCTTTGTTGTCGCAGGATGGCAAGCGGTTGTACGTGGCGAACCGGCTCGATGACAACATTTCCGTAATCGACACGTCATCCGAAAAGGTAGTTTCGACGATCGACCTCGGCGGACCGAAGACCATCAGCGCGGTGCGCCATGGAGAACAGCTTTTCTTCACCGCCGACTACGCATTTCAAGGCCAGTTCGGCTGCGCGAACTGCCATCTGGACGCGACCATCGACGGGTTGCAGTGGGACCTTGAGCCCGACGGCTTTGGCAAAGATATCGTGGACAATCGATCGCTGGAGGACTTGGCGGGCACCGAGCCGTTTAAGTGGAACGGTGGCAATCCCGACATGCCGACCGAGTGCGGGCCGCGCACAGAGAAGTTTTTCTATCGCTCCCAGAGTTTCACCGCGCAGGAACTCACCGACATCGTGAAGTTTGTTTACTCGCTTCCGTATCGCCCCAATCGTTATCGCTTGCCGAATGGAGAGCTGACGCCGGCGCAGGAGCGCGGCAAGGCGATCTTTGAGAGAACGAAGTACAAGAATGGCAATCCGATCCCAGAAAAAAGCCAGTGTGCGTATTGCCACAGCGGGCCGAAGTACACGAACCAGCAGCAGGTCGACGTTGGCACCGGCAAGTCGACCGATCGTTCGCCGGTGATCGATGTGCCGCAGCTTCCTAACGTGGTCTATTCCGCGCCCTATCTGCACGATGGCTCGGCGCAATCGCTGGAAGAAATCTGGACGGTGTTCAACCCAAAAGATACGCACGGTGTGAGCAACGATCTCAGGAAAGAAGAACTGAACGATCTCGTGGAATATCTGAAAACGTTATGAAGATAAAACCGAGACTTTTGTTTGCGACGCTGGCTGCGGTCGTTGTGGTTGCGATCGGGATTCCGATCGCGACTGCACAAAATATTGATATGCCCCGCTTCCGCTGGGAGAACTTCACCACCGCCAACGGCCTTCCCGACAATCACGTTTTCTGCGTTCTCGTGGACGGAAACCGCATCTGGGCGGGCACGGAGAACGGGCTTGGCCGGTACGAGAACGGCGCATGGAAACTCTACCGTCCCGCCGACGGTCTGGCGCACCAGGCTGTGCTATCGCTCGCGCTCGACAAACGTACCGGCGATCTGTGGGTGGGGACGATGGGCGGGTTGAGCCGCGTCTCCGCCGGACGCATTGATAACTTCACCCAGCTCAATTCCGGTTTGAGCAACGACATCGTCTACGGAGTCGGCGTGCAGGGAGATTTCCTCTGGGTCGCGACCGCCGCCGGGGCCAGCCGCCTCAACACGCGTAGCGGCCAATGGGCACTCTTCAACGAGCGCAACACTCCTATGTATGAGATCTGGACTTATGCCGTTAGTCCGGCGGAAGACAAGGTTTACTACGCGGTGTGGGGCGGCGGAGTACTCGAGTATGACGTCAAGACCGAGCGTTGGAAACAATACGACGATCCTGATGGCGAAACCCAGCTGGTGTTGATGAAGGACCAGGGGCTGATTCACGAGATTACGACATCGGTCAGCTATGTCGACAAGATTCTCTGGGTCGCGACTTACTTCGGCGCCAGCCGTTACGACGGCCGCTACTGGCATAACTTTTTGCAGAAAGACAGCGGCCTGCCCAGTAACTTCCTAAGTCAGGTCAAAGCCGTCGACGGTAACCGCGCCTGGTTCTCGACCGACAAGGGACTGGCTTATTACGATGGCACGAACTGGGCCGTCTATCGTCCTGCGCTCGACACCCACAAGCCGGAGATGCTGGTGCGAGATGCCGCTGGCGCCGTCAAGACGATAGCGGTGCAAAGCGCGCCAGCCCATAACTACATTCTCGGCGTTGACTTCCAGGGAGATGACCTATGGGTAGCAACCGCGAAGGGCCTGAGCCACGGCATTCGGCAACATGGTTCTACAGAAAGTGGTTCGACAGAAAGCGCACAAGTCTCTCAAGCACAGCAACCAGTACAAGGGAAGTCAATACCGAAAAAGTAGATTCTCAAGGAGTCTTACCCATGAACGTTCAAGAGTTACTCGCGGAGATAACAACGGCGCCCGTGGTCAAGCGCGCCATCACCAACCACTCAGTGCTGAATGAGGCCTACGCTTATGGCAGTGCTTTCTCGCGCGGCATGAGGATCGATTTGAACGGGCTCGTCATTCTGCTGATTTCAGGCACCGCCAGCATCGATGACGAGGGCCGGACGGTGCACGTGGGCGACCTTCGCGCCCAGACGCGCCGCACCTTCGACAACATCACCGCGCTGCTAGCTTCCGAGGGAGCGACTTGGCATGACGTTGTGCGCACGACCTGCTATCTCCGCGATATCGAGCGCGACTACAAGGAGTTCAACGAAGAACGGACCGCATTCTACCAGGAACAGAAGCTCGATCCGCTGCCGGCTTCGACTGGCATACAGGTAATTCTCTGCCGCCCCGACTTATTGGTCGAAATCGAAGCGATTGCCATGTTCCGCCGCGAATCGCCCAAGGAGTAATAAGCAAGGAGTAGCGCTATGCGTCGTGTGCTGGTGTGTTTCGTTGCGGCCGCTGCAGTGCTCGTGTCCACGGCGCGGCCCCAGACGTCCTCGCCGTGTTCTTGTGGCAGCAATCCCCCGGGTAGGCCTGCGGCCCGCTCGCTGAAGCCCTACACGGGCGCGCCTGAGGATTTGCAGCCATTCTCCAAGTTCACCACTCCTTACTTCGAGTACTATCAGGACCTAGTCGAATACAACGGCGCCGCTCGCGACATCCCCGATCCCGACCTCAAGGACCTGAGCGAAATTCGTATTGGCTTTCTGGCTCCGCTCTACGACCACCCCGACCAAGTGCTTGGGAATCGGATGCTGAATGGCGCAAAAATGGCGATTGACGAGGCCAATGCTGCCGGAGGTTACTGCGGCAAGCCCTTCCGCCTCGTGCTCCACAACGACTATAACAATTGGCAGAACAGCAACGCTGCGGCTGCCGGCGTTGCAAAAGATTCCGCCATCTGGGGCGCTGCCTCAAACGATGCCGTCAGGATGATCTATGACGACAAAGTTTGGGCTATGTTCGGCTCCATTAGCTCGGAGTCCACGCACATCGCCCTTCGCCTGACGCTGAAAGCCGAAACTCCGCTGGTCATCAGCGCCTCGACCGATCCGACTATTCCCGAAACCATTATCCCGTGGTCTTTCATTACTATTCAGGACGACCGTGAACAGGGCTACACACTGGCGCGCCATATTTACAGCGAACTCGGCCTGAAGCGGGTAGCGCTGCTGCGCGTGAATGACCGCTACGGCCGCTTTGGAGTCATCAAGTTTCGCGACGCGTCGCGCCGTCTGGGCCACCCAGTAGTCATCGAACAGAAGTTCCGCCCCGGCGATACCGATTTCCGCCACCAACTGCAGGTGATCGAGGATTCCCGTGTCGACGGGATCGTTCTTTGGACTGACGTTGGCTACGCCGCCGCCATCCTGAAGCAGATGCAAGAGCTCGGCATGAAGCAGCGCGTGTTCGGCAGTCATCGCACGATCAGTGGAACTGGCGACGACGATCTCGTGAAGCTGGGCGGGCCGGCCGCGGAAGGCTTCGAGGCCGTTTTCCCCTACGATCCGACCCGCGCCGACCCGCGCTGGCTCGACTTCAACGCCCACTACGAGGCGCGCTTCAACGAGAAGCCGGACCACTTCGCATCGCTGGCTTACGATGCGATGCAGGTCCTTCTGAATGCGATCTGCCGCGCCGGCCTCAACCGCGGACGTATCCGCGACGCACTCACCGGCGTCGAGAACTATAAGGGCGTGACCGGCGACATGGTGTTCGATCCGAACTGCAAGAACATCGCTCCACTGTTTCTCGCGCGCGTACACAATGGAAAAGTCGAGTACCGGCGCATCACCATGGAGAAGCCGTATGCTCGCGTGGGAGAGAACGGAGTGCAGTATTCAGGACCGCCGCTGGCCGATGAAAAGACTGACGCGCTGCAAATCGGGGTTTTCGGGCCGCGCGCCGATGAAATCGTCCACTCCCCTGAGGTGATAAGTTTGCTTCGCGCGATTAACGGCCAAGGCCAACCTATATCTCTGATTGCGATTCCATCGCAGCTTTCCTGGGGAAAGGCTTCCGACGAACTCGTAAAGGCGGTCTATCAAGGTCATGCTCTGGCCTTGATCGCACTCGACCGTGCTTCCAGCCACCTGGCGGAACAAATCGGCGTGAAGGCGTTCATTCCCGTGGTTGCCATCTCTTCCGACCGCACGCTGACCACGACCAACATTCCCTGGATCTTCCGCTTGCCGGAAGGCACGCCGGTCGAGCAGGCGCTGCGCAGCCTGGCGGAGGCTATCAACCGCGCCGGCCCTAACCGCGAGAAGATTCGGAACCTCCTGGCATCGGGTAACCCTGTGGCTGGAGCGAGTTTTGAATCCACTGGCGAGCCGCGTCAATCGGCTCGATGACCGGGTTGCGCCTGCAATTGCCCTTCGACAAATTGGCCCTTCGACTTGCCAAAGGTCTGCGGTCATCTTTATCATAACGGGCAACTCGAAAGGATCCCTATGAAGGCTTTCCCGGTAGTTTTCTTGACTCTAGTCCTGGCTGCGCTTTTTGCGGCTGCAGCGGATCAACCTCAGCCGCCGACCGCTGGCAATCAGGCTCCCGCTTTCAGTTTGCCCAATCAGGAAGGGGCGCAGGTGTCACTTGATCAGTTCAAGGGCAAGTGGGTTGTGCTGTACTTCTATCCCAAGGACTTCACCTCGGGTTGCACCGTTGAAGCTCACAATTTCCAGCGCGACATCGACAAATACACGCAGAAGAACGCGGTGATCCTGGGCGTCAGCGTGGACAATGTGGATTCTCATAAGAGCTTCTGCACGAAAGAAGGCTTGAACTTCAAGCTGCTCGCCGATTCCAACCACGCGGTCGTGCAAAAATATGGCTCAGTCATGGAATACAACGGGATGACTCTTGCCGCGCGCAACACCTTCTTGATCGATCCCGCGGGCGTAATCCGAAAGGTGTACCTCAAGGTCAATCCGCAGGGTCACAGCGAGGAAGTACTGGCCGATCTGCAACAGTTGCAGTCCGCGAAGTGAGGGCAATTTCGGCAACGCTGGTACGGATAGACCCTCTTGTTATTTGTGAACGACCCTGCCCGCCTCCAGCAATCGTTGGAACCGCGCATCGGAACGCAGAACGGCAAACTTCGGATCTTCATGTGCGAATACGAACCAACTGCAGTGTTCTGCGTTTGCAGTTTCCAACCACTTCAAGGCTTCCAGAGGGTCATTGAGAGCGGTGTGGATGACTGCGATCCAATAGGGGCTGAAGTAATGTTTTCGCCGCAGCACCAGCAACGAATCTAGAATCTCAGCCGCTCCCCCTTTATCGCCCCGGCAGGCCAGACCGTATGCCAGATGTGCCCTCGTCAGGGAACTATGATCCGAATGTTCGACCGCGAGAGTGAATTCCGCGATGGCCTCGTCTGTCCTCCCCATTTGCTCCAGGACCATGCCCATGCCTACGTGGCCGACCCACAGCGAGTCGTCCAATTCCATGGCATGCTTGAGCTGGGAAAGAGCCGCTTTGCTGTCCCCGGCGTAGTACAAGGCCCATCCCAACATGATTGCGATGTAACCGGAAAAGGGGGCCAAATCGCACGCGCGCCGCATCATGGCGACCGCATCTTCGTGCTTGCCAACGGCAGCCAGAAGTTGAGCATAGGCCCCTAACGCGGACGGGCATCCAGGATCCATCGCCAACGCCCGCACCAGAGACTGTTCCGCGGCATGCCAATCATGTTCGTAGAGCAGATGGTAGTAGGCGAGCGCAGTTCTGGTTTCGGGCAAATCTTCAATTTCGGAGGCCTTTTCCGCACAACTTTTGATTTCAGGAAATGCTCTCTGCGACGGGACCATTCCCATTCGCGCCTGCACACAGTGGGCATTCGCCAGCGCGGCCCATGCCAACGCGAACTGTGGACATTCACGAACCGCGTCTTCGAAGAGCGGAATGCTTCTCTCGATCGATGCCTCAGTGAGACGCGCGAGGAAATGCGCCCCCTGGGCATAGTTTTCATGCGCGTTTGGAAAAACGAGTTGCAACTGTGAAGCACGCAACGGAAACGGGATCGACCGCACCACCGATGCGGCGATCTGGCGGCTGGTTTCCTCCTGGCCAGCGAACAGAACATCGGCGGCCATGGTGTAGCTCTCCGCCCACACACAGGCCTGCGCGTGGCAGTTCAGGAGTCTTACGGTCACCCGCGCTTGTCCGCCAGCTCCCCAGATTGCCCCCACCAGCACATAATCGGCCGAGACCTTGCGGCAAAGAGTCATGGTGCTCTTCCCCTTCGACGAGCGCTCGGTGGTGAATTCAGGAGTGATGATGACGAACGGTGGATCGATCCGCCGCAGTTCAGTGATCACCTGCTCGGTCATCGACGGAGGCAGGGAATCCGCTTGAAGTTCCATCAAACATTTCAATGGAAACACGGCAAGTCTGGGCCGGCCCCCGCTGGCTGAAGCCGGTTCCGATGCGGGTGATCCGTGCACGGCTGCGATGAAACGATATCCGTGACTCCCCACGGTCTCCACAAAGCGCGGGTGAGCCGTGTCGTCCTGCAAGGCAGAGCGTAACCTGCGGATGGCGACGTTGAGGCACAAGTCGCCCTCGATGAAAAGGCCCGGCCAAACCGTCCGGATGATCTCGCTTCTTGATATCAACTGTTTCGGTCGCCGAAGCAGAAGCGCGAGTATTTGGAAAGGCTTATCTTGAAGGGGAACTCTTACGCCATGGCTGAATAGTTCTCCGGTAGCGAGGTCGACTACGAACCCTCCAAACCGAAGACGACTCGAGCTTTCCGGACCTGCCATGGGTCCTCCCGCCTTAACGGGAACTCTCTGTCTGCAGAAGTTTAACTCCGTTGCGAGGCAACGGCGACTGAAATCCTCGCCAGGTGTTCTGGTTGGCAAGGACGGGGATGAGCGTCATCTCTGGGTAGTCGAAATGTAAGCAACAGATAATCCTTGGGTTATTGCGACAGGCCGATACTGCAAGCGGCAATATTGCTGCTCCGGTTTGATAACGCGAATCGGCCGTCGCGATTGGATGGAGTTTTCCTGTCACGTCCGACGCGGACGCAGTCAGGAGTTGGCGGAATGCACCTGCGACTGCCGTCCCATTGTGCTGTGAAAGTTTCCTCCGCCCGCCGCGATATTGCCGTTGGACCGGAACGGTCCCAATGTCGGGAGGTGGCAGATGCTGCGCGAAGCACATGCAATTTGGAAGGACGGACCTTACACCGGCGGAGGCGCGATTTCCACTCCGAGCGGTGTGTTGAACAATTGTAAGTACAATTTCGGGTCGCTCACCGGGCTGTCGGCATGCACTTCACCCGCCGAAATGCTCGCGGCGGCCATCGCCTCCAGCATGTCCAGAATGGTCGCGGTGGAAATGGCCAAGGCGGGAATCAGACCTCTCCAGGTTGAAACCGACGCCGCTTTGACCGTGGACTTCGTGGGCGAGGTGCTGCGAATTGTTGGGGCACAACTGAGTATAACGGCGCGAACCGGCGATTCCGAATTCGGCCGGTTCGAAGAGGCTGTGGAATCGGCTCGCCGCGAGTGTCCGGTTTCCGGCATCTTGAATATCGACATGCGATGCGAAGCGAAGTTGGTTTCGGCGGCCGCGCCCGCTTTTGTCTGAGATCCGCGGGGAGAACGAGGTTCAGCATGGAACTGAAACGCACTGTCAAGTTCGAAGCAGACCGCGATCCGGAATTTGTGCGCTGGATCAGCCATACGGTTGGCGGCGAACGAATTCGTCATTGCCTGCAATGCGGATTGTGCAGCGGAAAATGCCCGCTCTCGCTGTACATGGACTACACGCCGCGGCGTCTCATGCACCTTTCGCGGGAGGGCTTCAAGGAGGAGGTGCTGGGAAGCAGCTCCATCTGGCTGTGCACCGCCTGCTATGCCTGCATGGTGAATTGCCCCAAGAGCATCAATGTGACCCACCTGCTCTATGCCTTGAAACAGCGCGCCATCGAAGAAAGACGTTATCCGCGCCGGTTTGCCATTCCTGTGATGGCCAGGCAATTCTCCGACATGGTGCGCGGTTCGGGGCGTATCACCGAAAGCTGGCTCATCTTGAGGGTTTTTCTGCGCACCTCGATTTGGCGTCTGTTGGGAATGAGCGGGCTCGGCCTCAAGCTGTTGCGCACCGGCCGCATGCCAATAAAGAGAGAAAGAATCCAGCGCCGAGCGGAAATGGAGAAGCTGTTGGATTCGGTCGCGGCCACGCGCAAGGAGCTGGCGATATGAAGTACGCTTACTATCCCGGCTGCTCGCTGCGCGGAACCGGGCGCGCTTACGAGGAGTCACTGCTGGCGGTTTTCCGCGCTCTCGAGGTCGAGGTCGAGGAGATCGACGACTGGAACTGCTGCGGAGCGACCACCTACATGTCGGTGGACGAACTGACATCGTATGCACTAGCGAGCAGAAACCTGGCGCTGGCGGAGCGCGACCACAGCGAGATTATTGCGCCGTGCGCCGCCTGTTATCTGGTCCTCAACAAGACCCAGCATTACATCCGCGATTATCCGGACATCAAGCTGGTGGTCACTCGCGCTTTAGACGCGATTGGGCTCAAGTATCACGATAAGGTCCGGGTGCGGCATCCGCTTGATGTTCTCCTCAACGACGTCGGGCCCAAGGCCATCGCCGCTAAAGTGAAGGTGCCGCTGAATGGCCTGAAGATCGCGCCCTACTATGGTTGCCAGATCGTTCGACCGTATTCCACTTTTGACGACCAAGGCGACCCGACCTCGATGGAGCGGCTGCTCGAAGCGTGTGGGGCAAAGACGGTCCACTACCCGCTCAAGACTACCTGTTGCGGCGGCAGCCAAAAAGGGACACTTCCGGAAGTCGGGCTGGACCTTATTCACTACTTACTAAGTGAAGCGCAGAAAAATGGAGCGGAGGTGATTACGACCGTTTGCCCACTCTGCCAGTTCAATCTCGAGTCGTTCCAAAAGGAAGCGGGGGACCGCCATCACCCGACCGCGGTTCCGGTCCTGTACTTCAGCCAACTTCTGGCATTGGCCCTGGGCGCGCCGGCAGACGCCATTGGCCTGCAGCGCGGTTTTGTCCCGATCGGGCCGGTGTTTGCCAATAAGGAGATCGCCTATGCCTGAGATTTCGCTGCTCTCAGGTCCCGAAGCGGTGCGGGTCGGATTCTATGTCTGCCACTGCGGCACCAATATTGGCGGTACCGTGGATGTGAAGGCCCTTGCCGGTTATGCGGCGAGTTTGCCGCGAGTCGCGGTTTCCCGCGACTACAAGTACATGTGCTCCGACCCCGGCCAGGCATTGATCGAGCAAGACATCGCCGATCACAAACTGAATCGCGTGGTCGTGGCCTCTTGTTCGCCGCTGTTGCACGAGGCCACCTTCCGCCGCGCTCTTGGGCGCGCCGGCCTGAATCCGTTCTTTTTGCAGATGGTCAACATTCGCGAGCATGTCTCGTGGGTCCATCTAGACAAAAAGGCGGCAACGGAAAAGGCCCAGGATCTTGTGCGCGCCGCAGTGCGGCGTGTTGCCTTGCACAAACCATTGCAGAAGAGACGAGTTGACATCAATCCCAGCGTGCTGGTGGTGGGCGGGGGTATCGCCGGCATTCACGCTGCTCTGACGCTGGCGGATGCCGGCAAGCAAGTCTACATGGTCGAGCGTGAGCCCACGATCGGCGGGCACATGGCGATGTTCGATAAGACGTTTCCCACGCTGGATTGTGCCGCCTGCATCCTCACGCCGAAAATGACAGCCGTGGGCTCCCACCCCAATATCAAGCTGTGGACTTACTCCGAAGTAGTCAAGGTTGACGGATACGTCGGCAACTACAAAGTACAGGTCAAACACAAGCCGCGTTACGTTATCGACGATCTCTGCATTGGTTGCCAGGAGTGTATTGCCGCCTGTGTGTACAAAGAAGGCAAAACCCCCGACGAGTTCAATCTTGGATTGAGCAAGCGAAAACCGGTCTATTTACCATTCCCGCAGGCTGTGCCCCAGAAAGTGGTGATCGACCGGGATACCTGCATCGAGTTTAAGTCGGGCAAGTGCAAGAAGACCTGCATTGAAGCTTGTGGAGATCGCCTGGCGATCGACTTCAAGCAGAAAGAGACCTTTGACGAGATAGAAATTGGAGCCATCATTCTGGCCACCGGCTTCAAGACTTTTGCGCCCGAGCGCAATCCATACAGCGGGTATGGCCGATACCCGAATGTCTATACCTCCCTCGAGGTGGAACGGCTGATCAACGCTTCCGGCCCAACTGGAGGCGAGGTAATTCTTCGCGACGGCAAGAAGCCCGCATCGGTGGGCATTATCCATTGCGTCGGCTCTCGCGATGCCAACACCAACCGCTGGTGCTCCAAGGTTTGCTGCATGTATTCCCTCAAACTCGCCCACCTTATCAAGGAGCACACGGGGGCGGAAGTCTTCAATTTCTATATCGACATGCGAACGCCGGGAAAAGGTTACGAGGAATTCTATGACCGGCTGCTCGATGAAGGAGTGCACTTTGTCCGTGGACGCGTTGCCGAGGTCAGCGACTGGGCTGTCCACCCTTCGGAAGAAGGCAAACTGGTGATCCGCGCCGAGGACACGCTGGCCGGTTTTGTCCGCCGCATTCCGGTGGATATGGTCGTTCTCTCGGTTGGGCTGGAGCCCCAGGCCGATGCGCAGGATGTGCGCCGGCTCTTCAATATCAGTTGTGCTTCCGAGGGCTGGTTCCTGGAGCGTCATCCCAAACTCGCGCCAGTCAGCACATTCACTGAGGGAATCTACATTGCGGGTGCGTGCCAGGGGCCGAAGGATATTCCGGATTCCGTGGCCCAGGCGGGCGCGGCCGCGGCCGAAGCTTTGGCATTGATCGATGCTAAATCGGTTGAGTTGGAGCCCTACACCGCCTCGATCCTGGAAGAAGAGTGCTCCGGTTGCAAGAGCTGTATTTCACTCTGTCCGTATCAAGCCATTGCTTTCGTTGAGGAAAAGAAAAAGGCGTACATCAACGAGGTCCTCTGTAAAGGCTGTGGAACCTGTGTTGCGGGTTGCCCATCGGGTTCGATAAAGCAGAACTTCTTCGAGGATGAAGAGATCTTTGAAGAAATTGAGGGGGTGCTGGCCTATGCTTAGTTGCCGACCCGCACCGGGGACTTCCCAGTCTAACTTCGAGCCCCGGATCGTGGCGTTCTTTTGTAACTGGTGCACCTATCTGGCAGCCGACTTAGCCGGCACCTCGCGCATGAAATACGCGCCCAACGTGCGAGTGGTTCGCCTGATGTGCTCCGGCCGCGTGGATCCACAGTTCGTTCTGGACGCTTTTGCACACGGCGCCGACGGCGTCTTTATTGGCGGCTGCCATCCCGGCGACTGCCATTATCAGGAAGGCAATTACAAGACGCTTAAGCGCTACCACCTGTTGAAACGCGTGCTCAAGGAAATGGGAATCGAGGAAGATCGCTTTCGCCTGGAGTGGATTTCGGCGGCAGAGGCGGACAGAGTGCGGACCGCCATCAATCAAATGGTCGAAAAGGTACGGGACTTAGGACCGCTTAATCTAGAGTTAAAAGACGTAGAGAAGGCCGACGCCGAGGAGGTGCTGGTCTAATGTCTGACAGATCTCCCGACAAACCGAAAGTGGCGTTCTATTGGTGCGCTTCCTGTGGCGGCTGCGAAGAAGCAGTGGTCGACTTAGCCGAGGCTATCTTAGATGTAGTCGCCAAGGTGGACATCGTCTTTTGGCCGGTGGCGATGGACTTCAAGCGCAAGGATGTTGAGTCCATGGCGGACGGTTCGATCACGGCCACATTTCTGAACGGAGCTATTCGTACTTCCGAGCAGGAGTCCATGGCGCAGTTGTTGCGAAGCAAATCGCAGTTGCTGGTCGCGCTGGGAGCGTGCTCACATCTCGGCGGCATTCCCGGCCTTGCCAATCTGTTCGATCGCGCAAGCCTTATGCAGGAAGTCTATGTTCAGCCGCCGAGCACGATCAATGCCGAAGGAACACTTCCACAAACCCATTATCAGGATAACGGATACAGTGTAGAACTCCCCGTTTTCCAAGAGACGGTGCGCCCGCTCGATCAGGTGGTGGATGTCGACTACTACATTCCCGGGTGCCCACCCACGCCAAAAACATTTCTCGCCGCAGTGCAAATCCTGCTGGGCAGCGAACTGCCAGTCAAAGGTACCGTGCTTGCCCCGGACTGCGCTCTCTGCGACGAGTGCCCACGCAAGGACACGAAGCCGGAAAAGCCGGTCTTTACTGAGTTTAAGCGTCCGCAGCAGGTGCTCGTCGACGAACAGAAATGCCTGTTGGCCCAAGGCCTCCTGTGCATGGGGCCGGGTACGCGCTCCGGCTGCGAGGCGCTCTGCGTCCGGGGAAACATGCCCTGCTCGGGATGCTATGGCCCAACTAGCCGAGTAAGGGATCAGGGTGCAAAGATCCTGTCCTGCCTGGCATCATTGGTTGAGAGTAAGGACGAGACAGAGATTGACCGCGTCCTGAGCACGATCCCCGACCCAGTGGGAACTTTCTATCGCTACGGTCTGCCAGGGTCGTTGTTGCAGCGAAAGAGGCCCGATGGCGTCCGGCAAGCTCCGTTACCGTCCCGATGAGGTGGCTTATGGCCGACCAGAACCAACCAGCACCACCCGGTACCAGTCAAAAAGGAATTGCGGACACAAGCACAGTCTTCTTGCGCAGCCGTATCACCATCGATCCGATAACTCGTCTTGAAGGACATGGCAAGATCGACATTTTCCTGAACGACTCGGGTGCGGTCGAACGAGCCTTCTTCCAAGTGCCCGAACTGCGCGGGTTTGAGAAATTCGTGCAAGGACGTCCGGTCGAAGAGATGCCGCAGATTACTTCGCGTATCTGCGGCGTATGTCCTACCGCTCACCACATGGCAGCGACCAAAGCTCTCGACAACGTTTATAAGGTCGAACCGCCACCTGCGGCCAAGAAGATTCGCGAGCTGATCTACAGCACCTTTATTACTGAGGACCACGCGCTTCATTTTTATTTCCTGGGCGGCCCCGATTTTGTGGTGGGGCCGGACGCTTCCGCTGCTGAGCGGAATGTGCTGGGAGTCATCGCGAAAGTTGGGATTGAGACGGGCAAGAAAGTGATCGCCATGCGGCGGCGCTTGCGAGAGTTGATGGCGCTTGCTGGCGGGAAGGCTGCGCATCCCGTGTTCGGTTTGCCAGGGGGAGTGGCTAAGCACATAACATCGGAAGCACAGAAGCAATTCCAGGAAGTCGCGGCCGAGGCTGTCGATTTCGCTCAGTTCACACTTGAGTTGTTCGACAATGTTGTGCTCAAAAACACCGGCTATGTCGATCTGATTCTCTCCGACGCCTACACCCATCGCACTTACTACATGGGAATGGTGGACAGTCAGAATCGAGTCAACTTCTATGATGGCCCGCTGCGCGTGGTAACTCCTGGAGGCAGAGAGTGGAAGAAGTTTGCTCCCGACAAGTATCTGGAAAACATAGCGGAGCATGTTGAGCCTTGGAGCTACGTCAAGTTCTGTTACCTGAAGCCGGTGGGATGGAAGGGTTTCACCGAAGGCGAAGACAGCGGCGTTTACAGCGTAGCCCCAATGGCGCGCCTGAATGTCAGCGACGGGATGGCCACACCTCTGGCGCAAAAGGCTTATGAAGCTTTCTTCTCAACCCTCGGCGGCAAGCCAGTGCACCACACGCTCGCCAACCACTGGGCGCGTCTGGTGGAGTTGCTTTACGCCGCCGAACGAATGCAAGAGCTCGCCGCGGATCCCGAGCTGACCGACGATAACATCCGCGTCTTACCCACGGAGACACCGAAGGAAGGCATTGGTATTGTGGAGGCCCCACGAGGGACACTCATCCACCACTACTGGACGGACGGCAATGGTCTGGTCGAGAAAGCGAATCTCATTGTGGCCACGCAGAACAATGCCGCGCGCATCGCGATGAGTGTGGAGAAGGCTGCTAAGAAGCTGATCTCGGGGGCGAACGTTCCGGAAGGCGTCCTCAATCAGATTGAAATGGCTTTCCGGGCTTACGATCCCTGCCACGGATGCGCCACCCATTCGCTGCCGGGGAGCATGCCGCTGCTGGTGCGGGTACGAAATCAGAGCGGCAACACTCTGACCACGTTGCGGCGCGACTTCAACGGGAGCGTGCATCGTGAGTAGCGTAACGGGCGATTCGCATTCACCGTCCGCTGCGGCCGTAACTCCTCTGCGCGTGTTGTGCCTCGGCAACGAACTGCTGGGTGACGATGCCCTGGGCTGCGTGGTCGCGGACCGGGTTCAACCGTTTGCCTCTGAAGACGTGGAAATTCTCTGCACGTCGGAAAGTGGATTTCATCTGCTCGATTGCGTCCTCGGTGCGCGCCGCTTGGTTGTGGTGGACACGGTGCAGACCGGTAACGCGGCCCCGGGCACGATCTATCAATTCCGCGATTCCGAGCTTGCGTCGGTTCCCGGAGGATCGCCCCACTACGTGGGATTGTGCGAGGCTCTGGCTCTGGCGAGAGAACTGGGTCTCCCTGCGGCGGAAGAAGTGATCATCCTCGCCGTGGAAGTGGCGGATTGCCTGACTATGGGCGCAGAGATGTCCCCCCAGGCGCGAACAGCGTTGCCGGTGTTGTTGAGCATGATTCGGGGAATGATGCCCGCCGCGACGGCATCGTCAACAGACTAGGATGACGGCTTATCCGTCCGTCCTGTCCTGATTTCCATCGGCCAAGGCCGTTGTGCTAGGAGTTTCCCGACTTCTGAAACTGCCGAGCAACGAACTCCGGAAGCATCTCCTCCAGCTTTTGTGACAGCCAGTCCTGCAGTTCAGATTTCTGGTCCCCCGAAAGAGACACAAAGCGAATACCCAGATGGCCCGTTTTCAACCAGCAGATTGTCGATTCTGCCAGGAATGGCACCTTGTGATCCGGCAAGGTGAACTGAACCTGTACCTCTTCTCCGGCGCTGAGTGGAACAAACGTGCTCACGGCCATGCCCCCTTCGCTGATGTTCAGGGTGTAGCAGCAAACTTCCGGCATGTTCCGTCTAAGGATGGTGACGGGAATAGCGACCGGATAGCGGAAATAGCGCCGCCGTTCTCTCAGTATCAGTCCATAGGCGGGCTTCAATGTGCCGCGGATGGACTGCGTGGAAAGAGGCCTCTCGAACACAAAACAGGACCTCTTGCGGAAGGCTGCTGTAGCCGCCGCATCACTGCCGCTGATGGAAAACGTTACCGCCATCTGGTTTGATGGGGAGTGACGAACTTCGTCCAGAATCACTCCGGATTGCGCTCCGAGCTGGAGATCAATGATAACGGCATCGAACTTCCGGCAGTTCAGCAGGCGAATCGACGCCGGCACCTCCTGACAGACTTCGGGCGAAATAGACAATTCTTCCAGGGCGCAGCTAAGCTGCTGAATGGTAACCGGATCAGGTGAAACCAAAAGTGCAAGTGCGATTGACATAAACACCTCATTAATACGAATTTCGTTAAGACCGCCAATACGGCAGTTCTTTTGCCCGCCTCGGTCACGCCCCCTGGTTTGCAGATAAGGCGTGTCCCGCAGCGCCTCGCAGCTTGTCGGCTGCGGCATCGACCGTCAAAGGCTTGCTGAAGTAATAGCCTTGAATCTCGTCACAATGATGCGTCCGCAGGAATGACATTTGCGCTTCGTTTTCCACGTCCTCGGCAATCACCAGAAGATTCAAGCTTTTTGCCATGCTGATGATGGCGGTTGTGATCGCGGCGTCATCGGGATTTACGGCGACGTCCCGAATAAACGAACGATCGATTTTGAGCTTGTCCACCGGAAAATGTTTCAAGTAGCTGAGGCTGGAATAAGGGATAAGTTCTTTAAATCCCTCAACGCATGCCGCGAGAAACAACGCGACGGTTGCGCATCGGAGTGCCCGAATGAGACGGTATTGCGTGGACATATTCAAAAACCAAAAGTACAAGATTGCGGATATTAAGCGCCTTATGATGAGCACAACAAGTTGAAACTCGCACTTCCTTTCGGGACGCCGAAAGTGCGGAAATTGTATTCCTGAGCGCACCAGATCCCGGACGCCAGCACGAGGAGGGTGAATAAGCGCGCATTTGATGAATAACCCACTAAAGACGCCCCCACGGCGGTTGTTTGCGCGGGCCAACTAGACGAGCGAACGGGGAATTGCGTGGGCCGAGAGTGCGATGCGGTTTTGCACTCCTGCTTTGCGCATCATTTTCGCTACGTGAACGGCAAATCGCCGAGTCGAACCTGCTCTTCACATAAAGCCGCTCTTGATCGAGTTGCATGTCACAGTCCAAACTCGATCATGAGACGCAACTGCAGGGATATGTCCCACTTGCCAGAAGCTGGTTCATCCGTGGAGAACAGTAGTGCCGTCTGAATTCTGGATCAGTGTCTGCCCCGCGGACACTTCGATTCAAAGAAAGGAGGCATGCCGAGGCATCTTGACGTGAGACCCTCTTGCGGGGCGTGGGTCCCGATGGTCCAACATGTACTCATTGAGGACTGGAAGACTCTGTCCCCACATGATGCCGCTTCTCACGACAGGCTAGCAGCCATCGTGTCAGAAACTCTCGCAGACCTTCTGGCGGTCTGATCCACAGGGCAGCCGCAGTTTGGCGCCATTCGGGGCGAACCAGTATGCTCAGGCCCATGGCACCAAGAGCGAGGAAAGCCCGCTCGTCCGTCAAATCATCCCCCAGGTAGGCGACGGGGACCCTTGGGCCGACTTCGTCTAGGATGCTGCGAACTGCATCCCCTTTGTCGCGACCAGGCATTCGCATTTCAATGCCGCCATCGAACTCCAGCAGTTCCATTGGCGTGGCTTGCGCAATGGGGAACCAGCCCAGCAAGACCTGGCTGCGGATTTCCGCGGCCGCTGCTTCGTCCAACCCGCGCCAATGGAGGGCGACGGCCCCGGTCTTGAATTCAGCCCGGTTGTGCAGCCCCTGATCCCTCAACCAACGATCTGCATCAGCCAATGCCTGCAGCACAGGCTCTTCCACGCGTGGCGTCTCGCGGGTTCCATCCGGCCTCAATCGCTCCAACCCATGGCATCCCCAGATCTCGGGAGTGGGGTGAAGCGCAAGCAGCGGGATCACTTCGTGGGCGTTCCGGCCTGTGATGACGACCACACGGGTGCGCCCGTTGACGATGATCTCCTGCAGGAGTTCGGTCATTCCCGCATAGGGCAGAGCCTGGCGGCGGTTGAGGCAGAAGGGCGCGAGGGTACCGTCATAGTCGAGCAGAAGGGTGGAAAGCGGCGACTGTGCCACTGCGTTCATGAACTGCTCGACTTCGATTGGATTAACGTTGCGCGACAACCACACGCTCCTCATCCCTGGGCAGCAGTACTGGCCCGGGGCTTCTCCTTGCTTTCGTCCGACGCGTCCAGGCGCAACTCACAGAGTGCTGCGATGAGGCTTCCTGCCCAGCGGTAGACGTTGTGTTCCCTGACCGTCTTCCGCATGCGTCGCATCCGCATTTCCTTTTCCTCCGGCTCCATGGCAAGAGCGCAACGAATCGCCTCCGCCGTCTGATCGATATCGTAGGGATTTATCTGCAAGGCATCAGGCAACTCCTGGGCGGCGCCGGTGAAACAACTGAGGATTAGAACACCCCTTTCGTCATGCCGGGAAGCCACGAATTCTTTTGCGACCAGGTTCATGCCATCGTGCAGCGAAGTAACCAGGCATAAGTCCGCGCCGCGGTAGTAGCTTTGAATCTCCCGGTGGCTATGCTGCCGGTTCAGAAAGACGATGGGCTTCCATTTGTCCGTCTGGAACCGCCAGTTGATGCGATCGGCTTCCGCTTCCACCTCCGCCATCAGATCGTGATAGCGCTTGAGGTGGCTGCGGCTGGGAGCGCCGATCTGCACAAACGTGAACTGGCCCTGATAGGAGGGATACTTCTCCAGAAAACGCTCTATAGCCAGAAAGCGCTCCAGAATGCCTTTGGTGTAATCGACCCGGTCCACGCCCACACCCATGTAGGCAGCCTCAACCCCGAGGGCCTTGAGCAAAGTGGAGCGTTCGGTATAAGAATCCTGCGTCGACTCCGGCTGCTGTACATCCGTGAAGTCCACACTGATGGGGAAGGGGCGCACCAGGGTGAGATGATCCCGGCGTCTCACCGAAAAGTGTTCCCAATCAACGCGTGATTCCACTACCCGATCCACCGTCTGCAGGAAGTTATTGCAGTGCGACTGGATGTGAAACCCGATCAGATCGGCGCCGAGCAGGCCATCGATCAGTTCGCGCCGCCACGGGGAGATGTCAAATGCCTCCGGTGTGGGCCACGGGATGTGCCAGAAGATTGCCACCCTGGCCTCCGGTCTTTTTTCCTTGATCAGCCGGGGCAGTAGCGCGAAGTGGTAATCCTGCACCAGCACGATGGGCTTCTTTACGTCCTTCATCTCTTCGAGCAGCGCATCGGCGAACTTCAGGTTTACGGACTGATAGTATTTCCAGTCCTCCGCGCGAAAGATGGGGCGGGTGTGCGCGATATGACAGAGCGGCCAGATTCCCTCGTTGGCAAATCCGTAGTAATAGCCTTCTTCTTCGGCCTTGCTCAACCAGACCCGTCGCAAGCTGTAGTGAGGATCTTCGGGAGGCACGCGCAGCCGGCTGTGCTCATCGACCGTTTCGAGATCGGCATCGCCATTGCCATGGGCAATCCAGGTTCCGTCACAGGCGCGCAGTATGGGCTCGATTGCCGTGACCACGCCGCTGGGCGGCACAATCACTTCCACCGATTTGCCGCGCCGCATGTGCACGTACGGCTCGCGATTCGACACGACAAAAAGACGCCCATCGTCGAGCCGTGTGCGCACGTGCACGGCCAACCGGTCGGCTGTCCACAGAGATTCACCCGTCTCCCGCAGACGGGCTTCCGTCTCGGCCGCTGACCGCGCCCGCGTAAGGCTTTCGGCGAAGGCGGCGACCTCACGCACCAGGGGACGAAAAAGATCCAGATCGGTGGCGCTCTGGCGTGAAGAGACTCGCCCTGTCCGCAAAGCGCGCATCCACTGCGCCGTGCGTGCGATGGGTCCGGCAATGCTCCAGCGAACAATCAACAGCGTGATCAGCACGATGAGAAACACATGGGCCAGCGCTCGCAGGAATGTTTCGCGCCAGATGTGAAGGCTCTCCGCCCGAATATAGCCGGCATCGTGAACGATCGCGAGGCCACCGATGACTTGGTCGTGCTGGTGAAGAGGCAGAGCGTAGATATGCAGCGAGGCGTCGCCCACTCGTTGAAACGCGCCGACTCCATGGTTCTCGCTCAAGGCTTGAGACATTACGGAGGGAACGGCAGCCAGCGTGGATTTGAGCTCCGGTGTAACTGCCAGCAAATCGCCCTGCGGGCCATAGATAGCCAGGCCCGAAAGATGCTCCCGGTTCCCGAAGTGCTCTACGATGCGCTGCAAATCCTGTAGCGAATCTTTCTCCAGGCCGCTTTCGACATTTCCCGCGAGGCTTTCGCCCAATACCTCGGCGCGCCGCTCCAAGTCCCGGCGCAGGCCACGCTTCTCACCCAGCGCCTCGTAATACGAGGAAGAGAGCGAGACCAGCGTGATGCCCACGATGAGGGAAACAATGAGCCGGATGCTGAGTAGTCGCATGGCAGTCGCCCCAAACAGAGTAACAACGAGATTTCATCCTACCGCAACGGAAGGTTAGTTGCATTTTTCTGCCCGATTTTACGGACTAGAGCGGTGACAGTTCGTCTTCATTCTCCTCTTTCTTTCCGCGAACGAACTTCCTCTCCAGAAAACGCCGGGCCAAGTCTCGGCCCCCCATGCCGAACGCGATGGCCAGGCCGAGCATCAGCGCTCCGAAGGCAATCCCGAAGGCAACCAGCATGGTCTGCTCCGCCAGACCCAGTTCTTCAAAGACGATCGACAACACGAAGACAATGATGATGGTGCGGAGAGCGAGGCTCAAAACCCGGGGTGATGGTACATTCGCATTGACCGCCGCCAATAAAGCGGCGCGAGAAAAGAAGCTGGCCGCCAGCAGTCCGAAAAACAGGATGAAGATGGCGACGAATAGACGCGGCAGGAAAACGAAGAATTTCGCGATTTGCTCCTGCAGTCCCAGGATCCCGAGCGCGCGCACACCCAGCAGAATGAAGCCTACCAAGGTCACCCAGAAGACGAAGCGGCTCAACACTTCCGTCGCCGAAGGCAATGCGGCCTTGGCGAGCAGTTGAGAAGCGCCCGCGTTTTCTGAAAGTTTGTCGAACTTAATCAGCCTCAGAATACTGCGCAGAATCGCCTTTACAGCGTAGGCGATCGCCCAGCCCGCAAGTACGAGGATCAGCATCACGATAAGACGAGGAAGGAAGTGGGCGAAATCTCTGGCAATCTCGTGCAGCGCCTGACTCAGTTCGCTGATAATCATTTCCCGCATAGTTGCCTCACTCTCTATTATTTCCACAGCTGCAGCAGATACGGTTTCAATCGCTCGAACTCAAGGCATAGACCTTCAATATTATTTTCGACCTCGTCGGCGGAAGCGTTGCGGTTCTCCATCAGGAACGTGAACACTCTACCGCGGAAAAGCGGCGCTAAAGCCTGGATGATATGATCCCGGCTGATTACGGACTTCCTGTACGAGGCGGCAAACTCGTAAACCGTCCTGACCCACAATTCCGCTGGGTAATGAAACTCCTCGTCTCCCAGGCGAGCGATGCGCTGGAGTTCTGCCAGCGTGGAGGGGGAAAGAATGGACTGAAAGACCGACTCCAATTCAGCGACTCCGGTCGCGAACATCTCTCGCAATCGTTTCCGGTTTACTCGCAGCGGGTCCAGAAGCATTTCATGGTCGGCCCCGGTAGTGGGGGGCAACTGGGAACCGGCCACGGCACTCCAGACGGGGAAGTCTGCCTCCAATGCGGAGAACAGGGTGCCAACCGTTTGTCGCAGCACCGGCACCAGTTCAGCGGCGCTGCGCTCGATGTGATCTTTTTCTCCAAGGAAGGACTGGCCGATAAGGTATCGTCCGGTGATCGCAGCCAGGGTGAAGCGGAGCTCGACACCGGACCCCTCGGTTCCGTCATTCCAGACATTTTGTTCAAGGAAGTGACTTCCGAAACGGCCGGAGAATCCGAACTCAGGCGCGTATGCCTCCCGGATTCTTAACCCGTAAAGTGCGCGGGTCATCGGGTACAGAAAATTCGTGATGAGCAGCCCTTCAAACTTATGTCTGCGATAGGTGGGGGTCACCAGATCGAAGCCGTCGTTATAAATGGGACGCAGAAGCTTGGAGAGCCATTCGGGTTCGATGCTGGCGGACTCGGGTGACATCATCACACAGGCCTTGGCGCGGAGCAGTTCGGCGGCAGCCAGAATGGTCCGCAACGCAACTCCACTCGCCGGGCTGCTCGCATACTTGGTGCTGATGGAATGCAGCGTGCGGAGCGCGCGCAAGTTGGAGGCGGGACGCACGTCATCGATAGAGACGCCTGTGACTAGCTTGGGAGTGCCATCACGCGACCCCCCGTCGGCGTTGATGATCACGGCTCGCTCCCGGGGAAACCCGCGCAGGATGCCACTCTGAATTGTGTGGACGATCGGCCCGACAGTTTTGGCGTTATTGTGAGTGGGCAGGCCCACAATGATGTCCACTTCGCCGACGTTGATCAGTTGGCGAAGAAAATCGTCCGTAAGAAAGCTCTCCTCTGCCAATTTCATCTCCGTTCGAAGTCCTGCCGCGTGCCCAGGCTTGGACGCGCGTCAATGTGACATCGTCTTCACGAGCTACACTTTGCTCAGATTCGTCGCAGCCGAAACCAATAAAACTGGTAGGGCCCCATGGTTAGCAGATAGGGCAGATCGCCCACACGCGGAAACATATTCTTGCCTGACATCTCGATCAGAATGTTTCCTTTGTAGCGCCGAAGATCCAGTTCGACAGCTTGCGCGGTGCTCGAAAGATTGTTGACCACCAGGACCGCTTCGTTTCCCAGCCGCCGCACATAGGCCAGTATTCTGTGATTGGCGGGATAGAGAAACTCAATCGATCCCCGGCCAAACACGCCGGTCGATCCGCGAACCGCTATGATGCTTCGCATCCAATTGAGAAGCAAGTGTTCGCTCGCGTTTTGCCGCAATACGTTCACCGCCGGATAACCATAGACCGGATCCTGGATAAGGGGGGCACACAGATGCTCTGGGGCGGCGGTAGAAAAGCCGCCGTTCGTCCCCCCGTTCCACTGCATCGGAGTCCTTACTCCGTTACGGTCGCCTAGATTGATGTTATCGCCCATTCCAATTTCATCGCCGTAATAAATGATAGGAGTGCCCGGCAGCGACATCAGCATCCCATTCATTAACTCTATGCGCCGGCGGTCGTTGTCCAACAGGGGAGCGAGCCGCCTCCGAATTCCGAGGTTCAGCCGCATCGTCTTGTTTTCGGCGTAGGTGTCGTACATGTAGTCGCGTTCCACGTCGGTGACCATTTCCAGGGTCAGCTCGTCATGGTTGCGCAGGAACAGGCACCACTGGCATGAGGGCGGGATCTCCGGCGTCTGCTGCAGGATTTCAGTGATGGGCTTGCGGTCTTCCAACTTCAGCCCCATAAACATCCGGGGCATCAACGGAAAATGAAACGCCATGTGGAATTCATCCCCGTCACCGAAATATGGGCGAAGATCCGCGGGCCACTGATTGGCCTCCGCCAGAAGCATCCTGCCGGGGAATTGTTCATCGAGCTTTCGCCGCAATTCCTTCAGGACCGCGTGGGTCTCCGGCAAGTTCTCGCAATTTGTGCCCTCCCGTTCCACCAGGTACGGCACCGCGTCGAGCCGGAAGCCGTCAACCCCCATCTCCAGCCAGAACTTCATCACATTCCACATCTGTTCCCGAACCGC
>Ga0182014_10000807_pt1 | contig 42601 bp, 28 predicted proteins | sample 612S2DmetaG_FD_120489 | JGI IMG/M metagenome (GOLD analysis project Ga0182014, IMG submission 120489) | Permafrost microbial communities from Stordalen Mire, Sweden - 612S2D metaG | ecosystem: Environmental > Terrestrial > Soil > Wetlands > Permafrost | place: Sweden: Stordalen | collected... | reverse complement strand
TCGCGCGGCAACTGCTGGCTGAGTGTGGAAGGGATTCCGGAGCCGATTCCCCTCACCGGTGGTGATTGCTTTTTGCTGGCCCGGGGGACTTCGATTGTTTTGCGCGACAGCCCGCGAACACGTCCGAGGTGGAGTTTCCGCGAGATCGGGGCCAAGGCCAACAACAATGTCGCTCATTATGGAGGCGGTGGCGCACCAACGACGATCGTCTGTGGGTCCTTCAGTTTCGATCGCGCCAGCCTGAAGCCGATCACTCAGTTATTGCCGAGCTTCATTTTGATTAAGGCCGAGCAGGCACGCACGCTTGCTCTTCACGACACAATGCGAGCGCTGGCGTCAGAAATGGCAGGACAGGCGCCGGGATCTGAAGTAGTCGCGACTCGGCTAGCCGAGGTCCTGTTTATCCAAATACTCCGGGCGCATATCGCGTCGGGACCGGAGCGCAACAAAGGATGGCTTCGTGCGATCTTCGATCCTCAAATAGGGACTGCCCTGAGTGCCATTCACGACAGAGTGAATGCACCCTGGACGGTCGAATCCCTGGCCGAAGCGGCGGGCATGTCTCGCTCTGCATTTGCAGCGCGTTTTAAAGAACTGCTCGGACAAACACCGCTGGAATACGTAACCGAGTGGCGGATGCAGAAGGCGATGCAGTTACTCGAACAGCGTGACAAAAAGCTCATAGACGTCGCCCGGTTGGTCGGTTACGAGTCCGACGCTGCGTTCAGTAAGGCGTTCAAGCGAGTTGTCGGGACCAACCCTGGTGAATACCTCAAACGTAGTTTTGCAGACCTGGGTCATGCCGGAATCGCGGAAGATTTTTGAAGCCGGGGATTCTGACGTTGGCGGCGGGGCCTGACGCCAACGCAGAGATCGCTCTCAGACACATGAACATCGACAGGCGAATTAAAGAGTCGCTCGGCAGTCCCGGAAGGCCGCCTGCTCGATCAAGATTGAGGTCGCTCATTCGGCGTCTCGAGCCCCCGGTTTCCAGCGGGATTCAATAAGCGCATTATCGCGCTCACCGACGAAAGCACGTGAGCCACATGGCCGAAAATGTATGGTCCGCCGCGCGACTGCAAGGGAAAAGCGTGGGCGAGAAGACAAGTCTGCGCAAATGTATTCGGCCTTCAGTGGAGATCAGCTCACCGGTGCGGGTTGGGACGTCTGTCAGCCAGAACTCAAAGTCAACCGTTCCCAGTATGGCAGGCAAGATTAGTATCCGAAAACGCCGCGGGATCTAGGAATGCCATTGCGCGCATTCCGCCGCGGCAATCCACGTGAGCGAAAAGTCGGCTTCTCGGAAAGGTGACCGAGAGCACTGTCGCGGCATGTCCACTCAAGTAGTGGATGTTGGGCTACTGACTGGCCATCAGCAGACCCACCTCGCGCGTGGCGCGCCAGTCTGCCGGGCGGGCTGGTTCCGGTGTGCGGTAGTGTGCCGCGCTAGGCAAGACATGCTGCTTGCCACTTGCTGGAAAGTGCCGTTCTTTCGCCCAGACGATGCTGGTTTCTCCCTCGGATCGGGGCCGTCACAGAGGACGGGCCAGATTGGGAAGCGAAAAACGGGTCATGTTCCAGGCTTTCCGGCGCTCTTACTACCGGAAAACTGGCGCGAAGCCGACTCGATTATCTATTCCGCATCGATGTATGCTCGGTCGGCACTCACCAAGACTCACCATGTGTTCAGGAACGTTTGGTGGCCTGAACCCCGGAGAGGCGCATCACTCTGATTTTGCTGGCTATTACAAAGGATGTCGGAGCAGTACACTGTTGCACACCGCACGAAGTGTCAATTACGGTCGCAATATCCGATGATTCGAGGTTGCCGTGGCGAAAGCACAGCCGAACGCACCATTCCAGCTTCCTAAGGATGCCGTTAAGAAGGCGAGCGTCGGGCAGGCGTTTGCAGAATACGATCTAATTCGAGCTTACCCGGCACTATTTGTCGAAACTCCCGCAATGCGCGCTGCAATGGACCCCAATCGGCCAAAGTCGTTCTTTGTCGGACGCCGAGGCACCGGCAAGGCCGCCGTCACTTGCTATCTCCAGTCACAAAACTCGAAAAACACACTTCTGCTAATTCCGCAGCTCCTCTCGGCAGCGGACGAGTATATCCCTACCGATTGGTCCGGAGATGTGCACCAGCAACCTCTTAAGGCGCTTGTTTGCAGTTTCAAGCGTGCGATTCTCGACTAGGTTCTCGCGGTTTGGTTCAAGCAGGGACTATATCGCTCTCGCTCAGCCACCGCTATCACACGCGAGAAAAATGATATCGCGCAGTACGAGTTCGATCTACGGCTTGCTCCGATCCCCTTTGTCTTGTGCATCTGAATTCAGACCCGATCATTGAATTCGAGAGATAGCAGGCAACAGGCCGAAGGGTTGGAGGTTTGGACAGCGTCTGCTGGAGGTGCAGTTCAATGCGGTCATAACAACGGATCCGAACCTATATTGAAGACGGCGCATGAGGATACGAGGAATCTGGCAGATCCCTTAGGCGCACCGCCGATGCTACGATGGGGCGTCCTCTGAAGTTAGCGTCTGACTAGCGAATATACTTGTCGCCAGATTGCAAATGGTCTGGTCCGCAGAAAGGATGCGCGATGACCTCGATCTTTCTCTCCTACGCGCGTGGTGACGGCGAGCCCTTCGTCCGGCGACCCTGTACCGATCGGACGAAGGCCGGATTCGACGTGTGGTTTGACCGCGTCTCCGTGCCCTCGCGGCAGGTCACCTTTCATCAAGAGATTCGTGATGCGATTGCGGCGCGCGACCGGCTGCTGCTGGTGGTAGGCCTCGGCGTGCTCACCTCCGACTACGTTACGCAGGGGCGGCGCTTTCCCTACTTCGAGGCGGGCAAGGGCGTAAACCCGGTTGTGCGGCTGGACGGCCTCAGTGGAGGGCAGGTATGAGCGCGCGATTCCGTCCGGTAATTCGAGTCTTTGTCAGTTCGACCTTCAGCGATCTGAAAGAAGAGCGCAATGCTCTGCAGCGCGAGGTTTTTCCACGGCTTGAGCACTACTGCCTGGTGCGCGGCTTTCAGTTCCAGGCGATTGATCTGCGTTGGGGAGTTCCGGGCGATGCCGGACGCGATCATCGCACCATGCAGATCTGCTTTGAAGAACTGCGGCGCGCGCAGGAGGTTTCCCCTCGACCGAACTTCCTGGTCCTTCTGGGCGACCGATACGGATGGCAGCCACTGACGGAGTCACTCACGAATGAGGAATTCGCCAAGCTCGAAGCCGCAGCCGCCCGGATCGATCAGAGGGATCCCGAACGAGAGTTGACCGCCACCGAAGCTCTGCGCACCTGGTACCGCCGCGACAACAACGCCGACCCCGTCGAGTACGTCCTGCGCTCGCGTTACGAGTGGCCGGATCGTGGTGCTTGGGAAGACGAAAACGCGGAGAAGCGCGGTTGGGAGGTTGTCGAGCAGGCGCTCTGGGATGTGATCAACGAGGAATATCGGCTCGACAGTCTCGAGGGTCGCTTCGCAAGCGCCGGGAAAACGGGCAGCCCGCCGCCAGCAATCGTCAAATTCCAGGGTTCGGCCACCGAGCAGGAGATCTGGCGCGGCGCCCTGGCCGTGCCCGATGCGCCGGAGCATGTCGTCGCATGGTACAGGACTATTCAAAACCGCGAGGTGTGGCAGCACGACAAAAGAGCCGGAGACTACTTCGACTCCAAAGAGGCTCTTCAAGCTCCCGCCGCTGATTTGCGGAATGAGCTGATGCGACGGCTTCATCGAGATAGGAAGCCAGACATCCAGCCGGTCGAGGTCGAACTTAAGGAATCGGCAAACGGCGAGAAGCTCGAAGTTACGCGCGATCACCTTCAGCCAATGTGCGACGAGATCGAAGCACGGTTGCGGGAAATCGTCGATGAGGAGATCAGGGCCTATTGGAGACCACTCGGAGCTTCCGGCGCACCGGCGCCTCCGGGTCAGAGCGGCCCAAGCGAAGCCCGCAAACTGCAACTCGAAGAGCAAGCACACTGGCTCTTCGGTGAGAGCCGCGCGCCCAAGGATGGCTTTGTCGGACGAGATCTGGAACTGAGGGCTATCGAAGACTATCTGCGCGATGAGAACGACAGCAACCCTTTGGTGGTTCACGGTCCATCCGGTACAGGCAAGACTGCACTCTTAGCGCGTGCGGCACAGGCGGCAAAGATAGGAAAGAGGCGCATTATTGTTCGGTTTCTGGGTACTACGCCGCAGTCTTCCAATCTGCTGAGTCTGCTGGCAAGTCTCTGTCGTTCGCTGCGTTCCGCAAGGAAAACTGATAAGGACTCACCTTCGGAGCTTTACAAGGTCCAAGAGGAATTCGACCAGCTTCTGGCACAGGCGACCGCGGATAAGCCAATTCTCCTCTTTCTCGACGCGCTTGACCAATTGGAGGGGGGAGACGGAGCCCGCCAAACCTATTGGCTGCGCACGCCGCTCCCACCGCATGTGAAGGTGGTAGTCTCCTGCATCCGCGATGAGGAAGGCCCGTCGGGGCTGAATGAGGCCTACCGATTCTTTGAAAGGCGCAAATTGCTCGACCGTGCGATTGCTGTTGAATCGCTGACCGCGACGGATGCGATCCGAGCGATCATCCTCTGGCTCCAGCACGACAATCGCAGACCCGGGCGCAGGCGGCGGCTCACGCAGCAGCAGCTCGACTCCATTACAGAGCGCATCACGCCGGACTCAACCGCCGCCTGCCGGAGGCCGCTTTATCTGCGCATCCTTTTTGAGGAATGCCGGCTGTGGCCATCCTGGAAACCGATTCAGACAGATGAACTTGGCAAGGATACGTCTGCATTGCTCAATGCGCTCTTTACGCGCCTTTCCCAGCCCGCCGTGCACGGAGCTTTGCTCGTAGAGGCGGCACTCAGTTACATTGCTAGCGCCCGGCGAGGCCTGAGCGAGAGCGAGATCCTCGAAGTGCTCTGGGCCGACCCGGATTACAGGCGCCACCTCAACGAAGTGAGCCGGAAGACCCAGCACGAGCTACCTGTTGAGGCCACGCGCATTCCCATCGCCTTCTGGTCTCGTCTGCGTTACGACCTCGATCCCTATCTCGCTGAGCACGGTGCTCCGGGTGGCATAGTGCTTAGTTTCTATCACCGCGAAGTGTCGCGATTTGTGGCCAATTACTATCTCAAGGAGTCTGGCGCACGCTACCGACATCACCATCACCTAGCGGAGTATTTTCAAAGTGAGCGGCAGCCATGGTGGCGTGAGCCAGGCTATGAAGGCTGGTCGATGGACCCGAGAGCTTCTGAGCGCCAGCCCAATGTCAGGAAGGCGGACGAGTTGCCGCAGCAATGGATTTGGACCGCGGATTCATCACGGCGGGATGGCTTTGACGAAGAAAATCGCGGTGCCTATGAAACAGTCGAGAGCTTGTTTCAGTGCTTGTCTCTTCTGGAAGTAAAGGTGGCGGCCGGAATGATCTTCGATTTGATTGCGGACTACGATGCTGCAACACGAGTCATACCGGATGAGCGGCCGAATCGCCGCACTTTAGTCCTGCTGCGGCGAGCGCTGCGGCGGGATGCCAGCGCGATTGTTATGCGTCCGCATCTACTTCTGCAATTCCTCTGGCATACGTGCTACTGGCACGATTCGCCGCTCACGGCGCAGTACTTTGATTCGAAAGGTGCTATGCCTGCTCATTCGGCGTTGTTGCCTTGGAATGAACCTGGGCCAAAGCTTTTTGAACTCATGGAACGCTGGGTGGAGGAGTCAAGGCGGGAGGGGCCGAACCGCAGGCCATGGCTTCGCAGCCAGCACCCCAGCGGCGTTCCTCTCATCTCGCCGTTGGCGGCGATTCTGCGAGGACACACGGGCTCGGTACTCAGCGTTGCATTGACCAGCGATGGCCGCCGCATGGTTAGCGGCTCCTCCGATGGGACGGTGCGCTTGTGGGAGATCGAGAGCGCCACCGAGAGGGCAGTTTTGCGTGGGCACACGGCGGCGGTGAACGGCGTTGCAATCTCATCGGACGGACGGCGTATCGTTAGCGCATCGAATGACAAGACAGTCCGTATTTGGGACACGGAGACCGGAACGCAGGTCGGTATCCTCCACGGGTCTTGGCTATCTGAACGTTTCGGACTTGGTGGAGTGTATCTGGATCCGGGCACCCTTACCCAGCACAGCGTGAGCGCGTCTGCCGAGCCTCACCAAGGGTTTTCCAGCGTCGCAATTACGCCGGATGGACGCCGAATCGTCTGCGGATCGGAAGACGATATTCGGATTTTGGATTCTGAAAGCGGCGAAGGTTGGAAGATTGACTATGTATGGTTCGTTCATAGCGTCGCAGTCACACAGGATGGAGAGACGATCGTGTCAGATGGGAGATTCGATATCTGGTCGTTGGATTTAAAAAGCCGCGCTTCAATTACTTCTCTCTGGGAACCAGGGCCTTCCGTGAGCGAACAAGCCAGGCAAGTTCTGGTTTGGGGTAAGCAAAAGTCAATACCGGTCGCTATTTTGAAGGCCCAAGAGAGTCCAAGAACTAACGAGAGTAGGTATTCGACTTCCTATAGCGCAAAACCGTTGGATCGGATCGCTATTGCGGTAACTCCCGACGGGCGATGCATTGTGGGCGGATCAACGGACGGGACAATCCGCGTTTGGCATTCGTATGACACCGAGCCGGCATCGTTGAATGGACCTAAAGAAGGCGTAACGAGCGTTGCCGTAACTTCGGATGGGACTCGCATTGTCGGCGGGGCGGGGGACAAGACGGTGCGTGTATGGGATTCCAAAAACGGTGCTGAACTGGCTGTTCTGAGAGGCCACGAATCGGAAGTCACGAGTGTAGCGGTTACTCCCGACGGAGAATCCATCTGCAGCGGATCGGCGGACAACACGATCCGGCTGTGGAGCATGGAACACATTGAAAGCCTAGCCGCACAGTACGAATTCAAAAGGGACAAAAACAAAGACACGACCCTGCCGGTTGGGAACGGCACCGTGGTTATGGCTTCCAGTTTAGGCACGGATAGCAGGTGGGCCTGCAACAAGGTCGCGACCCTGGTCGACGGACGGCGCATTGCTATCGAATTCAAGGAGCATCTTGTTTTGGTTTGGGAAGCACACACCAGGATTCTGCAGGCGCTTTTTCCCGTCGATCCTCGGTTTGACGAGGTTTCGCTGACTAGCAACGGCCGAGAATTGGAACTCATGGATAAGGATTCGGAGACTGTCGTTTATTCGCTCGACATTTCGACACCGAATAAGCGAAAAATGACCCTGACACGAGTGGCCCGACTCTTGCTAGGACGAATCCTCGGCCTTCAGCAGGAAGACATTCCTCTCACCGCTCCGGCAAAGACCCGAACCGACTTCGATTTTTCCGAGACTATTCTTCAAGGCGCGATGCGATGGGCTTTCGGTACTCAGGCGGACGGGGCGGAATACACAGCAAAGATCACCCCGATAGCGGAGCTTTACTGGCCTGGATGCTCAGTGAAGGTATTGGAGTCTCGAGAAGATGCCGTCGCACTTTCGAGTGGAGTTGCGATCCCTTGCATCGTCGAGGCAGGCGCATCAGTCTTCAATCTGGAGAGTAAGAGAGAAGCGAAGGCTTAACGAAGAACGGCCTTTCCAATTATTGATTGATCTGCCCGAACCCACGGAGTTAGGAACCGTATTGGCATTCTAAGGAGAAGTATTGGGCGCCCAATGCCGACAGCAACACGCACATTCCGGGAAGTTGGCCATTCGACTTCGATACCTGAAGACTGAGCGCGACGCTCTGCAGCGCGACGTCCCTCGGCTTCTTAAGCGTGCGAAGCGAACAACGCGCGCTTCCAGGCCATCGACCTGCGCTGGGGCATGCGCGACGAGGCGGCGCTCGCGCTCGACCAGCAGACCATGGAGATCTGCCTGCGCGAGATTGAGCGCTGCCAGAAGACCGGCATCAAACCCAACTTCATCGTGCTGCTGGGGAAGCGTTACGGCTGGCGTCGGCGCCGGGGTTCGAAACCTGCTTCATCGAAGCCGCAACGTGCTGCAGTAATCCAACTGAATCCACATCATCAAATGATGAAACAATTAGAACGAACGCCATGAGATCTCTCACCCCCATCCCGTACAGCATCCGCATAGGCGTGACCGGACATCGCAGGCTGGACGATTCCGCCGCGGTTGAGGCTGCTGTCCGCGCTGCGCTCGATGCTGATATTCCACGGCTCTTCCCTGAAAAGGCACGCAAGGTTCTCAACGAAATCCTCGCCGGTGGGAGGACGCCGATCGCCTTCAGCATCCTGACGCCGCTGGCCGAGGGCGCGGATCGCGTGGTGGCGCGGGCAGTGCTCTCCATTCCTGGCGCGCGGCTTGACGTCGTGCTGCCGATTACGGTCGAGGATTACCTCGAAGACTTCGCAACCGAAGAGTCGAAGCAAGAGTTCCTCTCGCTCCTCAAGCTGAGCCGGCGGCCGACGCAGCTTCGCACTCGCAACATTCGCGATGAGCGCCACGACCCGCAAGACCAGGTCGAACTGCGCAAGGACGCCTACAAGGCCGTCGGCCGGTACGTCGTGGATCACTCGGACGTGCTCATCGCCGTGTGGGACGGCGAACCCGCGCGCGGAAAGGGCGGCACGGCTGAAATCGTGGAGTACGCAATCATGGAGCGCGTACCGGTCATCCGCGTGTGGAACGGCAGCGCTACGGTGCTGAACCCTGTGAGGGCCCTGCTGCCCGACGCCAGGCAGGCCATCTATACGGATGCCTTCAACCGGAGGCCGATCCCCGAGGATGCCTTCGAGCGTGAGACCGCCAAACTGCGCAAGGAGCTCTTCACCGATCTCGAAGGGCCGAAGAGACGCCCACTCGAGCTCTCCGCCGAGGCGCGGCAGATGGTGGAGCGGCAACTGTTCCCCTGGTACGCGCGGGCCTCGTATGAGGCGGGGCGGACGCAAAGGCTCTATTACTTTGCCGGGCGCAGCGTCTACACGCTCTCGGCGGCGGCGGTGGGCTCGGTGGCGGCGGGCGTGGTGGTGCCGCCGCTGGCCGTTGCTGGCTACGGCATGGAACTGCTGCTGGTCCTTACCATGATCGCTGCCCAGATGCTGAACCAGAGAAAGGAGTGGCATCGGCGATGGATCGAGCACCGCTTTCTGGCCGAGCGGCTACGCGCCGGAATCTTTATGGCGCTCAGCGGCGTGGAGCCGCAGCCGGTGAAGGTGCCGGCCTACATGGGCCACTCGCAGGCCGACGATGACTGGACGGTGCGCGCCTTCGAGGAGATCTGGTCGCGGCTGCCTGTGCTCACTCCGCCGGATGAGGCGCACGCCCGCGCCATGAACCGGTACATCCGCAAGGTGTGGATCGCCGCGCAGATCAAGTACCACAAGGGCAAGGCGAAGGGTGAAGGCGCGCGGCGCAGTCGCCTGGCGCTGATGAGCGCGGTCGTGCTCCCTGTGACCGTGGCCGCCGCGGTGATGCACCTGGCGCTGCTGGAATGGCGGCCCGGCGCCGGCGCGGCGGAGTCCGTGCACCTGCTGCATCATGGATTGCACGTGGGGCTGGCCTTTGTGGCGCTGCTGTTTCCAGCCATCGCGGCCTCGCTGGCGGGCATGGAGGCCCACCGCGAACACCTGCGGCTTCAAAAGCGCAGCCGCAACATGATGGAACAGCTCAAGCGCATCTGGCGCCGCATGGCGCAGGCCAAGACGCCCGAGGAATTCCGCCGCGCCCTCGAAGACCTGGACGAGGAAGCGATGCTGCGCGAAACCCAGGACTGGCTCATGCTGATGCGGTATGTGGAGATCAAGGCGGGGTAAGAATGCTAAGTCAAGAGGTCCGGAATCAGTTGCCTCCCGTAGTCCCAGACGAGAATTGGGCGCGTGCCATCGCAGCGGATTTGCGTGAACAGATCGACTAGAGCTGTAGTTGCGAGGGCTGCGGCTTTTATGTGTCGCTAACTAATCCCATAAACTACCCCACACCTCTCGTCAACCGACTACGGCAATAGCTGAATCTCCCTGGCTTGGGCGCCGCAAACAGCGCGGCCGGCGGCCCAGTTCTCGTGAAGCTGGTTCCACGGCAAAGAATCGTTCTCCGGGAGCCCTCTCAGCGCATCGGAAGCGTCGATTCTGGGACCCGAGAAACGCGAGAGACCGCCCTCCAGTGGCAAAGCACATTCAATCGCCGCACCCGTCCCGAAGTCAATTGCAAATTAACCGTCCAAGTCCCGGAGAGACGGCCAAATTTCGCCTGGCAGCCGTCATGGCCCACCCCGCGTTCCGCGCCGATCAATGTTTCCGTGCCGGTGCGAATGTCGTTTGCGTTGCTGCCGAAAAATCGTCTGGCCCAATAGATAACGCCGGACCGCGCGGTGGAAATCACAATTGGGTTATTAACTTTGGTTTTGACCATGGGCTGTCAGTACAGCAAGTTCCGTAACTTTCCCATAGAGCTCATCATTTGCGGAATACCATTTCGAAGTGCGTAGGAGAATATTCAAAGCGAATACATCCTGCCTGTGAAACTCGCCGGGAGCCCGCAGAAACTCTATTGTGTCTCCGTTGCTCTTCGCCGCGATCGCACCAGCCAATCCCTGTGCGATGTGAGCAGCTGCCTTGAATTCACCTCTGAAAACCATCAAAGCCATTAGCGAAGTGAATAGCGCAGCGAAATAGCCGCAGGATATCTCCGCACCGGAATCCAAGTTCCTGCCCCACAGCTCGTCGAGTGCAGCGATATATTGTCGAGCGTACTCTAGTGACTCAAAACCTGCCCAATGTCCCCAGCCGCCAACCTTTCCCAGATAGAATATTTCAGCACCCTTTAGGCGATGGAACCTTTCCTCGGTGAGATCGTCTACACCGCCAGCGCACGAATGTAGAGCGTCGAGGGCCTCCGGATGTGTCACGAACGCTCTTTCCAAGGCATTCACAGAGTAGAGGAGTTCTAGTTCCTCTTGTATTCCCCCTCCTTACTGGAGTTGTCGATGACAATCGCGTCGCTCGCCCTGATTAGGTATTCGGCGGATTTTCGCCAGTTCTGAATTTTGCTCCAAATTGGAGATAGAAGATACGGCACTGAGTTTCTATTGAACTCGGGGCCGCTGAGTTCCTCCCGTGTAAGGTACCCGCTGACCGACAACGCGTCCCTCGGATTTGCGATCCACAGAACTGGGTGAGACGAGAATCTGCGTTCCAACTGGCCACGTAGCATCGTGTCTTCACCCTCCCCGCCCGAAAACACCGCCGACTGAAGCACACCCATCTCTCTCAATACCACGTTGGGGGATTCATTCTGGAAAGCGTGGAGCCCAGTCTCAACCCGTCGGAACTTCCTCAAGAAGAGAATGACGGGTGTCTGTTCTTTGCCGTGCATTGGAGACGGTCCCTGCCCGTGCTCAAGCCTCTCTCCACGAAAATTGTAGTAGCGGACTCCGAGTTCGAGTCTGAACTTGAGCTCGAGGTAAATCCACTCGAGCCAATCCCTCTTGAATTCAGAAAAGGCCGGGTAAATCGGCTCCCGCGTAGGGTCGGGGATATGTGACCAATGGCCGGAAGATCGACTCGGCACTTGGCTGCCGCGAAACAGCTCCTCGAAAGGAGAGATTAAGGCGACGAAGCAGTCTCTAACAATCAGAGGGACCTGATTGTCACTGAACGCAAACAGCTCTTTGCATGAAAACCCCACTTCTGACATAGGCAGCACAACCTTTCGGTTTTTTGCCAGAACTTCCTTCTTGAACCGGTATCGACCGCATTATTCGCCTCTTCCGCCCGCTCTTGACGCAGATCATCCGGGCAGAAATAGATGAATTTGGATACTCACCCCATCCCAAAACGCCGGCGAATTCTTTCCTGGCTTCGTCTCTTTCGGAACTCGTCTGAATTGCCCCCAGAGGAATTGTGAGCGAAAGACGAGCTTCGACCTCTTTCTCGCCCGGCTCCTGAGAATGAAGCTGTTTCATCATACGCACTCCAAACGCATCGCTCCTATGGAGGAACGCCCACTATCGATCCTCTGGTTCCTCTTCAGCTTTGGCCGCACAGAAGCAGAAGAAACACAGGACCTCCGCAGCTGCGAACGTTGGTGAACTGGGCACCCGGCACGACAAGCCAGCCCATATGCGATTCCTTCCGCGCGCCGCTCCAAAGCTGGTTAATCAGATCCCGGGGGCGAGGCGGACTCCGGGGTCGCGGGTCGAGTGCTTGGAGAGAAACGAGAGAACCCGGTTGCTGGCGGCGATGCCGTCGGTGATGGAGCGCCGCCAGTCGTCGCCGAACTTGATCTCGCTCTTATCGAACCAGACATCGTGGCCGCGGGCCTCAAGGCCGGCGCGGATGCGACGGACCAGTTCCTCGTTGCCGTCGTGGCCGTAGCTGAGAAATATCTTCAATTTGGCGTGGGGCGCGTCGGTCGTAACCTGGCCGTGTCTGGGACAGATCCAGAAGTCGCCTACGTTGACCAGCGCCTGCTGGCATGTCGGACAGGGTTTCTCTTCCATAAAGCAGTCTCAGTTGCAAAGCAATGCCATCCGCAGGATACACGAGCGCCAACGATCAGCTATTCTGCTGCGCGACGATGGTGTAGCCGGCGAGGGCGACGATCTGGCCGATATTGCGCACGGCATCACGGTCCTTCTCCTTCTCTTCCTCGGACAATTCTTCCTGTCCCAGTCTGTCCTCGAATCCCGCGTAGGCCGTCAACTCACTCTGCTTCCAGGCAAGCATGCAGGGGTTTTCACGCTTCCCGGGATCCTTCTCCTTACCCCAGCGCCAATCCTGATCGGATTTGAGGCGCATCCACCGTGTGTGCTCCATCGAGGCGAGTTCTTCGAGCATCTCGTTCGGGAACCTGAATGGAGGTTCGTTCTCAGCGGCTCGGATCAAGTAACAACTGGCATGCGCCAGCTTCTCCGGGATATCGCGTACCTGACCGCGATTCTGTTCTTTGGTGCTCTCGGGCAGATCCTTGTAGTCGACCAGATTTGGATTGACTTTTACAAAGTCGTTTTCGGCTACTCCCTTTGCCCTGAGCTTTTCGTACTCGCCTTTTCGATAGACCTCGTGCGCAGCCTCTGCCATTGTCTCAAGCAATTCCCCGACCATCTCAAGTTGATGCACCCGCGCCAGGAAGTTCTGCCCGTAGACGTGCAGGTCCATCTGCGCGCGGGTGGGCAGGCTGGAGCGCTCAAACTTGGACTTGCCGTCGAACTGGCTCATGGCGACGAGCGACTCCATCGACCGTGCGCCGTGCTTGTATTTGCGCGTGAGTAGCAGGGCGCGCAGTACGCCCTCATCAATCTGGATCTCCTTTCCGCGCAGCAGTTGCTTGTGGTTGGCGAGGAAGGCACGCAGCAGGATCGCACGGCGCAGAATGTAGGACGGGTCCTCGACGCCTTCGCGTTGATTGGGCCCGAGAACATTCAGGTAGCCCTTCAGCCGGCTCACGAAGTCCGGCATCTTGGCCGCGCGCCGCTCTGGCTCGCTCAGCGGGCCGCCGAACTCCTCAAGCGAGGGGCTCGTACCCCCGGCGAAGACAAAGATCGCCTTGCCGATCGGGTGGGTCAGGTCGCCCTCTTGGAACTCGCCGTCCTGCATGGGTGCAAGGAAGTAGCGCAGCCAGCCGTAGTCTGCGCCGTCGAACTTCGCATCGAACTCGTCCCAGAAGACCAGCGGCGTCTTGCCTTGCAGCGCGATGTCGCGAACCTGGTGCAGCGCCGAGAGCAGCTCGCGCGTCGACTGCATCTGCGAGAGATTGAAGGTCTTCTTCTCAATCTCGCCGGGCTTGAGCACAAGAGCCAGTTGCGTAATGCCGAAGGACTTGCCCGACCCCGGCGGCCCAAAGACGGCGATCGAGAGCGGTTGCTTGGGCTTCTGCTGCGCAAGGTACTCGCTCGTCAACGTCCCGATGCTGCGCAGGCTCTCAATCTCCTGCCGGTCGACCGTGAGCAGTTTGCCGAAGCGGCCGAACGGGACGCCGTCTAGCGCCTTCTCTGGCCCGAGTAACACCACTTTGCGTGCAATCTCCTCGAACCCGCCTTGGTAATGGACGCCGAGAATCGTCCAATATGCGTCGCCGCGCCGCATCGGCACCGGCGCCTGCTGGAAGCGCTTGTCTCCGGCTTCAAGCGCCGCAGCCACCTTGCTTATGGGGAAGCACATCCCCGCCGCTCCCGGCGCCTGACCGCGCTCGCCGTATCCCTCAAGATGCAGCACGCGCAACGCCGCGAGGCCGCGCTTGATACCGCTGGCGATCTCGGGCTCGACAGAAGACGCAAGCAATTCGCGTACCAGCCCCGCAGACAGGCATGAGGTTGAGCCCACCATCCGGCCGGGAATCGATTGCTCCCACATGCCTTCTACCACCTCGGGATCGAAAACCAGACGGCACTTAGGCCTGCCCTCGGCATTGCCCGTGAGATGAATGGCCCCGGCCCCGCCAAAGTTGACCACCACATGCGCGCACCGCGCCAAGCTCGCTAGGCCCTTGTTGAAGGCCACCTCCCACAGCAGGTCCTGCGCCGTGCGCTCCCAACTCAACGCGCGGGTAATCTGCACATCGGTCAGGCGCAGATCGTTCACCGTCATCAGCACGATCAGCCGCCCAGAGTGTCGCTCGGCAAGGTGCTCCCACAGCGGTCCCTGGGCCACGGGACGGCTCACCTTCACCACCACCCATGGCTTGGCGCTCTCGGCGGTTAACGCCGCCGGCCACAGTTCCGGCCGATCGCGGAAGCCCAGCCCGGCATCGTCGATCACCACGACGTCCGCCGCCGGATCGTCCTCGGCCACGCGCGCCCACTCGCCCGGCAGCAGCTTCGCCGGGTGGCCGCCCAGAAACTCCGCCACCCGGCAGGCCGGCGCTTCGTTCTTGCATTTGTCCTTGTCCGCCAAGTAATCATGCGGTTGCCACGCCGCAAATGAGTGGTGGAAGCGCGCATCCTCCGGCCCCAGCGCCGCATCGGCCGCCGTGCCCGCGCGCCGCGGAGCACGCGGCTCCAGTACCTTCCAACCACCGGCGCAGTTAGCCAACTCCGCGACCAGATCGGCCAGCAGCCCCGCTCCGCCCCGCTGCCAGCTCAGCCCCGTGCCGCCGTCGTCGTTCATCGACCACTGTCGGCCGTCGACAGCAGGATTCCGTACCAGGTTCCAGTCCAGGGTAAAGTCGCCTGTGACAACTGCGGTCTTGACTTGCGAAACAGCGCCCATCGCTAGCTCCTCATGAAACTTCTGGATTCTGAGTCACCGAATGTTACCGGAAGTATACATAAATCGAGTCGCAGAGAACGGAACACGCCGGCGGATGGGCCACGGACTCGGCGCGGCGTACTTTGTCGCGGTTATTTTCGCCCAGACTGTACTCCGCCCGAGAACTCCAGCATGGAAGCATTCTCTTTCCAATGCCAAACTGACTATAATCTGTCGTCGATCGCCACCTGCGTTCATTTGTCGAAACTGGAGGTTCATACAGCCATGGGATTGTGCTTCTCGATCATGCCCTTTAAGAACGGCTTTGACTCTGTAAGTGCGGCAATAGCCGAGGCGGCGGACCGGGCCGGAATGAAGTATCTCCGCGGGGACCATCACAAAGAGCCTGGCGTCATCATGTCGCAGGTCATCGAATCGATGCGCACCGCCGAGGTGGTCGTCGCCGATATCACCTTTCACAATCCCAACGTGATGTACGAGCTCGGGATCGCCCACCAGCTTTTCGGCCCAGAGCGCGTTGTCATTCTGACCCAATCGGGCGAATTCTCAGAGGTCTTCGACATACATCAGTTCCGCCAGTTCCAGTACTCTCCGGACAATCTTGCTGAACTCCTCGACGAACTACCTATCCTGCTGAAGGCAGCTAGAGAAGCAACCCGCGATTTGGAGAGCTGGAAGGTTATTCGAGGACGGCTTGAGCGAACCCGGCATATCTCAGCAACCATGAAGCGCATCTTGGGCGATGACCCTGCCGTGCGCCATGACGGGCTTGTCATCCGCTCTTGTGCAGGCCTTTCGTCGCTCGCCATCAGTGACGGCGAGCCGCCCGATCCCGAGTTGGGCGAGCCCTACAGAGCCGCCTTGTACGAAGAAAGAAACCATCTGCGGAGTCTGCTTGCCCAGGGGGCCAGCTTGCGTGCTGTCCTGAATCCGCCCAGAATCTTCACCCGAGACCAGCAGCCCGAGCGGTTGAGGGCGCGCTACCATAGGCTGATTCGTCTGCTCGAACTGCGCGCGGGCGCGGGGCCGATCGCAAGTGTAGACCAGGACGATCGCATTGCAATTGAAAACTGCACATTCGCTCTGTCGCCCGTCCCCATGCCGAACCTACTCATCGTCGGAAACACAATTGCATACGAGGGAATGAAGCGCCGGACAACGCGGGGATTTGAGAAAACGCACTGCGAGACCGATCCCAATGCAGTTGCGGAGTTGATTGCAGACTTCGAGCGGGTTTATCAGGCAAGCAGTCTTGAAAACGAGCAAACACATCCGCCCGATGGCCGCTTGCTGGAAAGGCTTCGAGAATACCTAATCGAGGCGGAGTCGACGGTAGCCACTACGGCTCCTGAATAGGGTAAAAATCCAGTGGGCGGCGTGGCTGTAAGGTGCGAAAGCACTTGAAACATGACAGCGTCTGCAATTTCGTGAGGGCCTTCCGTTAAGCAACTTTAGTTCAGCGGCTTGATCGCAGTTGCGGAAAGATGGGACAGGGAGAGCGCTGTGAGCGACCCGTGGGGCGCAAGACGCAGGTCGTCGATCTCACATCTACTTCCCATCTGATTTTCAATTCCGCATCGCAAGAAGACTCATCCGGCCACGGTTCGCACGGTACGAGCCAGGGTAGTCGGCAGGTATGCTGAGTTGCGGAGTTATCTTAACCAGTATGTCGCGAGCGTAGCGAACACGCCTATTAACAAGACCACCGGAAGGCAGCCGCTCCCGAATTTCGGAGCAATTTCCGGACTGGATTGCCACACGACGTTTCCCCCGCATTTCGTGCAGATAGTTGAGTGGTCATAAATGTCCATCATTCCTGCAATGAACTCAGGACCGTCAACATCTCTCCGTGAATAGACAGTGCCGCACTTCTGACATACTTGATAATCAGTCTTCATTGGCATAGCCACCTCCTTTTGTGATGTTCATAAAAGCCTCCAGATGATCCAGACAACGGTCGCAACCACAATGATCAAAGTTGCGCATCCCCAAGGGCGCATGGCAGGAGTTGCAGGGTCGGCTATGCGAGTTGAATTGAATCGCCACAACACGGTGCTACGTGCATGCGCGATCGCTTCCTCATTTACTGGTTCCTGATCGGCAACAAGCTTGGGAAGCGAACTATTGATCCTCGCCAATTCTTTGCGGACCATCTCGGGCAGGCTCTGAAATTCCGCTGATCCCCCTGCTGTCTCCAGGACCGCCTGCCGATACATTTTGCGCGCACCACTTACAGAACCGGTTCCCAGAAACATCAGGCAGAGCAGACGAGTAGCGTCGCGCCGCAGCGGGCCGGAAGAATTCACAATCAGGTAAAGCAAAGCGTTCAGAGCGTTCTCATAAGCAGATTCATTCAGTGATCGTGCCTCAATGAGGGTGATGCGGCATGTCTCAGGGCTGAAATAGATCAACATCTCAGCCACAATTCGGATGTAAGTTGGATGCCAGTCCGATCCGAACTGCCTGACGCGCTTCAGAAAACCGTTTGTCAATTCACTGTATTGTCCACTCCATCCCTTTTGTGAGACCTCTTTCTTGGAAGTTAGCGCCGTTGCTGTAAGAAAGTTCTCCATCCATCGCGTTATCGCATCTTCGTCCGGATCCTCATGCCCCATTCCAGTGATGGACGCGAGTTCCTGCGCCTGACGTAGATCGGCATCCAACCCTGCGGCTTTGGCTTGGCTCGCCGCTTCTTCTCCGCATTCACGCACTTTATCAAATCGCTTGAGATGCAACAGAGCATTGGCTTTGTTAATCCATGGCTTGGAATACCCGTGGGGCCGCAAGGCAATGGCTTTGTCGGCTGACCGAATCGCTTCCTCGTCACGGCGAAGCAGCGAACACCACGCCGCGTGGAAGTTCCATAGCTCCGCATCGGAATCCTCCAGCGCAAGAGCCCGTTCCAACTCTTCGAGAGCGCCCTGCAAAGCCAGCCTCTCCTCGGACGGAAAGTTCTCGAGAAGCATTTCGTGTGTCTCCTCAGCTCGCCGATCGAGTTGTCGTAGAAGTTGAGCACGGTGTTTGCGTATGTCCACCTCTTCTTCTGTTCGGAAAACACTTTGGCCGGCCAACGCTACATCAAATGCCGCCGCGGCGGCACCCGGTCTGTTCAACTGTTCTTTGGGTGGAGTTGCTACCACGAAGTTCACGAGTGTTGCGTGGTAATCGGCTTCCGAAGATTTTGCTTCTTTGATGGCAGATCGCATTGAATTCATTCCCGGGTCTTTGGGCAGAATCTTCAATGCAGCAGCCGACCATTTGTCAAATTCCTCATAGCTCCGCGCGAGCGTGGCGACGTTGCAGGTGGCTAGGCCGCGAACTTCCTCTCCTGGGCCGGCGGCGCGGGATGCTCTTTCGAAGTCCTCCCTTGCCTTCAATCCGCCGCCGAGGAAATCGCGCTGGATCAGGCCTCGCGCGTAGAGAACGCTGGCATCATTCGGAAACTCCTCTAGCAGATCGGCGATTCGCAAAAGCGCAAGTTCAATGCGCCCCTGTTCAGCATCCGTGAAACAGCGGTTGATGCTGTTGATCTTATCGTCCGGGTCACGTTGGTAGTAGCGAGTGGGTGGCATCGTCACAATTGTCCAATCGGTTTGGCTATGGTGAAATCACGCAGTCTTACGCAAAGGAGGTCGCCGGACTGAAAGCCAATGGCGATCTTGTCCTGGCGCGCGCAAAGGCTGGATGGCGTGCTGTGTAATTCCATCACAGCCGCCACGGGAAGCCCCGGCTCAAGTCGGCGCAACTCAAGCCAAGGCTCATCCCTCTGCGCCAGAAGCAAGTATTTGTCTCCCAATAGGAGACGAATCGCACAAAGTGATCGGTTGGCCTTTACGTCAAAGACAGGGGTAAGTCCATTTGCGTTCAACCTGAATACTTTCAGTGAAGCATGATCTTCGAACTCACAATCATAGATAACCAGATGTTCGCCCTCAGGTGAGGCAGTTACCAGGACGGCAGAGTGCTTGGAAGTATAGAGCTCGGTTTCCCTGTTATGGCCTGTCCCTAAGGCAATAACATCGCCTCTACCGGCCGTATCCAGTTCTCGCACGGTAATGTAAGCGTCCCCCGCGCGTGGCAACAACCCTCGTTGTCGGTGGCCGGACGTATGCGAACAAAGCCAGTCGGAGCGATCAGCCACGAAATCCACCCGCTCGATGAGACCTTGGGTGGAAGCGGCGATAGCCACGCCGGGGCCATCTGACACGATATTGGCCACAGGGTGGTCGAACAATCTGAAGATATCTTTGCTCTCTGGCGCCCGGTCTGTAGGAAATCGGTAGAGCAAACCATTGTCGGTCCCCAAGAACACACAGTCCTCGTTTGCATCCGCAGCCACGACGCGGGGCGGTTCGACGGGAAAACTGCCTAGCGGCGCCAGACCGTCAAAGCGCCACCACTTGAGTGCGCGATCCTCGCGGCAAACCGAGGCAACCAGGTCCGACTCTGTGATAGCGCAGTCGGCCACCGCCGCCGAATGGGCTGCAGCTGACAGACCCCCATCCATCGAAAAGAACTCGGCGCGATCTTTCATTGAAAGGAAGATTCGCCTTCCTTCCGGAACGATCTCCAACAACTGCACGGCAGCCCCTTCTTGCAGCCCCTTGAAGCGTCCGCACTCTGTGAAGAGATCTGACATCCAGTTCCAGGCCCAGACCTGTCCTTTATCGGTAGTCACAACAGCCGTTTCGCTCTCGCAGGCATGGCCAAGCGCACAGGCCGTGATGCTGCCCCAAGCAATCACGTCGCTTCTCCGTTCGTATTGTGTGGACGCCAAGATTTCTCCGCTGGCAACATCCACTATGCTCATCCTTCGGCTGCTGTCAACTAGAAGAGCCCTCGTCCCTTCGGAATTAAGACAACCGTGCTTCACCGGTCTGCCAAGCCATGTGAACATCTCGGCGGCCCAGCCACGATTGCTCCTTGACAAGATTCCAACGGTCTGCTCTGAAGGATGGTCGCCGGCAACGAAGAGCATTCTAGATCCCTGGGAATTGGCTCGCAACACCACCAAAGGGCTGGGAATTCTATTGACCAAGACGCTGGTTTCACTTGTACGAGGATTCCACAGTACGAGATCTCCGGCGCGACTCGCTGCTATCAACTCGTCGGTTCTCGGATACACTAGCGTGCTCTCGTGAGCCCTGCCCGGAAGGACATTTTGACTGAACTCTGCCCTAATATCTCCATTCCGCTCAAGCCAGGCAGCACGGAATTGAGCGGGTTCTACCGCCAGCGCGGTCAATGACCGAGTTTCCAAGACCCGCCTAGCCAAATACTCTCCCCGTTCGATGCTCCGAATCTCCAGATTTCCGTTCTGGTCTGCGGTTGCAAATGCTTGCTGTTTGGCAATAAACGCTTGATGAAAGCTTCCGCCCAATGGAATGCTTTCCCCTGTGTGCAAAGGTGAAGCGGCTCGCAGCCAGGGACCTGAAGCATCCAGTACTGCAGTTGCACGCTTTGCAGCCTGGATAATCAACTCGTTCGGCTCTGACCATGTCAAACGGTTGCATAGGATCGAAAGGCTGAATTCTGGATGTTCAAGGATGGTCCGCAGTGAGGATGCCGCCGCTCGTCGCATCAGTCGCACAGAGGGAGAAGCCAATCGCCTTAGGCCATCGTCAATGTCTCGCAGGAATTCGAGCACCAAGCCCGCTTGACATGCGCCTTCGACGAACAGCGGGTCGCATACGGTTCGTTCCCACCGGGGCACATTCGCACTTTGAGCAAGATGGTAGGGTAGTTCTTCCAAAGCACGCAACGATACAGTATTCCAAGTGAAATTCTGCTCTGGATCGGCCTTCTGTTCGAAAAGATCCGCCAACCGGTCATGAGGACGCCAACTGATTTGGGCGGGTTCCAAATACTTTAAGCGAGCCATGTCACCGATTTGTCGGTGGTAAAACGTCAAGACGGATGCGCCGCGTGCGGAGCGCTCGGTGAGATACGGCTCCAGATCGAGAAACAAGCGCGACCATACGATTACCGGCAGCCGCTGTTCGGACGGGGTGTGGTGGGCGCGATCCTTGAAGTCCTTCCAGACCTCCTCGTCGGCGGAGAGAACATCGAGCATTTCGTCTTCGGAGAGTCCGTAGCGCGTCGCCGCCAGATATCCAAGGCTGCGGCTGACCAGCAGTTGACCATGGTTCGCATCAAGCGAGAGCCGGCCGAACAGCGTGTCGATGACGCCTTCTACACCCTCGCCTAGCTGACATTGTTCCGGTTGCAAACTCGATGGCCACAGCCGCGCCTCTTCGAAGGCTAACTTCAGGTAGAGCGGTAGCCCGCGGTGTTTGAAGGCGGCGAGCAGCTTCTCGCGCTGGGCATGCGTCAGTTTGCGTTTTGCCGCCACCATCCAATGATCCAGAGCCTCGCCAGCCTTCGTCTCGTGTAGCGCCTCGATCTCGCGCAGGTTGCATTCACCAAGCGCCGGCGCAACTTCGGAGGTCGTGACGACAAGGCGGCAGTGTGGCGGCAGTTTTGCAGCCAGCCAATAGAGCGATCGAGCCGGATCGTTCTTGCCCAACTGGTCGAGTGCATCAATGAAGATCACAAGAGGCTTATCGGGCTTCGCCAGTTTGAGCCTATCCCCAAAGAGCCGCGCCACTGCATGGAACTCGACAGGAATCTCGCCCGTGGCGCGGTACTCCGCGCCAATCTGCTCGCAGAGGCTGTGCAAGAGCGTCAGCCCGTCCGACGACTCGGGCGAGGCGCCGATAAAGCGTCGGACGAGGACCGCAGGCCCTTTCGCCTCTTTCACATCCTCCGAGGCACGGGCCAGAATGGCCGACTTGCCACATCCCGAGGCCCCATGCAGCACCAGCGGCCTGTCTCCGCCGCCACGAAGATAACCGGCAACCTCCTCGAGCACCTTCTCTCTGCCAAAGACCAGCGACCTCTCGCGGGCGAACTTATCGTGCGCCTCCTTCTCAAGTTCCAGGGCGGCCTTTAACTCGAAGCTCTTCGCCTCGCATCGGATCATTGCAGAGAGCTTTCGCTTCACAGTTCGGCAAAGAGCGTCCAGGTCATTTGGTTCAAAAGCTAGGAGGTTTCGCGAACGCAGCTTCTCTTTGAGATAATCGCGCAATTCCAACAGCTCTGAATCGCACTCCTCAGCAGGCACGTTGCGGCAGAAGGCGAAGACATGCCGCCGGTCCGCCTCAGTCTGACCCAGCCCCTTCAGAATCTCCTGGTGCGTGGCCGAAGCCCAGTACTTGATCAGGTCCGCCTCGCTGAGCCCCGCTGCCCGTGCTCCAGCCAGCAGAATCCCATGCAGCCGAGCCTCTTCCTTTTCCCAACGATCCTTGTCGACCCAGTCGCCCGTTCGCGGCTTGAGTACAAACTCCGCCGGCATGGCGTTGTCGTCTTGTTCATACCACTGGGCGACCCCGGCCTGGTCCGCGTTTGGAACTTGCGCCAGCAATTTCAGAAATTCATCGGCCTTGACCCGAGTCGGCAGTGGCCGCCAACCGTAGCGCCGGCCCAGCAGCACGACGAAGTTGGGCTTGATGCCGGTCTTCTGACAGCGCTCAATCTCGCGCAGACAGATCTCGACCGTCTTCTGGTCAAGCGCGGCCTCGTCGCGCACGCCCCAGCGCAGATCGATGGCCTGGAAGCGCGCCCCGTGCTTCTCGCACAGACGGCGCAGGCCGGGGAAGACGTCCTTTTGCAGAGCGTTGCGCTCCGCCTCCAGGTCCTCAAAGGTCGAGCTGACGAATACGCGGAAGGTGCGCGCGGCGACAGGCATGGCGTTCAGTCTCGTGAAACAAGTTGTCCCAAGGTTGCGCCCATCCTACCACTACAGGCGTTGCCACGAAAACGGATTGGGATAGTCTTGCCACGTGCCGATCAAGCAGATAAATCGACAATCTTGGTCAACAAACTTGGTTTGTGAACCCCGGGTAGATAGGCATCGAAAAAGCCTCAGTTCAATCAACTTCATAACCAGATTCCAGATTGATTTGTTCTGTCCACGACCAGGTTTCCAGAAGCGGTTGAGCCAGCGGGTAATGACCCATGGCATCGTTTCAGACTGTGAGACTTCGCCGAATTCTTCGCCGAATTGCATACCGAAAAGGCTCCAAATCGTCCTTTTGCTCCTCCGTACTCCTTTGAAATCATTGGCTTTCCAAGCCTCACGATTCCAATCTTAATCGACAGGTTGTAGGTTCGATTCCTACCGCGTCCACCATATCGCTATTATTTTGTTGCTCTTCCAAAACTCAGAACAGGCGGATGCGCGCGGATGGCTGGCGGAAGCTCCCGTTATTTGCGCCGTTTTCCCCTTGCGGGCGTCGCCACATCGTGGGGCGAACTCGAGTTCTATCTTGCTGTCAGAGACGGTTCACGAAAGAAACGCCGCTGAAACACCAGCGCCGCTGCTCCCCGGAGCCGCGCGAGGTCCCCATCGTGCGTGGGAAGAATCCGGGGAGGCGTTCCCGCCAGCGTCAATTCAGCCGCCTCCTTCTCAATGATCGGACCGAAGCGGTGCCAGGCAGAAGTGATGTCTCCCGCAATCAGAATCACGCGCGGAGAAAGCCCGGCGATAATCGGCCCCAGGCCGCGCCCGAGGTGCCGGGCCTGCTTTGCCAGTGCCTCGACGGCGGCCTGGTCGCCTTCCTCCGCCTTGTTCAGTAGTTCGTGAAAAGCGATCGGATCCGCAAGGGGTTGCAGTTCCTGGTAATACCTGAGCGCCGCATCGCAAGAGGAGACGGTCTCCCAGCATCCCCTGCGGCCGCAGGCGCAGCTTATGCCGGACGGATCCAGCGAAATATGGCCAAACTCTCCCGCCATTCCGTGATTGCCTGTGATCACCTGGCCATTTGCAAAAACCCCGGTTCCCACACCTTCAGACACGGCGACCAGCACGGCGTCGCGAATCCCGTTGAGCCGCCCAAAGTGCAGTTCCGCCAACAGGCAGGCTGTGGCGGCATTCTCCATGCTTACCGCCAGGCCAGCCTCCTTTTCGATAGCTGCCTTCAGATCGAACTCCGCCCAGTGCAGATTCGGCGCGAAGATCGGCCGCTGCGTACCGGGGTCGATTCTGCCCGGAAACCCTCGCTTGCAAGAAGTGCGTCTCCGCGGTCTTCAACGAGCTGGCCGCTAGATTACTCGCCAACAAAGCCCGCCCACCATAACATAGAGCAGATCGTTCAGATTGGCGGGAGCGAGCTTCCATGTCTGAGTCGATCAGCACTTCATAAACACTCGCTGTCAACCGCACAGCTTGTAACCCGCCGGAAGCACCTCAATTATAGGGTTTCCGCCCGACCCGGTTAGTCCACGCCGCATTCCGCTGTTGGACATGCCCAGCGCTATGGTTGATGCCAAATAATTACGGTAGTGGGTCAGTTAGCTTTTGCACAGGAAGACGCTGAGTCTTTTGGGGAAGACTCGCAGCAATTGGCGGTGACGAGGATTAGTGCTGATGTCTGCGCGGCGCGCTTGCAGGAGTAACACTAGAGATGTCTAGCGGGATGCCGTCAGGTATTTTCCAGTGAACGTTTTTCTTAAATGAATAAAATCGAATCCGGTGGCCCCCGGCAAAGCTAAACTTCTCGTTTTTGAGATTTACGGATTCTCCACAAACCACATGGTTCTCAGCCAAGGCGCTCAGGTGTCCCCATCGCACGCCATCGATAACCCTAATGGGAACTCGAACGCCGTCAGCCATTAAGTGCCCTTACACCCTTTTTCTTTAGAGAGGATATAGCCCGATTTACATCAGCCACGGAAAGCGAGAGCGCTCCTGCCACTTCGCTAGTGACTATTGTGGTGCGTCCAAGTGCACGCACCGCTCTAATGTAGGCGTAGACGGCATTTTCGACGCTCTTACCGATGCGCGCACGGCGGCGAACGCTGGGAATATCGCTTACTTGAACCTGTCCCCTGGTCGTAGACTCAATGGACAGAACTAAGTGTTTTGATGTGCTGGTGCTGGATATCATTGTTCTTGACCTGCTGAGCTAAAGTCTTCTCGTACCTTTCCTTTTGATCGGCCAATGCCGCCAAGAGACCGTCTACGAGAAGCGGAGGTATCACAAGTTGCAGCATGGGTTCGATAGGAATCGGCTCCCCACGTTGTACAAACTCAACCTGATCTTGCATTAGCGGAGATGGTATTTTCGCCGCGCTCAAGGTGAAATCGTAGCCTGTGTGAGAAACGCCGATGTAGTTCACGTAATACGACGGCGTGTCCGATTTAATCTCTAATCGGACCTGAGCGGTCAATTCTTGGACGGCGTGCTTTTTTGCGATCTTTTTTGCAGGCTTCTTCATGTTCCGTATGACCGTACCACACTCTACATTTCGTCAGCTAGTTTCTTATTATACAGGTTACTTTGGTACTAAACACGGAAGCTGGAGGAATGAAAGCCGGATAGTCAGTCTTCCCCAAGAGCTTTGCGCAGCAAGTCTCTGTCTTTTGTGGACTTCGCTACGGTCGGCTCTGGCAGCAAAGCGCAAAGTTCTTCAACTGTCCAGACATGATCGGCCAGCCCAGCTTCCATCGCTGGCGTTACGCGCAAGGTCTGATGTACGCGGCAGAAGTTATAGAACATGAAGTAGAGCGCAACCGCATGGCCGTGGTTCTCAACCTTTTTCGAGAATCCATTGGTGAGCCGGGTAAACCGGCGCATCGACATGCGCATGGTAAGGTTCTGGCGCTCGACATATGATGTGCTGACATGCGCCGGGTCAGGTATTCCGCTCACTGTCTTCATATCGCATCCGATGCAGGTTGCAGGGGAATAACGGCGCTGATCCTCACTTGACGAAGCCCCGTATATCTTGTGAAGCTGCGCGTAGTCGGCATCGCCTCCGAATGCCTCTTCTACAGCCTTGAGATAGGGTTTGTGAGCGTCTGTGGTGATCTGGGGACGGTTGACTATGCGGCTTGCGCAGTCAACCATGAAATCAGTTGCCCAGCCTGTATCGCGTCCGCCCACAAGGAAAGTGACACACAGCTTTGTATCGGCATCGATTGCAGTCCAGGTCCACACGTCACCCCATCCCTCGGCTTTCTTTTCGGCGGATGTGTTCTTTGCCTTCGACCCGACAAAACTCCATATTTCATCGCATTGCAGACGGCGCACGCGGAGATTTTTGACTTTGTAATCATGGAACGCAGCGCAAGCACAGCCCATATCCCTAAGCAGGTTGGCAACGGTATTCTTCGCCACGCCGGTCAAACGAACGGTTCCGCGAATGCTCATGCCTTCACAAAGGCACTTCACAACTTGGACTTGCCGGGATGTGTCTAGCTTGTTCATACTGACCATTATGCTTGAACGTGTATGTATTGTCAAGCAAGAAAATGCCCTACCATTGCGGGTAGGGCATTGGGGAATTTGCGTTGCTCTACTGAATAGCAGATCCGACCAATTCGGGTTGAGCTTCGACTGTGCCGGTATAGCGAGCGATCTCCTCTGGATCAATCACATATCGCTCGCTTGCTTTTGCCTTGCCCTCAATCCGCTTGAATGTCTCGTCTAACATCCCATTCAACTGCTCGACCGTTACGTTTCTTAGGATTGGTTCCGGTTCGCCAGCAGTTTCGCGCGTTAGTTTCGCCATCGCCAACAGACGCACGATCCTATCAGTTCCTTTCCCGCAACCTTTCTTCTCCCACTGCGAAATCACACTCTTACTGGAGCCCACAATCTCCGCAAAGTCATTGATTGAATAGCCACAGAGCTTCCGCAAAAAACGGATTTCGCTCCCTGCAAGCAAGTTTTTCTTCCTGATGAGTCGAAGCGCAATAACCCGATGCAAAACACCCGCAGCAGGAATCTCTGGTACTATCGCGCTGCAATTCGTGCAACGGAAAACCAGGATGTCCTTAAGGGTCACAGATGTTAGTCCACATTCTGTGTACTTGTGCTCTCCCCTTGTTCCCTCCATTTGATGTTCGCAGTCGTAGCATCGAATTCTCGCTACCACTTCCTTTATTGACGTAGCCATCTCTCGCCGTCCCTCCTCGCGCCAGTTTTGATCCGTTAGTAAGTCCTACGACGCTTTCCATTCTTCGTTTTGAAGCACCCGGTAATCAGCACTATCTGCGGCGACTGAATGAAATCATGGTCAGCCGACAAGGCAAAAACTGCATCAAAATCAGTTCCGTCGATATTGCCGCGAAAAGTGTATTGATGGTTCCTGTTACACCCGCAAAATTTTCCGGCCTCAATGCACTTTCCATTTCGAATCACGTATTCCATGTCAAAAACGTCGAAGTCGCGTTCTGCCATTTGCATGTTGATATGGATGGTGGAATGAAAACGTCCTCTTCGCCCACCCAAGACCTCTAGGGCTATAGTCCGCGCAAACTCTGGAGAAGGTGATTCCGGTTTGATATCTCTGTTCGCCCTGACATCTTGCTCACGAGGGCCAACATATACGCATTCATGCTGTATTTCCTTGTCGTTTGACGCCACGATACACTCCTGGGCTCCAAGAATAATTAATAGTATACCGGTTATAATCAATTGTCAACTGTATAGTTTTGATTTTTTCTGTCTGTAACGTATTCAAATATAGCTACTTATTCCACCTAGCGTCAGCTGCTTTCTTGGCGATCTCCTTGCGTTTTGCGGAGGATAGTTTTGCAGCTCTCGCTTTCCCGCCCTTCGATCCGCCCAATTTACCGAGCGCCACGGCTGCTGGATTCTTGCCAGCATCAGGGTCTTCTAATGGTGTCCCGTCCATGTGCTCGCCTATAGCCTGCTCGACAACTCGAAAGGCGTTTACGGCGAAATCCCTGTCTTTGACTGGAGTCCTTGGCATGACTCAAGTTTGGACTGTGCCGACGCAGAGCACAAGCCTGTGGAAATCCAAACTAACCCACTACCATAATTACCCGTTCATGGCCTTCGCAACTTGCTGTGCTGTATGATTTGGAACGCCGTCCTAGGGAAGCGAAGGCGCCGAGGGTAAAGACAAGCAATGAACGATCGGCAATGGAATACGCTCGTCTCAGTTGTTCGCGGTGATACGGTCCGTCCACTCCCGACCGCTTTCATTATTGATAGTCCCTGGCTCCCGAATTGGGCAGGACACACCATCCTGGATTACTTCACCGACGAGCGCACTTTTCTGCACGACAATCTGGAAGCTATTCGCAGTTTCCCCGAAGCGATTTTTCTTCCCGGATTCTGGTCCGAATACGGGATGTGCACGGAGCCTTCTGCGTTCGGCTCTGTCTCCGTCTGGGGTGAGGACGATTTCCCGTTCGCAAAGAAAGTGCTGCTTTCGCCTGCGGATGTGGAGCGCCTGGAGACGCCCGACCCGCGCAAGCACGGCTTGCTGCCCTTCGTCATCAAGCGGCTCAAGCACCTGCAGCCGGAGATCGAGGAGGCCGGCCACAAGATCCGCCTCGCCGTGGCCCGTGGCCCGCTCAATATCGCCTCGTTCCTGATGGGCACGCCGGAATTCATGGAGGCCTTGAAGACAGATCCGGAGCTGATGCATCGCCTGCTCGGGATTGTGACCGACTTTCTTGTGGATTGGATTGCGGTTCAGCGCGAAGCATTTCCGACCATCGACGGAATTCTTCTGCTCGACGATATCGTGGGATTCGTGAGCCGCCGCGACTTCGAAACCTTCGGACTGCCTTATTTGCAGCGCGCATTCAGCGCGGACGTCACTGTGAAGTTCTTCCACAATGACGCGCCGGCGAAAGCAAGCGCGCCGTTGCTGGAGGCGGCGGGAATCAACCTGTTCAACTTCGGCATTCAGCACAAACTGGCGGATATGAAGACATGGACCAACAACCGGATTGCGCTCGTGGGGAACATCCCTCCGCGTGAAGTGCTCGCCGAAGGAACCCCTGCGGATGTGAGGCGCTCGATTGCGGAAATGCTGAGCTCTCTGGACGACAAGTCGCGCTTGATTGTTTCCTGCGGAGGCGGAATGCCGCCCGGTGCGCCCACTTGCAACATAAAAGCGCTGATCTCGGCGGTCGAGGAGTTGACTTGCTAGAAAGAGAACGTTATGACAACAAGAACCGAGATTCTGCATCAACTGGGCCAACAAACGGAGTCGTGGGATGTGCTGGTCATCGGTGGCGGGGCTACCGGACTGGGCGCCGCGGTTGAAGCCGCCTCCCGTGGCTATCGCACCCTTCTGGTCGAGCGATTCGACTTTGCCAAGGGCACCTCAAGCCGAAGTACAAAACTTGTGCACGGCGGCGTCCGCTACCTCGAACAACTCAATCTGACATTGGTTACGGATGCCTTGCAGGAGCGCGGCCACATGCTGCGCAACGCGCCTCACCTCGTCCACGATCAGCAGTTCGTCGTCCCTGCTTACAGTTACCTTTCTCTTCCCTACTATGGCTTCGGTCTCAAGGTGTATGAGCTTCTCTCCGGCAAGCTGTCATTTGGCCCCTCCGAAATCCTGTCCGCTAAAACCACGCAGGAGAAGCTGCCAGGGCTGACCGCGGCCGGCCTTCGCGGCGGCATTCTCTATCACGACGGACAGTTCGACGATGCCCGTTATGCCATTTCGTTGTTACGCACCTTCCAGGACCTGGGCGGCACCGCCATCAATTACGTGGAAGCAGTCGGCTTACTGAAACGTAACGGCAAGACGATCGGAATTCAGGCGCGCGACCGCGAAGAGGCCGCCGCGTTCGATCTGCAGGCAAAGGCAGTCATCAACGCCTGCGGCGTCTTTGCCGAGGATACAGTTTCCATGGACCGTGGCGAGCATGCATCCCTGCTTGCTGTCAGCCAGGGGACCCATCTCGTGCTGCCGCAGTCTCTGCTGCCCGGAACCACCGCCCTGATGATTCCTAAGACAGCCGATGGCCGCGTCCTCTTCGCCATTCCCTGGCACGGATCCATGATCGTAGGAACCACGGATGTCCCCGTCGAACGTGCATCGAACGAACCGAAGGCCCTTGAATCGGAGAAGGAATTTCTCCTCGAACACATCGCCCGCTACTTTGGCCGCAGGCCCCGCGCCGAGGAGATTCTAAGCATTTGGTCAGGCTTGCGGCCCCTGGTGAAAAAGGCTGGAGTCGCGACATCGAAGCTATCCAGAGACCACACCATCCTGGTTTCATCCACCGGTCTAATCACGGTTACAGGCGGAAAGTGGACCACCTATCGGCGCATGGGCTTCGACACGATTAGCCGCGCCTGTCAGGTGGCTTCGCTGCCCAAATCGCCTTCGCGCACCCTGGATCTGAAGATCCATGGCTGGACCATGGATTCCGCCGCGGCGGCGTCTCCATGGGAAACCGTCTACGGCTCGGACCTGCCCGCGCTCCAGGCACTCTCGTCCGAGGATGCCGCGCTCGATGCTCTTCTCCATCCGCGCCTTCCTTTTCGTGCGCGCGAGGTGGTCTGGTCGGCCCGGCATGAAATGGCCCGCACGGTGGAAGATGTCCTTGCCAGGCGCACTCGCGCTCTCTTCCTCGATGCGCGCGCCGCAATGGAAGCCGCTCCTGCCGTCGCCAGCCTCCTGGCTCGGGAACTCAACAGAAGTGAAGCCTGGATGGCAAAGGACCTGGCAGACTTTCTCGATGCTGCAAAAGGCTATCTCTTCGAGGGTCCGGAGTAGGCACGCTGACTTCCCATCCTCATCTCCATCGAATCCAACTTCACTGAATCGCCACAGCCTTGTCCGGGCCATGAGAGTCTGGGAGACTCTGGCCGCTCCCTACTCGTACAATCGAGCGAGAGGCCGGCCAGGGAATCTTTGCGGCACGCGCTCTCCGCAACCAACCTTGTTCAATCAGTTTCCTGCGAGGGTACCTTGAGCGAAAACAAGCTGCATTTCGGAATCATAGGCGCTGGCCGCATCGGCCGCGTTCATGCTGAAACACTGGCCTTCCGTCTGCCGCACGCGCAGACTGTGGCAATCGCGGACTTGAACATCGAGGCAGCGCAAACACTGGCCGCCCACTGCGGCATTCCCAAGGCCACCGCGTCGGCTGAGGAGATTATCGCCGACCCGGCGGTTGAGGCGGTGATGATCTGTTCCACTACCGGCACCCACGCCGATCTTATCGTTGAGGCCGCCAAAGCCGGCAAGCACATCTTCTGCGAGAAGCCGATTGCCCACAGCCTCGAAGAGATCGACCGCTCCCTCGCCGCGGTCAAAGCGGCCGGCGTCAAACTTCAGGTCGGATTCAACCGCCGCTTCGACGCCAACTTTGTCCGCGTCCGTGATGCGGTGGTGGGCGGCGAGATCGGTAAGCCGAGCCTGATGCACATCGTCAGCCGCGATCCCGCCCCGCCGTCGCTCAGCTATATCCGTGCCTCCGGCGGCATCTTCATGGACATGACCATTCACGACTTCGATATGGCCCGTTTCCTCATCGGCGACGAAGTGGAGGAGATGTACACGTATGCCGGCGTCATGGTTGATCCGGAGATCGGAGAGGCCGGCGATCTCGACACCGCGCTGATCGTCCTGCGCTTCCGCAACGGCGTCATCGGCGCCATCGACAACAGCCGCAAGGCCGTCTACGGTTATGACCAGCGCGTAGAGATTCTGGGCAGCGAAGGAAAGATCGAAACAGAAAACTGCTATCCCAATCAGGCAGTGGTCAGCAGCGGCAAGTCCGTCTACAAGGACCTGCCCCTCAACTTCTTCATGGAGCGCTACACCGAGAGCTTCGTCGCCGAGTTGCAGTCCTTCACCCAGGCCGTGCTTGAGAATCGTCAGACCGCGGTGACAGGAATCGATGGGCGCATTCCAGTGGTCATGGCAATTGCAGCGCGAAAGTCGTACGACGAGCATCGCCCGGTCCGTCTGGAAGAGGTCGAAGCATGAAGCGGTCGACACTGATTTCTATCCTCACCGACGTGCATCTCTGGGTGCCTGTCGTCATTCTGATTCTGGGAACTGCGCTGCTGATGACCTTGAGGTGAATGCGTGAGCGAAAACTCCAAGGGCGCCCCTGGGCGGTCAACCCTCTCATTGCACAAACTCGGCGTATTCTGCGGACTGGCCGCGGCCGTCTGGCTCGGCAGCGCGGAAGCGCCAACCAAGCTGGTCAATGCGGGATTCTCTCCCTTCATCCTCTCCATGGGCATGGTGATGGGCGCCTTCGTGGCCCGCTGGACCGTTCCCACTCTCCTCAAAGGCACCGGCTTTCTCTTCGAAGATCTGCGCGCCAAGCCTCACCTGATTGTGTGGGCGCTGCTGGCCGGAATGCTCTGGGCCGTAGCCAACACCCTCACCATCTTCGCGGTGCGCAACGTGGGTCTCGCCGCCGCCTTTCCGTTGTGGAATACCAACAGCCTGGTGGGCCTCTTCTGGGGCTGGCTGCTCTTCAAGGAATTGCGCGGCTCCGGGATCAAGGGATGGTCGATGGTGCTGGGCGGCGCTGCAGCCATCGTCGGAGGCGCGGCAATTCTCGCTGTCGCCACCGCCCGCCAATCCGAGATTCCGGGCAAAACTGCAGCGGGCATAGTCGCCGCGCTCGGCGCCGGCATCCTGTTTGGCACAATGTATATCCCGTACCGCAAGGCCTACATCAGCGGCATGAATCCGCTCTCGTTCGTTACCCTCTTCACCTTTGGCGAACTGGGCGCTGTCCTCGTTCTCACCGCTGTCAATACCGGGGGCGTCGGCAACTTGGCCGCTGAGTTGCACCGGGCCCGGCCCATGCTATTCTGGCCCTTTCTGGGTGGCTTCTGTTGGGTCATCGGCGATCTCTTCCAGCAATACGCGGCAAAGTACATCGGCATCGGCCGCGGAATCCCTCTCTCCAATACCAACCAGCTCTGGGGATTGGCGTGGGGCGCTCTGGTCTTCGGCGAGATGGCCGGACTCAGTCCATCCGGGAAGCTGCTGATCTTCGCCGGCTCGGGAATCATGATTGCAGGCGCGCTGGCGATCAGCATGGCCGACCCCGGCGACTCGGAAATCGTCAGTTGGAACTCTGCCATGGATCGTGAGTGCGACCGCTACAGCCTTGACACGCGGCAGGTGACCGCCATCGTTGCAGGCGATGACCCGCTTGCCGGTCAGCCGCACCAGCGCCGCTGGTGGGAAGTGGTGGTGATGTGCATCGCGGTCGGCATGTTCGTCTGGCTCGCCCTCGGCACGCGCGCCCAGCAGATCGCCATCAGCCTGCCCTGGACGATCGTCCTTACCATCGGGACGCTCATCCCCCTTGTGGTCTGCGGAACCCTCTTATGGCGCCGCACCCGCTTCTCCTAGCGCTGTCCGCCGCACAGATGGTCGTTTATGTTTTGAAAGGGCACGACTTCAGCCGGGCCGAAAAGCGCCGATCAGCACCTGTGCTTTAGCCCCCGAGGGAATGGACGACGCGGATTAAGACTTAATCACGTTCCCCAGAGCAGACGGCGTTACAATGTCATACCATCGGACAAGAAGATCGTGGCGAAACTATCCTGTTCGCTCGTACGCGCAGATTCGCAATCGCTGCGAATAACTTATAAACGCACTTCCGCTGCCTCACAAGAAATCGAGGATGATCTCCGCCCATGATGAATCGACGCGATCTGCTGAAAGCTGGGGTAGGGGCCATGCCCTTGCTTGCTGGAACTGTCACCTTGAGCGAAGCTGCCCGAGCCTTCGACGCGGCAGTCAAGGGCCTGCCGTCGGCGGCGGGCGCTCTTTCCCAGCCGTGGCCGCGCCAGATTCGCCGCGCCGGCCAATCGAACATGACCGAGCACGATCCGGTCACCATGGATGTTGAGGCGTGGGCCGACTACTGGGCGAACCTGAAGATCGGCATCACCTTCATCAGCGTCACTGGGATTCTGGCCTACTATCAGACCAAGGTGCCGTTCCACAAGAAGGGCAAATTCCTTGGCGATCGCGACTTCTTCGGCGACTGCCATGAAGCCGCACGCAAGCGCAACCTGCGCGTCGTTGCGCGCATGAGTCCCGACCTCAACTGGGACGATGCTCTTGCGGCGCACCCGGAATGGTTCGAGCGCGACAAAGAGGGCAACGCGATTCCCGACAAGGAAGAGCCGCGCCTGTCTCGCACCTGCACATTCTCCAGTTACATGACCGACTACGTTCCCGCGATTATCCGCGAAGTAACCTCGCTCTACGATGTCGACGCTGTCTACACCAATGGCTGGCCGCCTCTGGGATCTCTCCCGGTCTGCTACTGCGCTAACTGTAAAGATCTGCCGCCGCGCGGAACGCCGGCCTATTGGGAAAAGTTCAATGACCGCGTCGAGTATCTCTGGAAGTTCTACGATTCCCTGGTCAAGCAGAAGAACCCTTCATCCATTTATTTCGCGAACATGGGCGGAGGAGCCCGCGCCAGCCTCAACCTCGCCAGGTTCGGGAAGATCTGTGAGTGGTTCCAGGGTGACAACCAGGGCCGCGGCGGAGAAGACGCGCCGATTTGGCTGTGCTCGCTGCAGGGCCGCGTCTGCCAGACGATTCAAGAGGGCAAGGCGGCAGCCAATGTCACCGGCGCATGGTCCACGGGACCGATTCGCTGGCGCAATGTCTGTAAACCCCCGCATGAAGCGCAGATGTGGCTGAGCGAAACCAGCGCCAGCGGCATGATTCCCTACTGGCATCTGGTCGGCAGCGAAAAGGGAATGGGCGAGGACCGCCGCGAGTTGGAGACGCCTCAGAAACACTTTGCATGGACCGCGAAGCACGATCCCCACTTTGTCAACAAGCGCACCATCGCCAACGTAGGCGTAGTGATGGGACAGAGCACTCACCTCTTCTATCAGCCCAAGCCTGGCGCCGCCATGCAGCAATTCCTCAACGGCATGTATTACGCGCTCCTCGAGGGCCGTTTCCTCTTCGATTTCGTTCACGAAGACAGAATGGAACTGGAGCGGATAAGTAAATACTCCGCCCTGATCCTGCCCAACATCGCCCTGTTGAGCGACGCCCAGTGCGATCGGCTACGCGCGTATGTCAAGGCCGGCGGCTCACTCCTGGCTACCTTCGAGACCAGTTTGTACGACGAGAACAATCATCCACGGGATAACTTCGGCCTCGCCGACATCTTCGACATTCAAAAAACCGGCGACGTGATCCCCACAAACGGTAACGGCTACTATGCCCGCATCGAGCGCAAACATCCTATTCTCGACGGCTTCGCCGATACGAACTGGCTGCCGGGCGCGGAGTATCGCGTCCCCATTGCGCCCGTCGACAATCCGGTCCTCACCGTGGTGCCGGGATTCGTTGCCTATCCGCCGGAGTTGGCCTATCCGCCCACGCCCAACACCAACATCCCTGCGGTTGTACTGCGCGAAAAGGGCAAGAGCCGCCTCGCGTACATCTCCGGCGATATCGAGCGCAGCATGTGGGTGTCGGGTCACACCGACCTGAGCCAATTGCTGCAAAACACCGTTAAGTGGATGCTGAGGGACGAGCAGCCGGCTACCGTTCAAGGTCCGGGGCTCATCGAGACATTCGCCTATGAAACTGAGCCCGGCTTTGCGCTCCATGTGTTGAATTACACAAATCCGAACTTGCATCGCGGCTCGATTCGTGAGTTCTTCCCGATTGGCGCGCAGGCGGTGCGGTTCGAGATCCCCGAGGGAAGAACCGTCTCCCGCGTTCAACTGCTCAAGGCGGAGATGGACATCCCATTCAAGCGTGCAAGCGGTGAAATCGAATTCACGATCCCGGGTGTAACCGAGTACGAGGTTGCCGCCATTTATGCGTAGAGCATAAGTTGCAGATAGGTCTGAGGTCTCAACCTATAGATGGACTCCGGACTAGCTCGAAAGACTCAAGACACGGAGCGGAATTGCCGATAACCTGTAATTGCCTCCTTAATGTGAATACTCCTGAGACGGTTTCAGAGTATGACTTTCGGGCGGCTGCCGTGACCAGGCAGCCGCCCGATTTTTTTCCTGGCTCCTCAACAGCGCCGCGAAGGAACATCTGAATGAGTCGGTGTTTTGAAAGGGCACGACTTTAGTCGTGCCGTGAAGCGAGCAAAATGAACCCGGGCTTTAGCCCCCGATGGAAGGTTGGCCCGAAAAATGGTCTTGCTCTGAGAATCTCTAAGGTCTCTTCTTGTCCCGGCACGAGCGCAGATAAGCTAGCAGATCCGTAAGCTCTGTATCCTTGAGATCGTCTCTGAACGACGGCATCACCTTGCTGCCTTCCAGTATCTGTTGCCGCATCTGCGCTTCGGTCAACCTTCTGCCCACGCCGGAGAGGTCCGGCCCCTTGTGGCCTCCGCCGTCGTCGCGGATCGCGTGACAATGCATGCACCCGCTCTCCGCAAAGATCGACGCTCCGTGCGCCCGCTGGCTGCGCGAAGAGCCAAGACACGCCGTCGAGCAAACCAAAAGCATCGCAAGGGTTGACCACCACCACTTCATTGAGTGCCCGCCCCACTGCCCTCGCCCGGCTGCGCGGCGATGTCGCTGTGCGTATGCCAGGGCACGCTCTCCGAAGTGATCTCCGGATGCTTGCGCAGAAACTCCAGCGCATACGTGCTCGCCGTCGGATCGTCCTTCTGGTCCGCGAAGGCGCTTGCCTCCCGTGCGGCCTGCTCCTTCATCCCAAGACGCCGATACACGATCGACAGAATATAGTGCGCCGCAAGATCATCGGGATCGATCGACTCCAGCGTCTCGTACTCGGCCCGCGCCGCGTCATACTTATGCTGTTGATAAAGTGAGAATCCAAGCTCGCGGTGCCCGTCGCGCGATCGCGGAAACTGCGCCGTCACCTCGCGAAGATCGCCGATCGCCGCTTCCAGATTCCCTTGCGTGCGTTCGACTAAAGCCAGGTAGTAAAGCGCGCGCGCATTGTGCGGAGCCAGTTCGAGAGCCTTCTTCAGGCTAGCGCGCGCCGCATCGTAGCGCTCCCATTGAAAATCGGCAATGGCCACGTTGGTGTAAGCATCGGCATAGTCCGGCCGCAGGTCGGCCACGCGCTCAAATGCCCGCTCGCTCTCCGCGTACTGCTGCGCATCCAGCATCGCGATACCGTAGTTGTTCCAGCGCATCCATTCTTTGTTATCGTCCGGCTCGGCCGCCGCAGGCGCGTTAGGACCAAGTGCGAACGTGCGCGTGCGCGCCGCAATTTCAACCACCGGCATCTCGTAGTGCTTGCCCATGCCGAAGTCAATGAAGTGCTGGTTGAAGCGCCGATAGTTGACCTTCGCCGTCACGGTGATCGGGCCCACGGCATCTTCAGGCACCTTGAACTCGTAGCGAACAATCTGCGAGCGTCCCGATTGAATGGTGTTGTTGTACGCAACCACCCTCGTATCCCAAACCTGGTGCAGGTCGTTCAAGCCGCCTTGCGCATTCACCAGCCGATTGGTAAAGCTGTGTGCGCGAGGATCGAGTGCGCCCCCCGCCTCGAGCGCCCCCGAATGCGTCAGCGAGCGGCCCTTCGCATCCTTGGCCTCGAACTCCACCCAGCTCTCGTAAAAGTCGCGTTGCTCCGGAACCAGACTATGCGCGATGCCTTTATTCTGAATTACCACCGAGACAGTGAGCACATCGCCGGCGACGATATCGAACGGTTCATTCCCCAGCGGCGCAATGATATTGCCTCCGTTCCGCTCAACCCCGAATAAATCGACATTCAAGACACCGTTGCGCAAGAAGGCGATCGTCTTCTCCAACTGCTCGTCGTATCCGTAGTACTTCGAGAGCACCGTGTTCGCGGCGAGCCAGCGATGCGACGCCAGCTTGCCATCCTTGGCCCCATAATCCGGCAGTTGAATCTCTTCCTGCTTCATGTGGCAGGTCTGGCATTTGGAGGCCTGGTCCTTGACGTAAAACGGCAGCGGCGATTGCTTTGAGAACGAAGCCAACTGCCACTCGTCGTAGACAAAGAAAGCGCGCTGCCACTTGTAGTCGTTCAATAGCCGCGGCAATGCCGCCTTGTGGCACGCCGAACAGAACTCGCTCGTCCGGTAGAAGTCTTTCATCACGGCTTTGGAATGGCGATCGAGATGGGCCAGAATCTCTTTGTCCGGAACCTCGCCATACACCGGCTTCCCGTTTTCATCCACCATCGCTGCCGGTTGGCCCAGAACATAGCTCCCCGTCCCGCGCGTATCGACCTTCTGAATGGAATGGCACACCGAGCAGGTGATGCCGTCCTGATCGAACTTGCGATTCACAGGAGAGTTCTGCGTCATTGCGCCGGAGGTCAACGCAATCGGATTATGGCAGCCTTCGCAATGCCGGGCGTACTCAACGCCCTTCCCGTTCATCAGCATGTTCACGTTCTTCACGTACCATGGCGCGCGGAATGAGTTGGCGTGCGCGCTCTGCCGCCATTCGGCATGTGCCTCCTGGTGGCAGTGGCCGCAGTACTTCGCTGTTGGGAAACTTTTGGGGTCGATGAACTCGCCCGTATCCGTCGCCGCATTGGAGGGTAGAAACGGCTTGCCCGCTCCAAAACGATAATTGTAGTGAGCGCTCACCGACTGAGAGTAAGCCGACCGCTGCGTCGCGTCGGCCGCATCTTCGCCCATCGCGGAGGCGCAGTCAGTTTGCCAGGCTACGAAGAGGCACGCCGCGCCAACCGCAGGCAAAATTCCGCTGAGCATGCGTAGCGCTCCGGTGGCCCGGCGCGTTTGTCTCGACCTGGTTGTCCTTCGACTGGTCCTCAAGGTGTTTGACCTCCGGCGATAAATGGGGAAGAATCCTCTCCAGAAAATGAACAGCACTACTTTCGAGTTGCAGTCTAAAACTTCGTTCCCTGCCCTTCCGTCAGAGTTACAATCCGGTCGATTCCCGGCGCCGCGAAATGTTCCTTCAATCCGCTCGGCCAGTGCACTTCGATCTCGTCGATAGCCGTCGCATCGACAAGTCCGAAATGCACGCGCGGATCGCTCGTCGATGCATAGCTGCCGCCCGCGATCACGTCTCCTCGCTGGCGCATCTTGTTCGCAGTCAAATAAACAGTGGCGCCAACTGCGTCCCGCGGGCTCTTCGCCCCGCCAATCAACTTGAACTCGATCCAGTGATGCTTATCCGGCGAAACATTGCGCAACAGCGCCGGCGCTCCATCCATCACATTGATCACTACGTCGAGTTTGCCGTCGTTGAACAGGTCACCCACCGCCAGTCCCCGGCCCTTGTAGGTCTGTCCCAGCCCCGAACCCTCCACCGCCGGCATCAACTCGAACTGCTTTCCGCCATTATTGTGAAACAGCAGCGGCCGCTGCGCAAATGTAGTTCCCCACGGCATCCGATCCACAATCGGATAGACATGCCCATTGGCGATGATCAGGTCCTTCCATCCGTCGTTGTCGTAATCCAGAAAGGCCGAGCCCCACCCCAGAAACGGAACCGTGGTCTCGGCAATTCCCAACTGATAGCTGATGTCCGTAAAGTTGGAGTCGCCATCGTTGCGATACAGAGGGTCGTAGTCGTCGCTGAAGGTTGTGTTGAATAGATCAACCAGGCCGTTGTTTTGATAGTCACCAACGGCAATCCCCATGGTGGCCGTTTCGCGGCCGTTTTCATTGAGCGCATACCCGGAGGCATAGCTGATATCTTCGAATGTCCCATCGCCCTTGTTGTGGTAGAGATAGTTCGGCGTCGAGTCGTCGCCCACCAGCAGGTCGGGTTTGCCGTCGTTATCTACATCCACAAAAACCGACGTCAGCCCGTAGTAGCCGCTCTTGTCGGCAACGCCCGTCTTTTCGCTCACGTCGGTAAATGTCCCGTCGCCGTTGTTATGAAACAGATGGTCCGGCTCGCCCTTCAGCCCGCGCGGCCCGCACATAACATTCTGGCCGCGAAACTGGCAAAAGCTGTAGGCGACACCCTTCTCGCCCGTACCCGGAGGATTGTCCAGGTCGTAGTGAACGTACCCCGGAACAAACAGGTCGAGCCGCCCGTCGCCGTCATAGTCGCCCCAGGTGGCGCCGGTCGACCAGTTGCCCAGTGCAACGCCGGCTTTCTCCGCCACGTCGGTAAACGTTCCGTCATGGTTGTTGTGGTAGAGCCGGTTCTTGCCGAAGTTCGAAACGTAAATATCCGGCCAGCCGTCGTTGTCGTAGTCGGCAATGGCCACGCCAAAGCCCCATCGGTCGTTGGTCACGCCGGCCTTCTCCGCTACATTCGTAAACGTCCCGTCGTGATTGTTGTGGAACAGCGCGGCCTTGGGCGCTACCGCCTTGCCGGAGACCGCGTCGTAGGTCGATCCGTTCACCAGATAAATATCCAGCCAGCCGTCGTTGTCGTAGTCAAGCAAGCCTACGCCCGAACCATTCGCCTCGATAATGAATTTCTTCTCCGGCGTTCCCATCGTGTGCTTCCATGTCGTCAAACCGGCCTGCCGGGCGATGTCCTCAAAGAGAATCGGGCCCTCCTTCACGAAGCCGCCGGCAGTGATCGGCCGGTGCTCCTTGTCCAGCACCGCCGCGTGTGCTTCGCCCGTGTTGACGCCGCCAATCGCGGGAGCCTGCCCTCCCTCGCGTGGCTTGTCGGACTGTGTGTCGGCCGAGTGCGAATCCGGCGTCGTGGACTGCGCCCCGCACCGGCCCGAACTCATGACCAATGCCACGCACAAAAACAGACCGGCAAATACGCGCCCTGGAATTGGGCACAACGATGCAAAGATATGCCGGGGAATCAGCAAGATCATGGCGTCTCCACGCAAAGAACACACTAACCATACATGATTCGACGCCTCGCCGGACTCATACCTTTGGTTGAGGTCCGGGGCGGACCGCAAATGGGCATCGTGTCACTTGAACCATAACCTTGCCTTTCGTGGAAGCATTTCACTGCCGTCTTTCCAATCTCTGTCAAATGACTCATGGCCTCGCCCTGCGTGGTCCTCCAGACGTGGGAGCATATCCTTGCCGTAAGTTCCGGTTGGAGGCATGTCCACCGGAAGAGCGGTCGTTAAGTGCAACTTTTGATCGATGCGTGCAATGCGTAGAACAGGTAGGATACGAGGTTCACCAGACTTGGTACGCGAGGCCTTTGATGAAGCGCATTGTTCTGTATGTATTTATCGCGGCGACTTTCACGGCTCTGCACCAAGCAGCCATGGGTCAAAGCGCAACCGCCTCTTTGAGAGGCGTCGTCACGGAAGCGACTGGGGCTGTTGTGCCGGGCGCTGAAGTCGTGATCACGTCGATCGGAACAGCTCAACGGCACGCGCAGCGCTCCGACAGCAATGGTGAATTCTCGTTTCAGGAGCTGTTTGTCGGCGAATATCGGGTTGAGGTGCGGTCCGACGGCTTCGCTACGTGGGTCAATTCGCACATCCATCTCGACGTTGGGAACCAGTCACAGATTGCCGTGCAGCTTGTTCCCGCGACTGACCAGCAGACCGTCGAGGTTAGCGCTGAGGCCGCTGGACTGCAAACCAATGAGATCGCGCAGGGCGCGGTGGTGAGCGAGACCGAAATTGCAAATCTACCGCTCAACGGGCGCAACTTCTCCCAGCTAGGCATTCTTCAGCCTGGAGTACGTCCGACCTCCTCGGGTTTGACGGTGCAGAATAACTTCCGGCGAATCGGACAGAATTATGAAGTTAACGGCATGCGTCCAGAGTCCAATACCTTCCTCGTCGATGGCATGCGTAACATCAATCGCATGGATGGAGGGTACGCATACCGGCCGCCAGCCGACTCGATGGCTGAATTCCGCATTCTGACCACGACCGCGCCGGCTGAGTTCGGTGGCACCAGCGGGGGCATTACCACGATCGTCACTCGTTCAGGAACGAATCAGGTTCACGGAACGCTGTATGAGTTTCTGCGTAACGACGCGCTCAACGCCAACAACTACTTTGCGCCGCGGAAGGAAGAGCTCAAGCAGAACCAGTACGGCGGCACAATCGGCGGCCCCTTGGTGCATAATCACGCCTACTTCTTCACGTACTACGAAGGCCTGCGCGAGAATCAGGACATCACGCATGGCGTGGTGGTGCCGACGCTGGCGGAACGCAGTGGCGACTTCTCCGCCGACGCGCCCATTCTCTTGAATTCCACCCGTACGGCCTTCACCAACAATCTCTCCGGTCAGATCAACGCGATCACCGCCAAATATCTCCAGTTCTTTCCCGTTCCCAACACACCGGAAAATCCGCACCTGGCCCAAACCACAAATCTGAGCCAGTTAGACAGTGACCAGGGCGGCGCAAAAGCCGACTGGCTGCTGCGCAGCGCGGATGTTTTGAGCGCGCGCTACAGCTACTCGACGATGGGACTCCACAGTCCGTATTCGGAACTAGGCGCCGATGTTCCAGGGTTTCCCGTTGGCTACTTCTCCAACACACACCTGGGCGGACTCACTGAGACGCACACCTTCTCTCCGCATACGGTGCTGACTGCCAATGTCAGCTTCTTTCAGAGCCACATTGTTCTGGACAAGCGATTCTCCGGCTTCAGCCCTCAGGCGTTCGGCTTCGGATACGCCTCCACATGGGCTTCGGCCACGGGCGCGCCGCTGATCATGACCCAGGGCTACTCCAACGTGGGCGACCCGGTCATCAACCCGCGCGACAGCAC
>Ga0182014_10000806_pt1 | contig 42610 bp, 50 predicted proteins | sample 612S2DmetaG_FD_120489 | JGI IMG/M metagenome (GOLD analysis project Ga0182014, IMG submission 120489) | Permafrost microbial communities from Stordalen Mire, Sweden - 612S2D metaG | ecosystem: Environmental > Terrestrial > Soil > Wetlands > Permafrost | place: Sweden: Stordalen | collected... | reverse complement strand
TTATTATACTAAAATTAAATAGTAAAAGATAAATATAACTCAAAATAGAGTTTTTTTATATATTTATGGTGATTTAAATGACAACGATATCGGAAGCAATTACAACCATTAAAAAGGCTGAAAATGATGCTGACAAATTAATAGAAAGTACTAAAGAGAAATCGTCCGAAAAGATAGAAGAGTCCCGTACAAAATCAAAGGAGATCATTGAAAAATCCGAGGAAGAAGCTAAGAGTGATGCTGAAAATATGTTGCTTGATGCTGAAAACAAAGCTAGAAAGGAAGCAGTACACATATCAAATAAAACAGCTGAAAAAATTGAAATAAGCACCAAAACAGCAATGAGTAAAGTTGAAGAGGCTTCGGACTTAGTAGTAAAAAGTATTTTATAGTGTGAGTACCATGTTCAAGCCGGCAAGAATGAAGAAGCTTAAGATAATTACATTAGATAAGTATGCTGACCCACTTGTGAATTCACTTCACGAGTCCAGTATAGTACAGATCTACGATATATCTGAGCGAATACAAGAAGATGCAGAGTGGAAACAAATTCTAAAACCTTCACATGCAACTCCATTTCTCGGTAAAATTTCCTCACTTTTAATGAAAACTACTGGATTGGCAGATTTTTTAGAAACAGTAGCAAAAAAGGATTCAGGAATTTTAACAATAGCAAAGGGTTTTGTTAATCCACCAAGAATTGAGAAAAGGCAAGTAGAAGATCTAAATGTTAATGAACTTCTAGATAATGCAGAAGATATTTTAGACCAAGTTGAAGCTAAAACAAAACCATTAGAAGAAGAAGTAAGCGAACTTGATGCAGAAACTGCTAAATTAACAAATGCTATTAAAGTAGCAAAAAATTTAACAAAATTTGATTTTGACCTTAGTAACTTGGAAGGATCAGATTATATATCTGTTATATCAGGTAAAATAACTTTAAATTCTTATGATCAGTTTAAATCTGGTATGAAAGATTTGCCCGATGAAATTTTAGTTGTTGATGAGGATAGTATCGATAACGAATCAAAGATACTAGTAGTTGTTACACTAAAAAAGAATGGGGATCAAGTTTCTAGTCTTTTAAGAAAATTAGAATTTGAAAGATTTGAATTAACTGGAATATCTGGAAAACCAGAAGAAATAATAAAAAATTCAGAATCAAGAATAGAATCAATTAAAAAAGAAAAAGAATCTGTTTCAAACGATTTAGCAGTTGTATCTGCTGAATGGCATAAAGAATTACTTGTCCTTAAAGAACAATTAGAAATAGAAAAACAGCGAAGTGAAATATTCGCATCATTTGGTGAAACTGAAAACACTGTAATGTTTGAGGGATGGATCACAGTGAAAAATCTGGAGAAAGCCCTAGGCATTATTGAAAGCACTACTATGGGATATTCCCTAGTAGATGTTTCAGACCCTGATGTTGAGAAGGATAAAATTCCAGTTCACTTAGATAACCCAAGATTTGCAAAACCCTATGAAATGTTTGTGAATATGTACTCTCCGCCTGATTACAGAGAGATTGACCCGACAATTTTAATGGCGATTATATTTCCATTCTTTTTTGGTTATTGTTTAACCGACGCAGGATATGGTGTAATTGATGCAATTATTGGTTTAGTTTTGTTCATTGGATTAGGTAGAAACAGTAAACTCATGGCCAATGTGGGACTTATACTAGTTGCATGTGGTGTATGGGCATTCATACTTGGAATGGTAACCAATGGTTTCATAGGGGATTTATTCCCAAGATGGATAATTGGAATGTCAACTCCGCTCCCAACAACAATTGCTTCAATAAACGCATTTGTATTCCCACAGTACATTCTATTAATGGCATTAATTGTGGGTGTAATACACATCAACATGGGTTTACTCATTGGAACTTACAACAATATAGTGCGTGGAGAAGTTAGAGAAGCACTTGGAACGCAGATAGTTTGGTTTGTTCTAGAGATAGGTGTTGTAGTAGCAGCAGCAGCATTTTTAACATCTGGAATTACAAGTGCAGAGATCTTTGGAGGTCCTATAATTGTCTTGAGCCTTTTAATGCTCATGTACTTAAACGGACCATATGGTGTGATGGATGTTACAGGATTCCTGGGGACAGTACTTTCATATGCAAGGTTATTAGCTCTCTGTCTTTCAACTGGCGGTATAGCCATGACAGTAAACATATTAGCCGGGCTAAGTGAAAACTTAATTCCAGTAGTAGGAATTCTTCTAGCTCCAATTATATTCGTTGGAGGACACATAGCCAACTGTGCATTCCAGAGTCTGGGTGCATTTATAAATTCATTACGTTTGCATTACGTAGAGTATTTCTCTCAGTTTTACATAGGTGGAAGTCACAAATTCAGGGCCTTCCGTACAAAAAGAAAGCATACTGAAATAGGAGGTAAATAATATGGTAGTAGTAGTATTAGGAACAGCATTAGCAGCAATCGGCGCAGGTATAGCCGTCGGAATGGCAGGTTTAGGATCAGGTATAGGACAAGGAATAGCAGCAGCAGGAAGTGTAGGTGCAGTTGCAGAAGACCCTGATATGTTTGCAAGAGGACTTATATTTACAGCTTTACCAGAAACTCAGGCTATATATGGTTTCTTGATTGCTATATTGCTTCTTGTTTTCTCAGGAATAATGGGTGGAGCAAGTTCATTGACTACAACAGCGGGATTAGTTGCAATAGGAGCAGGTTCTGCAGTAGGATTTGCAGGTTTAGGTTCCGGTATGGGTCAGGGTATCACAGCATCATCTGCTGCAGGAGCAGTTGTTGAAGATCCAGATATGTTTGCAAGGGGTATTATATTTACAGCAATATCAGAGACACAGGCTATATACGGTTTCTTGATTGCTATATTGCTCTTAGTCTTCGGTGGAATACTCTAGGAGGAATAACATGAGTAACGGGACAGAAAAAATAGTCTCAAGTATACTGTCTGATGCTAAATTTAAAGCTGATTCAATATCAGAAGAAGCTGAAAATGAAAGCAAGTCCATTTTACAAGAGGGCGAAAAAGTCGCCCTTATGGAAAAGGAAAAAATCTTAGAAGATAGTAAGAAACAATCTGCTATGAGATATCAACAGATAATTTCTGAAGCTAAGATGAAATCCAGAAGAATGGAACTTGATTCTAGAGAAGAAGTAATTGAAGAATCGTTTAAAAAAGCTGAAGAGAAACTTGTGGAAATTGCATCTTCAGAATCAGCTGAATATAAGGAATCTATTAAAAATATAATAACAGAAGCTGCATTGGAAATTGGTGGGGGAGACCTTATTTTACTCCTCAAACAAGAAGATGAAGCCAAAATAATAGATTCCATATCCGAAATAGAAAACGATGTGAAAGCAAAAACGGGTAAAGAAACAAATTTAGAGATGGGAAATAACATCAACACCATTGGTGGAACAATCATTAAAACCAAAAATGGTGATATCGAAGTTAACAACACTATCGAAGCAAGAATGCTTAGATTTAAAAAATCTCTAAGATCAGAAGTTGCACATATACTATTCAAATGATAGGGGAGATTTAGATGGTAGAAAGTATTACTACAATAATTACTACGCTGGGATTTCCCTCAGTTGATGCTTTTATAGGTGCACTATTTCTAGTATTGGCAGTTGTGGCAGTAATAGTAGTTATATCAACGATAAAACCTGTTTTAGATATGTTCCCGTACACTTACCCAAACGCAAGGGTAAGGGCGAGATCAGGAAGGTTATTTACTGATAAAGAATTTTCAGAGATCGTTGAAGCAGATAACATCGAAGAGGTAAAAAATTACCTCCGAGGTGTTCCAGATTATGCTAAATACATTGATCAGTATCCCCTAGAAAAAGCTTTAGATGCACAACTTGCTGAGTCTTACGATTTAGTAGCTAGGATAACACCAGACAACAGCAAGGAAGTTTTTAAGTTTTTACTAAAAAAATGGGATATTAGGAATATTAAAAGTATTATAATTGCTAAACAAGCTGGTTTAAATTTAGATGAAACATTAAATCTATTAGTTCCATTTGGAACATTAACCGATAAACTTGATACACTTGTAGAAGCTGAGACTGTAACAGAAGTTTTGAACGGTCTTGAAGGAACTGAATATCCTAAGATATTAGAGGATGCAATTCCATTATACAATGAAACAGGTTTATTGTTACCTTTAGAATCAGCTATGGACAATTATTTACTTGAAAACCTTTTAAGATCCTCAGCTACTCCCGAAGATGACAACACACTTTTGCTTCACAACTACGTTGGAACAATGGTGGATGTTGCAAACATCAAGATAATATTAAGGGCCAAAGCAGATAACCTGAAATATGATGATATCGAATTTTACATGATTTCAGATGGATATCAAATCAGGGAATGGAAATTAAAGGAACTTATGGAAGCTGAAGATGTTGCAGGTGTTGTTAGTGGTCTAGAAGGGACAAGTTATGCTCCAATGCTTTCAGATGCAATGACAGAATATTCTGAAACTCGTTCAATGTCAAGTTTTGAAATGGCACTCGACAGTCATGTGTTTAAAAATGGTAAAACAATATCATTGAAGAATCAGTTTGGAATAGGACCTATGATAGGCTTTTTAAATAAAAAAGAAAAAGAAATCAGGAACTTGAAGATCATTGCTCGAAGTAAGAGAGAAGAAGGATACTCCACAGCCATGATAAAGGAGATGTTGATATGAAGTCAAATGTAGCTGTTATGGCTGATGAAGATACAGTCATAGGTTTTAGACTTGGAGGGATAAAGGAAGGATATCCTGTTAAAAACATGGAAGAAGCCGGAAAAGTTCTTGAAGATCTAATAAATAAGGATTTTTCAGTGATTATAACAACTGAAAAAATTGGGATCGAATTTAGAGACACTATCAATAAATTAACAAATGAACGAGCATTACCTATGGTGATTGAAATACCAGACAAATCAGGCTCGATTAAAAGGGAATCGGATCCTATGAGCGAGCTTATTAAGAGAGTAATTGGGGTTGAGATGGTAAAATGATTACAGGAAATATAATAAAAATAGCAGGTCCAGTTATAGTCGGAAACGGCATGAAAGGAACCCAAATGTATGAAATGGTTAAAGTCGGGAACGACAACCTCATTGGAGAGATTATTGAACTCGAAGGCGACACAGCCACCATACAAGTATACGAAGAAACAGCAGGTATGAAACCGGGTGAACCAATTGAAAGTACTGGAGGCCCATTATCGGTTGAACTTGGTCCAGGTATAATTGGATCTATATTTGATGGAATTCAGAGACCTCTTGAAAAGATCAAATTTTTAACAGGTGACTACCTCCAGAGGGGAGTGAGTGTACCTTCACTTGATAAAGAGAAGAAATGGACATTCGATCCTATACTCACAGCTGGCTCAGAAGTTAAGGGTGGAGACATATTAGGGGAAGTACAGGAAACTTCAGCAATTCTCCAGAAAATAATGGTACCACCTAGTGTAGAAGGTAAACTTATAAGCATAGCATCAAAGGGTGATTACACAGTAGAAGAAGAAATTGCAGAAGTTGAAACTTCTAAAGGTATTATAAAAATACCAATGATGCAAAAATGGCCTGTAAGAGTTGGAAGACCATACAAACAAAAATTAGACCCGGATATACCACTTGTAACCGGACAAAGAGCACAAGACACATTTTTCCCTGTTGCTAAAGGTGGAACATCTGCTATGCCTGGACCATTTGGATCAGGAAAAACAGTTACCCAACAACAACTTGCAAAATGGGCTGATGCCGACATAATTGTTTATGTTGGTTGTGGAGAACGTGGTAACGAAATGACAGAGGTTTTAAAAGAGTTTCCAAAACTTGAAGACCCAAAGACGGGTAAACCATTAATGGACAGAACAGTTCTTATTGCTAACACCTCAAATATGCCTGTGGCTGCAAGGGAAGCTTGTGTTTATACCGGTATAACAATCGCAGAATATTTCCGTGATATGGGATACGATGTAGCACTTATGGCAGATTCAACATCAAGATGGGCAGAAGCTATGAGAGAGATCTCAGGAAGACTAGAAGAAATGCCTGGTGAAGAAGGATACCCTGCTTACCTAGCATCAAGACTAGCACAATTTTATGAGAGAGCTGGAAGGATAACAACTGTAGGTACAGAAGATAAAACATCATCTATTACAGTAGTTGGAGCAGTATCACCACCTGGTGGAGATCTGTCAGAACCTGTTACACAAAACACTCTACGTATCTCCAAGGTTTTCTGGGCGTTAGATTCATCACTTGCTGATAAACGTCATTTCCCTTCAATAGACTGGTTACAAAGTTATTCATTATATGTGGACAGTGTTGAAGATTGGTGGAAAACTAATACTGGTAGCGACTGGAGAGTTACAAGGGACAAAGCAATGGCTTTACTCCAGAAAGAATCCGAACTACAGGAAATTGTACAGCTTGTTGGTCCAGACGCACTTCCAGACCGTGAGAGAATCACTCTTGAAACAACCAGAATGATCAGAGAGGACTTCCTTCAGCAGAATGCATATCATGAAGTAGATACATACTGTGCACCTATAAAACAGTACGAAATGCTTAAAACAATAATAAGTTACCATGAAAATGCTGAAGCAGCACTCGATCGTGGAGCCGCATCCACAGACATTATTACCATCCCTGTTAAGGATGATATAGGAAGGATGAAGTATCTACCGGAATCTGAATTTGAAGTAAAAGTAAAGGAAATTCAGGCAGATATAGTTAAACAATGCAGTGAGGTATGAAGATGAAGATAGATATCAAAACAAGGGAATATACAACTGTTTCCGAAGTTTCCGGTCCTCTAATGATTGTTGAAGGTGTAGAGGGAGTGGCCTACAACGAAATCGTTGAAATCGAAACACCTGCAGGAGATAATAGAAGAGGTCAAGTTCTTGAGGTCAAAGGAGACCTTGCTGTTGTGCAAGTTTTCGAGGGTACAAGTGACCTTAACACATCAACAACTAAAGTCAGGTTCACCGGTCAAACAGCAAAACTTGGTGTTGCACCAGACATGTTAGGAAGAGTATTCAATGGTACAGGTATACCAATTGATGGAGGTCCTGAGATAATACCTGATAAAGAATTAGATATCAGTGGAAACCCAATGAACCCCTCTGCTAGGGAATTTCCTGCAGAATTCATTGAAACTGGTATATCCACAATTGATGGAATGAACACATTGGTACGTGGTCAGAAACTACCTATATTTACTGGGTCCGGACTTCCACATAACGAACTTGCAGCCCAGATTGCAAGGCAAGCAAAGGTTATAGGAGAAGAAACCGAGTTTGCAGTTGTATTTGCCGCTATGGGAATTACCCACGAAGAAGCAAATTACTTCATGAGAGATTTTGAAAGAACAGGTGCACTTGAAAGGGTTACAGTGTTCATGAACCTTGCGGATGATCCAGCAATTGAAAGGATTATTACGCCTAAAATGGCACTTACAACAGCTGAATATTTTGCATTTGAACTGAACATGCACGTGCTGGTTATATTAACCGATCTTACCAACTACTGCGAAGCACTTCGTGAAATTTCAGCGGCAAGGGACGAAGTTCCAGGAAGAAGAGGTTACCCAGGTTACATGTACACAGATTTAGCTACCATGTACGAACGTGCTGGAAGAATTACAGGTAAAGAAGGTTCAATCACCCAGATGCCAATACTTGTTATGCCTCAAGATGATATTACACATCCAATTCCAGATCTTACTGGATACATAACAGAGGGTCAGATTGTTTTAAGCAGAGATCTTAACAGGAAAGGTATATACCCACCAGTAGATGTTTTACCATCACTTTCAAGATTGATGAGTGGAGGAATTGGAGAAGGACAGACAAGAGAAGATCACAGCGGTGTCTCAGATCAACTTTACTCAGCATATGCTGAAGGAAGGGACTTAAGGGATCTTATGGCTGTTGTAGGTGAAGAAGCACTCACAGAACGTGACAGAAAATTCCTTAATTTCGCTGAAGCCTTTGAGAAAAGATTCATCACACAAACCGGTGATGAAGATAGATCCATTCAAGAAACACTCGATTTAGGTTGGGAGTTATTAAGCCTCTTACCAGAAGCAGAATTAAAACGTGTTAGGGCAGAGCACATTCCAAAATATCACCCAGCATACAAATAACCCCCTTAAAATCTATTAAATTTTTTATAAGTTTTTAAGGACGAGAGGGATAAAATGGCGCAGGAAATGATAGAAGGAATAAATCCAACAAGGATGGAACTCCTAAAACTGAAAGATAGGGAAAAACTTGCTGTAAAGGGTCACAGTCTCCTAAAAGAGAAACGTAACGCCCTTATTATGGAGTTTTTCAACATATTAGAACGTGTGAAGGGCTCAAGGGAAGGTGTAGAAGCTACACTCCAAGAGGCATACAAAGATCTTAGTGACGCACAGATGGTAATGGGTGACTTAGCAGTCAAAAAATCTGCAATGTCAGTTAAAGAATCTGTAAACGTTGAAATTGAATCTAGAAGTGTTATGGGTGTTGTTGTACCATTGATCGAGTCAGAAATTGGCCAGAAAAATATGGTTCAAAGGGGATATGGATTTTTAGAAACATCTGTAAAGCTTGATGAAGCTGCTAGCAAGTTTGAAGAATCTATAAAACTCATTATCGAACTTGCAGAAATTGAGAAGACAATTATGCTTCTTGCAATTGAGATAGAGTCAACCAAAAGAAGAGTTAACGCTTTAGAACATATTATCATTCCAAAGATCGAAAATACAGTTAAATACATCGAGATGCGGCTTGAAGAAATGGAAAGGGAAAACTTCGTTAGGTTAAAAATGATCAAAAAAACTATGGAGATGGAATAATTGACTATGAGGATCACCACAAGATTAGATACTGTCAGAAGAGATCTGGCAGAATCTAAAGCAAAAAAACAACTTGATTTCCGAATAGGAACCATCTCAGGTAACCTAAAAGCTATCATAGCTGATGAGAACATGGAATTTAAATCTGGAGATATTAAACGGATTAAAATTAAAAAAATTCCAATACCTGCCAATCATCTCAGCTTTCTGAGTGGATATGGCTCGAACAGGTATGGACATGCACTTACAGTTGATGAGGAAATACCATTACCTCTCAGCATGACACGCCAAGGTGACCATGCATTATTCGCAGCAGCCGAAACTTGTGAAATAAAAAAAGATGACTTATTAGGTGTTTTAATACTCCTTCCAGTCAATTTAACTTACTAAATCTTTTTTTTATTTTTTTATTTTTAACTGGATTTTTTTCTTGTATATTATTCTTATATAAATTTCTAAGAGTTTTTTTATTATAAAAATAGGGATAAAAAAGGAATATAAATTTTAAATAAATAATTTTATTAATATAAAAAAAATTTGTCTAGCCTAATTACCAAACCTGTCTCTCATAGATTTATTTACTGGATCCTTCAAGTTTCCAAACTGTACAATCAGATCATCAATCATGTATCGGAGCTCTTTTAAATCTTCAATATTTGTTTTAGAGCAGGAATCTAATTTTTTAAGTTCGTTTATAAGTTTACTTTTTGAATGGCCCCGGATCATACCAGTTAAACCTGATTTCTGATTCGTTGAATATTTTTTCCTTATGGCAGCTTTGTCTTTGAGAAAATTTGATTCTGCCCTACGTATATCTGTTAAAATATTTTCCTTAAGTTTTAATAAAATAGATTCCCTCTCATTTAATTCCGTTATTAATCGTCTTGAATCTGCTATGGACGTCACTTCAATATTAATATTAATGATTTCAATGAGTAATTTATGATAATCTTCATTAATCATTTAGTTTCTCCTAATAACGGTAAAGAATACTAATGATTATTTATAATGGTGATATAAAAATTTATCCCCTAGTTATATTGACAAGGACTTGGAGCATTCCATCAATAACTACACACTTGGTTTTAAAATCATTATTTTCTTTTTCCATATCCTTGATCCTGTATAAAACATTTGTAAGTGATATGGTGTTAAATGAACCTTTTTTATTCTCGGGTTTAGATGAAATTAGAAGTATGTTAACAATACCGTCATCAATAGAAACGTTGTAATTGATTGCATTGATATATATCACATCTGATATTCTAAGCATTAGTTTAATGTGCTTGATTGGGAGACTGCTCTTACTGATAACGTCTTTTATCTTGTCATTTTGTCTGCACTGCTCAATATTTATTTCCATATCTTCACCTTCCACAAAATATTAAATTTTTAAATAGTATTCATATATGATTATAAATATCATAACTAAAATTAATATATCATTCAGTGCAAATATAAATTTACAATGACACCAGATTTTAACCGTGGAGATAGGCTTGTAAAAAAACAGATATTAAGCCTTAACAGACATTTACCACGAAAAAGAAAGTTCCTAGATGAACTTCTAAAAGAAGAGAAACCCCATGTAGTTGGTGCAGATGGTATAAGACACAGATTTAAAAAAGACGAGCTTAATATAATAAAAAAAATTTTAGGCGAATCAGAACTACATTTATTAAAATTACCAATATACATAGAGATGGATTCAAATGCTTCGGGTTCAAGGATATCGGGTAGACTTGAGAATAAAATTATCTGTAAGATACTTGACATCCAAGAATGTAATAATGAAACTTATCTATACAGGCAAGATATTAAGATGCTTCGGAAGGAACTCCCAACCACAACACAATACATATTTTTAGTGAGGTAACAAAAATGACTCCAGATCCATTAAATGAATTATTTAAAGATGTAAAAGACGATGATAACCGTGCAAAACTTTTTGTCTTGTTTGCTGGTGCAATGATAATCTCAACCATTTTAATAGTGATTGGAACTATCATATTCATACTCCTTGCACTTCATATAATTTGATTAAATTTTTTATGAAAAAATTAATAGAATCCTATTGATTCGTTGGTGTTAAATTTCTATAAACATTGTTGACGATTTTTTTTGCAGAATCCACAGTATCTTTAAGAAGTTTATTAGATGTTAACACAGTTGCTATAGGTTCCCCTTCCTCAATAATCACATTTTGAGCAGGTATATCGTTTACATATTTCATATTAAGATTCCCTACAATGGATCTTTTTTTTGCAAAAATTATCATTTTAGCTGCAAAATTTTTCGGCTTATGTATTTCAATTAATTCTCCCTGACATGCCATTATATGAGCTTGTACAATATTAATACTTAGAGCTGCCTCTGATGCCTCAAAAGTACCTTGTAATCTAGGATTTACCTCTATTACATATACTTCTCCATTTTTTATTATCATGTCTACACCATTTGAACCAATTAATTTAAGATCATAAATTATATCAGCTGCAATTTCTTCAATATGTAAGTTGTTCAACTGGTTTTTCGGGCTGATTTGTTGGATATATGGGACAATATTACCACAGTATCCATAATTTTCCCTTTGACCTAACCATTTATTTCCGATTAACTGCTCTGATGTATGAATTGTTATGGCTTCATCTCCACTTGAGAGTACAGATGCACTTACGTCAAGTCCATCAACAATCTCCTGTAAAATTGCTCCACGGATATCAGTATCTGGATCGATTCCATCAATGTTTTGAATGCCAACACCACCTGATCCTTCAAGGGGTTTGAGTAGAAATTTTTTAGATTCACTTGCAGTTGCTATTTCAAGTGCATTCTCTAAATTGTTTACCAAATAAGTCTCTGGAAATTTGAAAACATCACCAAAACTTTTTTCTAAGCGTTTATATAGTTCATATTTATTTTCTATATTATTTATATCACGATTTCCAATTAATTTTCGTTTAGGAAGTTTTGATGGAGATATACCTGAATTGTATATTATATAATCTACATCTTCTATCATCTCAGAAGCATTATTAAGTATGGTCTCAGGATTAAATTTTTTAGAAAAATTTCCACATGAGAAGTATGGTTTTTGAGATAGAACAGATTTAAAATTAGTTACACATTTTTTTAGATCAATACACCCGAAATAATCGGAAGAATAAACATTATATCCTATATTTTTTAATGAACATACAATAGGCCGTGTATTAGCACCTAGAACTAGTATATTTTCCATGAAATAACCTTTAAAACTTAAAAGTAGTCCCGAGCGGAGTCGAACCGCCGTCGCCGGTTCCAAAGACCAGCAGGATTACCACTACCCCACGGGACTAATATAGAATAGACTGCATTGCAGTAATCAGTTTTTATGCCGTGCTTATATTTAAAGGTATCGACATGGTTTAATTACCTTAAAAATTCATTTTCCTATCACATAAAGTATTAAATCTACATCCTCGGCATTTATTAGGATTGTTGGTGGGTTTAAATTCGATTTCACCATTCAATAATTTGTGCATGCGATTTATAAGGCCAATAATATCCTTTTCTGCCTTTTCATCAAAGTAAGAAGCCCAGTAAATGTTTTCAGTACCTCTTTCACGAAGCGATGCAACAATTCTTCTTTTTTCAGGTAACATTTCATTGAAGGCTAGACAGTATCCATAAACCTGATTTATACTAGAGGAATATGCAACTGTTCCAGGTTTATCATCTATAATAATAAACTCATCTGGAGTCATCCATACCTCGTCAATGAATCCTCTGATCCCATATTGTTTTGATATTACAGGAAGTTCTCTTGAAAGTATTTCTCCAGTTTTGGATGTTTCAAGCATTTCATCAAATGTGGCTGGTTCAGCATCAACTTTAAAATTTGACTCAAGTATTGCATGTTCTTTTGTGCCTTCCAACATGGATTTAGTAGGTTTAATAGAGATCCCCTTGACATTTTCGAGATATATTCCATATTCACAGAATCCTTGTTTGTTAAGCCAACTTATAGGGAAGTTGTTTTTATCTGCAATAATTTTTACCTGGCTGATAGTTGGATGTGAATTTGATACCGATCTTTTTGCCATTACTCTTCCCCATCCTTTTTACTTCCTAAACGACTTTTTAAGCTAGTCCAAATATCTTTATCTTTATTTAATTCCTCTTCAAGAACTTTGACTTTTTCAGTTTCAAGCTCATAGTTCTTTTTAAGATCTTTATGGATATCACTAACCTCTTCCAATTTCGACATGAGCCTTGCTTTATCGCTTTCTAAGATTTTAACCCTCTCAATTTCTAGTCTGAGCTTTTTATTAGTTTTACTATTTTTGCTAACAAGTTCCTTGTAAGATTTAGATAATTCGTTATGTTTCCATTCTAACTCAGCAAGCTCTCTTTCGTAAGCCTCAAGATGACTGTTTGTAGCTCCTAAATTCTTTAGATAATCCTCTGCCATTGATAGATCTTCACCTACTAACTCTCCTATCTGCTTTTGAGGTATGATGAAAACTTCTTCGCTGCATTCAAACTTATCCGATCTCTTCAAAGGTACCAAGTATTGATTGTACTCGTATATCTTTTTTTTACCGCCCACAGTCTTTTTAGTCTTCTTTTTATAACATTTAACAGCTGATTTTATTACCTTTACCATTAACACTGCTCCAGTTGCAATTTACTTAAAAATTTGTAATAATTATTATGTTTTATAATAGAAACTATCTTGCATCACTAATTCTAATGTAGAACAAATTTATATTGAATGACCCTTCTTTTATCCTTTTTGAAAATTTTCAAATATGATTTATTTCTATGGTGCTCAATTGATTGATTATAATTTATTTCATCTCCTAAATGGCATAATGTAAATTAAATATTTGTAAACTAATCATAAGGACCACAGGCCAAAATATAAATTCAAAATCTGCTATAGAGCCTAATTTAACCCATATATCCTCATCAATATATTTTTCTGCTTTATTAAGATAATAAAAACTATAAAAAAAGAATAAAATCAACGAAATTGTAATCATTGGAATTATTTTTAGGATAACTGCTATTATTAAAGGTATAAATGAAACTAAATTCAAAAAATGTAACAATTTTATTGCATTTTTTTTACCTAGTATAACTGGTAGTGTTTTCAATCCTTCCTTAGAATCATTTAATGAATCTTTTAAATCAAAGAAAATTGCATTTATCATTCCTTTCATATTTATAAAGAGGAATACAATTATAAATGGAAGTGAAAGGGTTAAAGAGAACTGGAGTGGGACAAAAAGTGTTCCTCCCAATGACCAGGTTAACACAGTATAGATGTTTTTAAAAATTGGAATCTTTTTGGTTAAACCTTTAAATACTGTTGCATATAAGAAACCGCCTAAAGTGATTAATATTATAAACAGTACGAGTTTGTAGTTTGAAAAGATAATGAGTAGGGCAATAAGCAATATAATGTAAAATATCATAATTAGAGGATAATATTTTTTTTTCTTATGAAGGTGTTCATATCTATCAGAATTGGTTTCAACATCTTTATCCAGATCACTCATGTAATCATAACTGTAAATTATTAATGGGATTAAATAGGAAATAATAAGTAAAGGCAAATTAATATCAGATTTTGTAATAATTGAAGTCGTTAATACAAGTGCTGGAGCCCCTAAAGCAGTTAAATACCCCCCATGAATAATTTCTTTTAAAATCAGATTGAAATAACAATAATAAGAATTTCTAAAAAAGATATTTAAAACCATAAGCCCCCCTGAATCATGTCAATTATAAGTTATACTGAATATATTGTACAATCAAAAGCATTTTAACGTTATAACTTATTTAAGACTTTATTATTGATTATGTTTTTTTTATATAACTATATATTTTTATAATAAAAATAATCATGTATATAAGGAAAAGATTTATTTGTAGGTGCGCAAACTAAATACACAGTTCGGAGTAAAAAAAATATGAATATATTTTCATATATCTCGCTAATAGCATTTTTTGTGTGCTTCTTTTTAGGTAATTTCATTTATCATAAAAACACCAAAAGTCAGCTGAATATCATGATAGCTCTGCTTAGTATTATGGTAGGGTTCTTGGCATTTGCAGAATTCCAATACAGACAAACCTCAGACTTTCAGACAGCTTATTTATGGCTTAAAATCAGTGGATTATGGCCAATTGTGCCTGCAATCCTCCTTCATATTTCCCTTATTTTCACTGGACAAACTAATCTTTTAAAAAATAAATTAACCTATGTTTTAATATATGCTCCAGCTGTGATCATTGCTATTTTAGCTGTGGATACTAATTGGTTATTAGAGGGTATTATAAAGGAATATTGGGGTTGGACATATTTATATCCAAAAAATTCCATATTGTTTTATATAATGTCTTTATGGACACTTCTCTGTACTTTTTTTGCAGGGGGGATTTGTTTCTGGTATTATTTAAAAAGCAAAGATATCAAAAGGTTGCAGACAAAATATTTAATTGCAGGGCTTTATCTACCTCTTTTGATAAGCATGTTCAGCGATGTTATACTGCCAAATATATCAATAAGAATACCTGAAACAACTATGATGATGTCCACAATTGGTATTGGATTCATAAGTTATGGAATATGGAAATATCGATTTCCTGCCTTGACAGCAGCGATTGCAGCTGATCAAATAGTCTCCACCATGTCAAATTTTTTAATTATGCTAGATCATAATAAGAATATTGTGACTATAAACAATGCAACAACAGATCTTTTAGGATATAGCAAGGAAGAACTAATTGGTAAACCATTGGAATATTTATTCAAAGATCAGACCGGGAAAAATAATAGTAACTTACCCCATAACATATCTGACACAATTGTTAATTTTGAAACTTGTTTAAAATCTAAATCTGGTGAATTTATCCCTGTTTTATTATCCAAATCCGTTATTAAAAATGAAAATGGTAATGTAATGGGGATTGTTTGTATTGGGAATAATATAGTAGAAATAAAAGAAGCAGAAGATAAGATAAAGGCTTCTCTAAACGAAAAAGAGTTATTACTTAGAGAACTTCATCATCGTGTTAAAAATAATCTTCAGATCATTTTAAGCTTGATTAATCTCCAGTCCAATGGCATCAAAGACCAGGAAGATCTGGAAATTTTCAGAGAAAGCCAAAGCCGGGTAAAATCCCTGGCAATAATACATGAAAAACTTTATCAATCCGCAGATTTCGCAAGTATAAATTTCAAAGAATATATACAGAGTTTAGTAAGTTATCTACTATCATATTATTCGAAAACCAATATAACTGTCGATATAGATGTGGAAAAAGATCTTGTATTAAATATGGACACTGCTGTCCCATGTGGGCTTATTATTAACGAATTGGTAACTAATTCGATAAAATTTGCATTTCCAGAGGAAAAAACTGGAAAAATTTATATCCGACTAAATCAGGAAGATGGATCTCTTATCCTCATAATAGGAGATAATGGAATCGGTCTACCAGACGGGATGGACTTTGAAACTTCTCAAAAATTGGGTTTACAATTAGTAAAAACATTAACAGACCAATTGGAAGGCACAGTTCAATATAATGGTGAATATGGTACAGAATTTAAGATTAAATTTAAAGAACTTATATATAAAAATAGATATTAATTTTAGTATAAAAAAGGAATAAATTTAATCCAAACTTCCATCAAGATCATCTGCAATCTTATTCCATTTTTTTACCCTATCATCTAAATTATCCTCTTTTGCAGGAATTTGTTTATCCAGAAGCTTTTCTAGATCTTTAAGGAAATTTGGATCCTCTCTAATTTTCAAGCAGGTAGTTATCTCGGTAATCGCCTTTTGTACAACAAATTCAACGGCATATTTACAGTTCTGATTTGGTCTGAAAAGATATTCATTTTCATTTTTTATTAATATTGGAAATGCCTTGCACACATCTGGCCGTTCATTATAGATATCACACTTTTTGGTTTTTCTAATAAAATGTTCACATGGGCGGTCTTCTGCAAATTTATAACCCTCTTCAAATGGTTTGATTTCTGCTATCATAACTTTATCAGAACTTTCATATTCCTCATATTCCTTTTTTGTTATATATATTGGTGAACAGTTTTCACAGCACCATCCACATCTATTACAGTAATCTAAGCGTAATGCCGCGACAAGTGATCCTTCGGTGAATGCAATTGAAGAAAAATGGATAACTTCTTTAAGATCCTTTCGTTCTACATCATCCAACTGTCCAGATTTTTTTAATATCTTTTTAACCCTTTTAGAAACCATCCTCTCAAATATAAATATTTCAGATGTAAGTTCTGGTTGGTCTTTAGTTAATTCTTCGTACTGATTAAAAATAGTATCAAGGTATTCTCTTTTGTGTAGCTCTTCCAATAACATTTGTTCACCATAATTCCAATAAATATTTCCTGTATTAATAATTTTTTTTATCCGATATAAACAATTAGGAAAAAATAGATAATTATTAACTTTTATGGATTTGTTTAATAATTGGTTAAAAAATTTTTATATGTCAATTCCTATTCAGAATACTCAATAAAATAGGCTTAAATGGACATTCATAAATATTATTAACCAAAATTGATATTGTAGGTGAAAAATGATTCTTAATCTCAAAAAAAATAAGCATTTCAACTATAATTCCCCTAATAATAATCTTAAGTCTTCTTTCTTTAGGTATTTTACTTCCAATCATAACAATAGTAATATTCAGTGCTATTTTAGCATATCATGTAAGGTTTATTGCCAAAAAAATTCGTCCCTATGTTAAATATGATACACTTTCAGTGTTTCTGGGTATGATCTTGTTTGCAATCCCTATTATTTTGTTGTTATATTTCACATTCACACAATTTGTAAGCATTGCCGGCACATTTTTCGGTTCACTCCACCAAGCTGCAACTGGCAATTCCACCGTGAATATGTCGCAACTGAACAGTTCTATTCAAAATTTAGCACTTCCAGGCACCATTTCACAGGGTCTTGCCGAAACCATCAAAACAGGAATTACACAGTTTATTTCCTATGCAGCTAGTTCGTAATTACATTGATAAGTTTATTCCATTAGTCGCAACCCAACTTCCCATATTAATATTCTAAGTTTTCTATTTTGCTAAAGATGGTGACAAAGTAGTTCAATATGTAAAAGATGTCATTCCAGATAATGATAAAAAATTTTACTTGGAAATATTCAATAGTGCCGATGATGTGTTGAAAAACATTATTGTTGGAAATGTTATTGTTGGAAATGTTATTCCTGCAGTTATACTTGGAATACTCTCAGGGTTTCTATATTTCTTCCTTGGATATCCTTATGTAATATTATTGGCCATAATAAGTGGAGTGGCTATGTTCATACCCATAATTGGTCCTTGGATCGTTTATGGTGCAATTGGAATTTTTAGTATATTAATTGGAATACATTCCAAGGTGTTATGGTAATTATATTTGGATGGTTAATTGAAACATCAACAGATTTTTATATCAGACCCCGTATTTCAGTACAATACTCTGAAGTCCATCCATTAGTATTCCTATTAGGATTTATTTATGGTGCAATTACAATGAGTATACCTGAATTGTTTATAGGTCCCTTGATAATTGGAATTACTTATGCTGCCTATAAAATATATCGAAAAGAAAAAATAGGACATCAAGAGCATTAAATTTTCCTAAAATGAATTGTAAAGTAAGCCCATATATTTTTGATAAATAATTTATTAATTTTTTTAATAAAAATAAAAAAAATGGGTTTACATTAGGTTTTGTTCCCTTTCACTGAACAGTATTGCAGCCAATATAATGGTGAATAATGCAAAACCAACTACCACAAGAGTACTATCATATAATGGAAGAGCACCTTGACCGATAATTACCTGTCTAAGAGCATCTACACCATATGTGAGTGGATCTAGATACACGACAGCTTGAAGGAACGATGGAAGTCCTGTTACTGGAAACAGAGCTCCACTCAAAAGAAACATTGGTAGTACAATGAAACTCATTATGAGGTTGAAACCTTCCATACTATCTGTAAAGGTTGCAATTAAAAGGCCAACACCTGCCAATCCAACTGAAATCGGTATCATTAGGAGGAATGATGCGATAAAAATTACTGGGGTCATCTGTACGCCAACAACAAATGATAGCAATAGTAAAATGACACCTTGAATTATTGAAGCAGTACCTATACCCAATGCTTTACCAAAGACAATTGATGGACGACTCACAGGAGCTACCATAATCTCCTTAAGAAAACCATACTGTCTATCCATAATAACTGAAACACCCGAAAATATGGATGTAAAAAGTATGGTCTGACCAATTATCCCTGGAAATATGAAGGCTTTATAACTCCCCGTGATACCAGTCCCGAATTTGATAGCAGACCCTAAACCAGTACCAAAGATTAAAAGCCATAGTAAAGGTGTTACAACTGAAGATAAAATACGGGAACGGTACCTTACGTATCTTTTAGCTTCTCTAAACCATATTGTATAAATTCCTTCCCATTCAGACATTATTATGCCCCCTCAACAATACGTTTTCCAGTATAATTTATGAAAACATCCTCTAGGTTGGGGTGATCAAGTTCAATAGATTTTACCATGATGTTATTTTTGTTTGCAAAATTAACTAATGTAGCAACTAAGTTCTCTCCACCTTCCACCATCATCTTGATATTAGAATCAACAACCATAATGTTCTTTATGAAATCAAGTTTTTTAACTTCATTTAAGAATTTTTCCTGATCATCAACCTTCATTGTTATTATATCCGCCTTTAATTCATGTTTAAGATTTTTTGGAGAATCAGATTTGATAATATGTCCCTTGTTTATGATTGCAATTTCATCACATAATTTGTCTGCTTCATCCATATAATGGGTCGACATGAGAACTGTTATATCCTCTTGTTGATTTAATTTCTGTATATATTCCCATATACTTTCCCTTGTCTGAGGGTCTAATCCTAATGTTGGTTCGTCAAGGAAAAGGACCTTAGGATGGTGAATCAAACCTCTTCCAATTTCTAATCTACGTTTCATGCCCCCAGAATAAGTTCTGGTGAACTCATCTGCTTTTTCTCCTAATGCAATAAGATCCAGAACTTCTTCTATTCTTTGTTTTCTTAAGTTATTAGGAACACCATATAATGCCGCATGCATTTCTAAATGCTCACGACCGGTTAAAATATCATCCAAAGCTCTTGATTGAAAAACAACTCCAATTGATTTTCTTACTTCTTTAGAATCTTTCATAACATCATAACCATTAACAGTGGCACTTCCAGAAGTTGGATGAAGAATGGTACATAACATAGAAATCAAAGTAGTCTTACCCGCACCGTTTGGACCTAAAACACCATATACACTGTTTCTTGGAACTTTAAGATTAATTGAATCGACTGCAGTAAAATCTCCATATTTTTTGCTTATATCATGAGTTTCAATTATATAGTCCATAATGGCACCTTCAAATTAAGTTTTTAAATTTAACATTCATTTTTTGATTAAACGAGCATAAATTATTTTTGATTTGGAACTAATATATAATATAATACAATTTGCTTATAACAAATCAGCAATTATATTATATTTAATATGAATTAACAGATTGGAATATTTCAAAATTTAAAAAAAACGCAATTTGGTTTACTTAAAATGAAGAAAGGTGATAATTGTGATATTTGAAATTGTGAAATCTGCAGGAATAGCTCATAAGTCATATTTTATAGGTTCAAACGGAACTGCCGCAGTTATAGACCCTCGAAGAGATTGTGATATCTACATAGAAATCGCAGAACAAAATAATATGGAGATAGATTACATATTTGAAACTCATCGAAATGAAGATTATACCATAGGATCAATTGAGCTTAAAGAGATAGTTGGGGCAGATATATTCCATGGTAATGGTATTAAATTTGCATATGGTAATTATGTAAGTGAAAGAGACAAATTTCAAATTGGATCGCTAGTTTTAGAGATAATAGAAACACCGGGACATACAGATGAAAGCATATCCATCATTGTTAAAGATAAGAATGTTTCAGATGATGTTTATATGATATTCACAGGAGATAGCCTGTTTGCTGGAGAAATTGGAAGATGTGATCTTTATGGTGAATCAAAAAAGAAAATAAATGCCGAAAAAATGTATCTAAGTGTATTTAAAAAGATATTATCTCTCGGAGATAATGTTATTGTATGTCCGGCACATGGTTCTGGATCAATATGTGGGGCTGAAATACGTGAACAGGAGCTTACAACTGTGGGGTATGAGAAAAAAACTAACACCCTACTGCAAAAAGATAAACATGAATTTATTGAAGTTAAGGTTAAGGAAAAACTTTACACCCCACCATACTTTAAAAAAATGGAGATAAACAACCAGGAAGGTCCGAATTTAATATGCAAACTTCCTTACTTGAAACCCTTAAGAATGCATGAAGTTAAAGAGTTAATGGCTAAGGATGCCCAAGTCATAGATGTTAGGGATCCTACTGCCTTCGCAGGTGGCCATATACCAAAAACACTTAATATCTGGAAAGATGGCCTTCCTGCCTATGCTGGTTGGTTTTTAAATTACGATGAACCCATTATCATCATAGACGATAACAACAGTAATATTGATGAACTCAGACGCCACATGGTGAGGCTAGGTTACGATAATATCTATGGATATTTATCAGGAGGTTTCCCTGTATGGTTTAAATGTTCTGGTGATTTTGAAACAGTAAAAACATGGTCTGTACATGATTTACTACCAAATATGGGCAAAGATTCTCTTTTTTTATTGGACGTTAGGAAGGAAGATGATTGGATAAAGGAACATATTGAAGGATCCCATAATATATACATTGGACAATTGAAAGATGAACTTGAAAATGTACCTAAAGATAAACATGTAGTTGTTTCTTGTGATACTGGATATAAAGCTAGTATAGGAACATCTATTCTTAAAAAGAACGGTTATAAAAATGTAACCAATATTCTTGGCAGTATGATGTCATGGAAAAAAGCAGGTTATCCCATTATAAAGGGTTAATTTAATGTAATGCTTACTAAATATTAGTCATTGGATTGGGCATATATTTTTTAATATAATTAGAGGTGATAAAAGATGGTAGGATTCAGGTTAAAAGAAGTTCCTATGTTAGTAGGCTCAATATTAATTCCATTAGTGATAGGTTATTTAGGGGCGATAGTAACATTACCACAAATTTCATCATGGTATTCTACATTATCCAAACCATGGTGGTCACCACCAAACTGGTTATTCGGCCCAATATGGACTACATTATACGTATTAATGGGAATTGCATTGTTCCTTGTTTGGCGTGAAGGAATACATAGGAGAGATGTGAGATTTGCAATTTTAATATTTGGTGTGCAACTAGTTCTCAGCCTCATTTGGTCAGTTGTTTTCTTTAGTTTACATGCACTATTCGGTTCTTTTGCCATAGTAATGCTCCTCTGGTTAGCCATACTTGCAAACATCATAGCATTTTTAATCATATCAAAATGGGCAGGATTACTTTTAGTACCTTATATAATATGGGTGAGTATTGCAAGTTATCTAAACTACAGCGTATACCTTTTAAACCATTAAAAGTTTAATTAAGTCCCATTACTATTTTTTTTGACATTACTCCCCATTAAAACTAAGTTTTTTCTCGTGTATTTAACCTTTTTTGAACTTTTTCACTTTTTAATTCTCTGAGTGCATCTGTTGCGATCCATCTAGCACTTTTTGAATCAATTGTATAAATTTTCTCGGCAATTGTTATTGCTTTTTTATTTAATTCTATATTTCTCTTCCCAATATGTCTTAATGCCCAGTTCACTCCTTTTTTAACATAATTACGGTTATCAATAGATTCATTTATGATAATGGGGAAAAATTGTTCGAATTTAACATCTTGGGCTTTTTTATCATGGACGGCTAAAACAGCAATTAAAGTAAAAGCTGCCCTTTTAACAAATTCCTGTTCACGAGTGCTCCAATCAAAAATTTTTTCATCCACAAATGAGGTTTTACGAAACAGGTTCATGCAACACTGGTCACAAATCTCCCAGTTATCAAATTCTGATACCCATTTATCCATTTGTTCTTCTGTAACTAATTCCAAATCTTCGATCATACAGGCTAATATTTTAGTTTAACGATAATCAACTTTCCAGAGTTCCTTTGCAAGTAAATGATTTTTACCAGTTTTCTTCGCTATCTTTCTTAATTCGGGAATTCTAACACCATAGGCCTTTTGAGGTTTTATACCAAATCTTGCCATACCCTCTATATTTTCTGTATCGGATAGTTTGACAAGTTCTTTTATAACATCATCAAATTCCACTTTATATCCTCCAGTTTTAAAAAAATTACTAATGTCTACACTATAGATTAAAGTGATCTAATTCCATTAGAAAATCATATATTTATCCAATATCTCATGAGTATGTAACCCATTTCCAACTGTTACAGTTGGTATTATTAGATAAGTAAGACCAATATCCATCGTATAATTTGTGATGCTCATCTGCATAGGACTTGGTGATAGGAAAAGCAAAAAATCCATTAAAATACATATTAAAAACCAACATACTTCTATCAATAACCCTTCCTTCAAAAAATTTGCAATAACCGTTTTAAAGTAAGTTATTCCTAGTAAAACAACAGTTATGGCTACTACAACAGCATTATAGATTCAAAAAAGTGGATCCGCAAATGTTTTTAGTGGATATATCATCAAGGACACGAAAAAGGGGGTATTAACCACATAATAAATCCATATCCTACTATTTTTATTCCCCTGTTCATCTTTTCACCAAATTTTATTTATAAAAATATTTAGATTTCCCTATAGATCTAAACATTTTATTTCTGTTCTATTGGTTGTCTGATAACAGTTTTAAGTACTTCTGGTCTTGTTCTTCGAACATCACTAATGTATATTTCATGGTGTTTACCGCGTAGTTTATATCCACTTTTCTCTATAAACTCATGTAATTTTTCTACTGTAGGTACTTCAGCAGCCCCATAAGGCCCAATATGCATTATTTGGGCTGATAATCTTTCACTAAATTTTTCAAACCTGATTTTGGATAATGAAACTGGATTTTTTTTATCTTCCACATCTTCTACTGCCTTTTTTATCAGTTGTTCTGTGATGAATTCTGGTTGCATTATCATAGCGGTCCAGTTCCATGACCCCTTATCTTCGATATCGAATTTTTCCATATCTTCTACCCACCATAGGCCTTCGAGTGGCATTACAACATAATCCTGGTTATTTTCTTTTTTTGATAAAAACTTGGTCTTGAACGATACTGGAAACAAAACTTCCATTGCATTGTTATACTCTTGGGATGTGTTTGGATCACCCTTTCCATCGACCATTAAAAAGTTCATCCTTGGTATATCAACTACTGCCACTTTTTTATTTGAAGGGTAATATATATTCTTATTTTCCTTTTTAAAATCAAATTTTACCATTTCAACACCTCTTAATCTTCTTTATAACTATTTGTTTTCATCATTTTTAATAATTATCCAAAAGGTGTTGATTTTATGACTGATCATTAATTCATTAAATAGTTTTTCAATACACAAAAACTATATAAGGTATATTATACATTTTTAAAATGAATGAATAGTCATTCAAATTAATATATTAACTATTATAACTTCGGGGTAAATCGATGCCAAAAAAAGAACTAGTGATATATCACTCAGCAACAGGAAATACAGAAAAAATGGCAAAACAAATTGCATCCGAACTTAACTGTGACTTATTAAAAATCAACAACAATGATAATCCTAATCAAGGCAAACTATCGACTATAACTAAAATTGTAAAGCAGATAATACAACGCAATCAATTTAAAGCAGACTTAAAGAAAATTGATCTGACAGCCTATAGTCGTATTTATATTGGATCTCCTTGCTGGTTTTATACATATATACCACCTATAGAACAATTCTTAAAAACAACCGATTATCATAATAAGGAGATAATATTCTTTTTAACACACGGTGGCGGACCAAGAAAAACCATTGAAAGTTTAAAGTAAGTTTGATCGATGGTAAATATATCGGTTACATGGACTTTGAAAACGTGAACAAAATGACAGAAGAAAACATCAAAAAACAAGTGAATAATCAATTAATTCCTTTCAAACAGTGAATTAGTAGTATAATAGACTTGCATTAAATCACTGATTTAACATTATTTGATATGCATTATAAAATTCAAATGGGAGAAAAAATATGCAGATGAGAAAAACTAATAATGGGGATGAACTTTCCGCACTGGGATTCGGTGCCATGAGATTACCCACCAAAAATGGTATGATCAATAAAGAAGAAGCTAAAAAACAGATATATTATGCAATTGATCATGGAGTGAATTTTATAGATACCGCATTTCCTTATCATGCAGGTTCTAGTGAATCATTTCTTGGAGGAATACTCCAAGGAGAATATAGAGAGAAAGTAAAATTATGTACTAAACTACCATCATGGTTTGTTAATAGTTATGAGGACATGGAAAAGTATCTTGAAATACAACTAGAAAAGCTCAAAACTGATTGTATTGATTATTATCTCATACATTCCATAGGTGAGGGAGGATTTGAAAAACTCGAAAAATTAGGTGTAATAAAATTTTTAGAAACAGCCAAAAAACAAGGAAAAATAGGGAATATAGGTTTTTCATTCCACGATAATAAAGATGCATTCAAAAAGATAGTGGATGCCTATGATTGGGATGTTTGTTTAATCCAATATAATTTCTTAGATGAAACCAATCAGGCAGGAACAGAAGGATTGAAATACGCTGCAGCCAACGGAATAACCGTAATCGTTATGGAACCCTTAAAGGGAGGAATACTAGCTGGAGAAGTGCCTGAAAAAGCTCAGAAAATTTGGAATAAATCAAATATTCAAAGAACACCTGCTGCATGGGCTTTAAAATGGGTTTTAAACCATCCAGAAGTTACATGTGTTATTTCTGGAATGGGAGAATTAGAACAAGTTAAAGAAAATATTAAAGTAGCTAACGAAACACCGGCAAACTCAATTCCTGCTGATGAGATGGAACTCTATAAAGAGGTAAAAGAAGTTTATAATGAACTTATGGTCGTTGATTGTACCGGATGTGGTTATTGTGTGCCTTGTCCAGTGGGAGTGGATATACCACAATGTTTCGATTTGTACAACCAGAAATACATGTTCAAAGGTTCTAATGCAACAATACTATATTTAGGTAATTTAGGAGGCGTGACAAGCAATAAACAGGCCCACGCAGGATTATGCAACGGATGTGGAAGATGTGCCAAGGCATGCCCACAAAAACTGGATATTCCTATACTCCTAAAAGATGTTTCAAAACAAATGGAAGGAAGAGGTTTCAATTATAAAATTAAACTAGGAAAATCAGTTATTTTCCCAATCTTTAACGGAGTTTTAGCGTTAAATACTAAAATATCTAAGTTAAGAAATTAAAGGAAAATCATAAAGGCTAGTGGAAATCATTGCGGTTATCGAATCAATGAATAGAAATAATTATAACCACCAAATGATAATCATTTAATATTAATGTTAAGTGATAAAAAATGAAATATATAACATCTAAAAAGAGATTAATTTTATTAATAGTCTTAGCAGTGTTAATTGGAGGATTTGCCTATTTTGCATACTACGTTTCTGATTATTCACATGCAGATAATACTGCATTAGCAGCATTGTCTTCAACAGGATCTTATAATGTTGTTGATAACTCTAATTCCATAACATTTACACCGACAGTGAATAAAAGTTCAATTGGGATAATATTTTATCCCGGAGCTTTAGTTCAACCCGAAGCATATTCTATTATAGCATTTAAACTCGCTATGAATGGTTATACAATAATAATAGTCAAAATGCCTTTTAATTTAGCAATTTTCGGGACTAACAAAGCAGATGATGTTATAGCCCAACATCCTGAAATATCTACTTGGGTTATAGGTGGACATTCATTAGGTGGAGTTTTTGCATCGGATTATGCTGTAAACAATCAGGACAAAATTAAGGGAGTAATATATCTTGCTGCATATCCCAATACAAATGCTTCAAATGCTACTTTTAAAGCGTTATCTATCCGAGGTTCTCTAGATGGGCTTGCAACAAGTACACAAATTTCAGACAATCTTAATAAATTTCCAGCAAATACAACATTCATAACCATAACCGGTGGAAATCATGCCAACTTTGGAAATTATGGTGTTCAGAAGGGAGATAATAACAGTACCATAACCAAACAAGAACAACAGAATTTAACAGTGAATTATATATTAGCTTTTCTTAAAAATCTCAATAAATAATTTATAATACTTTTTAACCTTTTTTATTATTTAGAATCTAGTAAATTAATTTATTTTATGAATCCGAATATAATTATTGAGTAAGTTATCTTTAATAACATTAGTTTTTAGTTCTTATCGAGTGGAAAAACATATAATTCTCATTAAACAAAATATAGACTAATAAAAATTAATGGGGGTTATACAATGGATAGAGATCAATACTTGTTACCAGGGATAATAATATTAGTTGTTATTGTTGTTTTGGTGATAGCACTGTCTTTCTCAGGAAATAATTCATTTAACATGGGTACAGTATCATTCGAATATCCCAACACATGGTCACAGGAGAATGTAGTTGGAAATTTCACTAACGACACAATATATTCACAAGTTACATTAACAACAAACTATGCAGGTTCAAATGGAACAAGTCAACCGGCTTACATTCTAATCCAAATGCAACCAAAATCTAAAGGTACACTCAATCTTCCAAGCACCAATACCATAATTACCAATACATCAAACTCATCAGTTGCATCTACATCGGTTAATAATATAACAGCAACACAGATAGGAAGTTTTGGTACCAACATAGCAACAAAATATACGGTTATAGATAAAAACAACTTCTATTACATAGTAACTTACATTGCACCTGTATCTACATTTAATCAAACAGAAAAATCATACAACAGCATTTTAACGTCAATAAAACTTAATTAACATTAATTTCCCTCTTTTTTTAAAATCCATATGACTTAAAAAATGATTATTATAAAGATGTTAGATTTATATAGTTTTTAAATATCATAAATAGAAAACTAACATATCTGTTCTCTAAATTAAAGAATAATTATAATGATGAATAATTAATGTCTAGAAGAAAATGTAAATATGGACATAATAACAAGCTTGATAGCTGTTTTCGGAGCCAGTATAATAGAGTTGTGGTTAGGAGTTCCTCTAGGCTTTTTTCTAAATTTAAACCCCGTATTAATAGCCATTATATCAGCAGCAGGTTCAATTTTATCTGCTTATCTCGTTATAATACTAGGAGAGGGTATTAGAAAAAGGTTTATAAAATGGCGTTACGGAGAACAATTAATTAAAAAAGGTAGAATCTACGATATTTGGAATAAATATGGTATAATAGGTTTAGGATTATTATCACCACTACTTTTTGGAGCACCCATCGGGGCTGCATTAGGTATTGGACTTAAAGCACCACGATATCGATTGTTATCCTGGATGTCTATTGGAATAGTTATCTGGAGTATTATTTTAACAACATCAGGATTTTTTGGTTTGATGAGTTTTCAATCAATTGTTAAATAAATTAAACCCCATTATCTATTGTTTTTTAATGGATTAGTGATTAAAAATTGGATTTGAAATCTTGATTATGGAAATAAAAAATAATTGATCTTAATTAATCTTTAAGGGTATAAACCTTTTATACCCAGTTTCCTAATCCTCAATGAATTAATATGATTTGATCGAAACATTTAATAGTATAATAAGCAAACTTTCTTTAAAGAGATAAAAGTTTATGAATTGATTTATGTATTGATTTTAAAATAAATTAACATAGCACAATTAACGTGATATAACGGTGTTTTAGAAGGTGTTGTAATTGGAGAAGATAAAAGTAGCGATAATCGGTATTGGTAATTGTGCAAGCTCACTAATACAAGGAATCCATTATTATAAAGATAAAAATCCAGAGGAAGCCGTTGGGCTCATGCATTGGGATATAGGAGGCTATAATCCTTCTGACATAGATATTGTAGCAGCCATTGACATTGACAGTAGAAAAGTAGGTAAGGACGTTAGCGAAGCTATATTTGCAAAACCTAACTGTACCCAAGTATTCTGCAGTGATATACCAAAAATGGGTGTTGAAGTCGTAATGGGCCAAGTATTAGATGGTGTTGCACCACACATGGCAGATCACAAGGATGATTACACATTTATAATATCAAATAAAGAAGAAAATGATCACAATAATTTGGTAAAAATATTAGAGGAAAGTGGAGCTGAAGTCTTATTAAATTACCTTCCAGTTGGTTCTGAGGATGCAACTAAGTTTTATGCACAGTGTGCATTAGATGCTGGCGTTGCGTTTATTAACAACATGCCTGTCTTCATTGTAAGTAATCCTGAATGGGCAGCTAAATTTGAAGCAAAAGGAATACCTATAGTTGGGGATGATATAAAAGCACAAATAGGTGCTACAATCACCCATAGAACTCTTGCAAATTTATTCCGCGAAAGGGGAGTTAAACTAGAGCGAACCTATCAACTGAATACTGGTGGTAATACAGACTTCTTGAACATGCTAAACCGCAGCAGACTCGACTCAAAAAAAGAGTCTAAAACTGAAGCAGTACAATCCGTACTTGCTGAAAGGTTAGATGACGAAAACATCCACATTGGTCCCAGTGACTATGTGACATGGCAGCAAGACAACAAAATATGTTTCCTAAGAATGGAGGGTAAAACATTCGGCGATGTTCCAATGAACATAGAGCTTAGACTGAGTGTTGAAGACTCTCCAAACTCGGCCGGGTGTGTAATTGATGCAATAAGATGCTGTAAATTAGCTCTTGAAAGAGGAATCGGTGGACAGTTAAAATCAATATCCGCTTATACAATGAAACATCCCCCAGAACAGTACACAGATGATATTGCTAAAGAGATGGTTGAAGATTTTATAACCGGGAAAAGGGAAAGATAAACAATTCCCAAACAATTTTGTATTATATTCATTCACATAAATTATTTTTATTTTTCTATTTTAAAAAAAAAATATTCCAGATGGAATGTATAAGATATATAATCTTAAGTGATTCAAATGGAATTTCCTAAACATAATAAAAATAAACTGCTGCTAATTTTACCAGCTATATCAATATTTTTAATTACCCTAATTCCAACATTAACCCACAGCTGGCCACTGAGCTGGGATGTGATATATCATGTTTTATATGCAAAAGTTTATACTCAATATGGGTTTGTTTTAGCCAACCCACTATTGAATTATCCTATAGGTCAGAAAATAGGATATCCTCCATTATTCCATTTTTTAATAGCATTTCTTGGTACTATATTTAGAGTAGATTATTTCAGTATTGCAAGGGCACTACAACCTTTCTTAGCATTTTTTGTGATCCTGTCTGTAACTTATGTCGCTAAAAAATTTTATGGAACTGTTGCAGGGTTATCGGCTGGATTTTTAATGATATCCAGTACCATAATCTACAGGATAATGCTCCCCGTACCTGAAAATCTCGCACTCATCTTTTTACCTTTGGCAGCTTACTTATATTACGCCTCCATAAAAGAAAAAAGCATTAAATATGCATTTATTGCTGGAATTTTAATGTTAATAATTGCAGGAACACATCAAGCAGCGCTTTTATGTTTAATCATAACAATAACCGCATTTACCATCTTAGAAATTTTAGTATACAGGAATATAGGCATAATAAAAAATTATGGAGCATTTTTAATCTCTTTATTAGGAGTTATAGCCTTGGCTGCTATAGCTATATCGATTTTCAAACCTACAATAATACAAAGTATATTTAGTCAGGGGATAACATCGGTTTTAGGTTTCGGCACTTCTTTAAACTACAATCAAACATTAAGTTTTGATAAATATATCAGAAACTTTGGTTTGCTTCTTACTGTATTCTCATTGATTGGTGCTTTCTTTGCTATAAAATTGAGACGTAGGAAAGATGCATATATTTTTACATGGATTATTGCAATGATCATACTAAGCAAAGCATATTACTTTGGAGTTAACGTACTATCTTCAAGAGTTCTGATTTATATTGTTATTCCTCTTTCAATATTAGGCGGATTTGCAGTTAGCCATGTTTACTATAAACTAAAGGATTATAATAGATTTTCATCAGGAAAGTTCAGATCATCATTTTTAATATGCATCTTTGCATTGTCAATGTTATTTGGTGTGTTAAATGTTTCAGATCCTACTCTTGGCACATACTACGCCACTACAATATTTGGATCAGTGCAGATAGCCCCACCTAGTACATCTGAAGTTGAGGTGGCGGATTGGTTTATGGCAAATGGCGATAGAAACAAATCAATTTCTATTTCAAATCTTTATACAGGAGTTTTAATTGCAGCAGTATCAGGAATGCCGATTAATTATATGTTTGCAAATATTAATAATACCACATCTAAATCATATTTTGAAACTAATAACATCGGTTATATCGTATACGATAAACGATTGACACTTCCGCCAGATTATAATACATTAAATAGATATCAAGCTAATTCTGAGTTGTATCCATTATATTATTATAATAAAATGCTTTATCAAAACGTTAACAAATTAAAACCATCATTTACAAAGGTAGTTTATGAAAATAAAGATTTTATTGTGTGTGAAGTATGAAAATTATTAGGATCTAAATTGAAATAATTATGGTAATTTCAAGGATTTCTTACATTAAAATTACTTAATATAATTATGAATTCTTTTTGAATTCAAAAATCATTATGAAGAGTTTTTATTAAAATAAACAAAAAAATTCATTGTAGAAATTGCGAAATATATAAGGAAGTTCAGCCTATTTATATAAAGACATTGAACTAAATTCAAGCTTATTGTGAGGGTCAAAATGAAAAGGATAAAGATCATTGAAACTGCATTTCGTGATGCACACCAATCTCTACTTGCTACAAGGATGAGAACAAGGGATATGTTACCCATTGCCGAAAAAATGGATAAAGTGGGATTTTTCTCTTTGGAAGCATGGGGTGGTGCAACCTTTGATACATGTATACGCTATCTAGATGAAGATCCTTGGGAACGTCTTATTGCACTCAAGGATGTAATTAAAAGGACACCAATACAGATGTTACTTAGAGGACAAAATCTTGTGGGATATAAACATTATCCAGATGATATTGTAAGAAACTTCGTTGAAAAATCCTATGAAAATGGTGTCGATGTTTTCAGGATATTCGATGCACTTAACGATGTTAGGAACATGGAACTTTCTATAAAAGTAGCAAAAGAACAAGGAGCACACGTTCAAGGAACAATTAGTTATACTACTAGTCCATTCCATACATTGGAAAAATATGTGGAGTTTGCTAAAGAATTAGAAGCTTTAGAATGTGATTCTGTATCAATTAAGGATATGGCAGGACTTATATCTCCAACTGATACTTATGAACTTGTAAAAACACTAAAAGATGAAACTGACCTTCTTATAAATTTACATTGTCATTGTACCAGCGGTATGACTCCAATGAGTTATTATGCAGCTTGTGAAGCCGGAGTAGACATACTGGATACAGCAATATCTCCACTTTCATGGGGAGCTTCCCAACCACCAACTGAAAGTATAATAGCAGGACTTGTAGGAACACCCTATGCCACAGAACTTGATTTAAAACTATTAAGTGAAATCAAAAAGTATTTTGAGGGTATAAGAAAAAAATATAGCAGTTTAATAGATCCAATATCAGAAAAAGTCGATACAGATGTACTTCTCTATCAAATACCTGGAGGCATGCTTTCAAACTTAGTTTCACAACTTAAAGAACAGAACGCTCTCGACAGATATGAAGAAGTGCTTAAAGAAATGCCAAGAGTACGTGAAGAATTGGGATATCCTCCTCTGGTTACTCCGACTAGTCAAATAGTTGGTATACAAGCCGTAATGAACGTACTTAGTGGTGAAAGGTATAAAAACGTTACCAAAGAAGTTAAAGAGTATATTAAAGGATATTATGGAAGGCCTCCAGCACCTATAAATAAAGAGGTTGCAATGAAAATAATAGGGGATGCCGAAGTAATAGATTCAAGACCTGCTGATCTTCTAAAGCCCGAACTTGAAAAATTCCGTGCTGAAGGAGAAAAATTAGGGATCATAAAAAAGGATGAAGACATCTTAACATATGCTCTTTATCCGGCTGTAGCTCCTAAATTTTTAAGAGGTGAAGTTATAGAAGAATTACTTGAGAAACCTAAAAAAGTTGAAAGTGGAAATACCCCATCAATACCAACGGAGTATAATGTAGAAGTTGATGGAGAACTTTTTGATGTTAAAGTTGTCCCAACAGGATTTATGGAGATAGGATCTAGTGTAAAAGCTCCAAGTGGACCTGTTGAGGGTGGTGTTACTTCTAGTATGCAGGGTATGATTCTGAAGTTAAAGGTTGCAAAAAATGATAAGGTGAATGAGGGAGACATTGTTGCAGTGCTGGAAGCCATGAAAATGGAAAATGATATTTATGCTCCAAATTCTGGAACTGTTGAGGAAATATTCATCGAAGAAGGGGATACTGTTAGTACAGGCGAAACCCTGATGATCATTACATAAACCCAAATACTTTTTTTTCTATTTTTAAATTATTTAGCATATTAATAAGACAATTTTATTTAAAATTTTTAATTTTACTGTAATGTTGATAAAAAAAATATTAATTTTTTGATAATGTGTTACAAAATCTTATAATTAACATGTTATTTTTAAATGAATTTGATGTTACAAGAAATATTCAAGTTCTAAGATTTTTCTATTTCATATATACAGTTTTATCCTCAATTTTAGCATTATTAAATGCCCTAATTCGACGCATACAAGATTCACAAACACCACAATGATCTTCAAATCCTTTGTAACATGAATAACTCAAATTCATTGGCGCCCCTATATCATTTCCCAGTTTAACTATGTCCATTTTATTCATATCTATTAAAGGTGCTCTTATTTTTATCTTATCAAATGAACCAACTTCTAATACATTGTTAAATGCATTTAAGAATTCTTTAGAGTTATCAGGAAATGTTGCAGCTTCTTCAAGATCCCAGCCTACTATTATAATCTCCGCACCCATAGACTCACCAAAAGAATTTGCGATCGCAGTAAATACAATATTTCTTCCTGGAACCCAAACCTTGAGTGCTGTTTCAATCGAACTTCCCATATTATCCAGTTCTTTTATTCCAGGTTCAGGTACATCATTATTTGAAGTCAGGGCAGATCTTCCCAGTTCTGATAACCAAGGAAGTTTTATAACTGTATGTTCTGCACCAAGCTCTTCACATACTGCATGTGCCGATTTTATTTCCATTTCAGCACTTCTCTGGCCGTAGTCAAAGGTTAAAGCGTGAATTTTATAATCGTCTTTAAAAGTTGCTGTTGCTACTGTTGAGTCTAATCCTCCAGATAATACAGTTATAGCTATTTTTTTTTCTGATTTCATATAAAGCCCACCTTAATCTTTTATGATATAAAAATATAATTATTTATTTGATATTCCCATGAATGCTTCATTTGCAGCATCCATAACATCTTTAAGTGGCATTCCACTCTCTTCAGATACCTTACGAGCATCTTCATATTCAGGTTTGACACTTATTATTTCATTTCCAATCATTCCTACTTTAATATTTATTTCTACCATTTTTCCTTTTATCACAGCTTTAACCGGGACAATCTTCCGTGAAGTAATATTTCTATGGATATATGGCATAACCCTTACACCTAAAGTACCTGTTTCCCTAATTATTGCTTCAGAAAGTATATCACAATCGATTGGCCTTGCTATTACTCGTAAAAGATTGCCAGGCCTATTTTTCTTGGTTATAGTAGGTATGATACTTACATCTCTAGCACCATATTTCATGAGCACGTTGAATATATGACCCATAATCTCTCCGGTAACATTATCGATATTAGTTTCCAGTATAGTTACATGATCACTGCCCATGGATTTTTTACCATATGTTATCCTTAGAACATTAGGATGTGTTAGTTCCATCTTCCCTGCACCATATCCTATTTTCTTTTCTGTTAAAAATGGGTAATAATCCATGAATTTATCAACCATATTCACTAGAAGAGCTGCACCTGTAGGTGTTGTAAGTTCTTGATTGACTGGCCCTCCAAAAGTGGGTATATTCTTAAGAATTTCAAGTGTTGCAGGTGCCGGTATACTGAGTATTCCATGCATACTTTTAATTCTACCCCCTCCAAGAGCAACTGGCATTCCATAGACAGTTTTATTGTCCATTCCGAGCTCGTAGAATAAATATGAAGCTCCAATGATATCAGCCACTGCATCAGCAGCCCCTACTTCGTGGAAATGTACTTCAGTTATTGTTGTACCATGTACAATTGCCTCTGCTTCTGCCAAAGTTTTGAAAACTTTTTTTGAAAAGTTTATAGTATCATCTGTGATACTTGGATGTTCAATTGATTCTAATAACTCTATTAATTCTATGTATTTTATTGAAGCATGATCATGGCTTTCAACATCAACAAAGGTTGCAGATATTCCAGTTTTTATAACTTTTTTAATATTTACTTTTACATCGCCAAAGTGTGATGCATAATATTCCATAATTTCTATTAATTTTTCTGGATCAACTCCCTGATCAACCAACGCTCCAATAACCATGTTGCCTGAAATTCCAGAATTTTGAGGATCTATTATCACTGTCATTTTATCACAGATTGTTCTATTTATTTGATTTTTATTATTATCTATCTCAATCCTGTACTCTTTCAATTTCGTCATTCCAGATATCAGGATTTTTGTTAATATAATTATCAAGAAGAGATTTACATTCTTTAAGATTCAAATTTATCAATTCAACACCATTATTTTTTAAATAATCTTCAGGCCCCTTTAATGTTATATTTTCGCCAATTATTACTCTTGGTATTTTATACAGGAGTATCATTCCAGAACACATTTCACAAGGAGATAAAGTAGTATAAATAGTACACTTTTTATAATCGAATCCTTTTAATCTACCAGCATTTTCAATACAATCCATTTCAGCATGTTTGATTGTGGAATTTGTTTGTAAAAGTCTATTATGGCCACTGCCTATAATTTTGTTATTTTCCACAAGCACAGCACCAATAGGAATTCCTCCCTCACTTATAGACTTTTTTGCCTCTAATATAGCCTTTTTCATGAATTGTATATCTTCTTTTGTCATTTTTATCAACTAAAATAGATGTTTACACTTTAAAGTATTTCATCTTCTTTTATTATTTATAAATGATTTTTTGTTTATTATCAGTTGATTGTTTTTTATTGTTTCCATGCTGTTTTACGCCTATACAAGAGGATATTGTAATGTCTATTCTGAATGTGACCATTATCAACATTATATCTCATAATTATATATATTATTTACAGAACAATAATTTTTCTATTAAATTCGATTAATCCCTCCACCCTTTTGAAAGAGATTTATCAAGAGAAATGTTTAAAAAAAAAATATTATATTAAAATATTTTAGGATAATTTTGTTTGTTATGACTCTAAAAGTTGTAAAATGTTTAGAATATTGTATTTTTGATGATCTTGTTGGAATTCTTATATTCAATCTTAGATAGTTATGATTATAATTGGAACTTGTGATAAATTAAACATTAAAAGTTATATTATTTAAATATATCTATTATTAAAATAAAAATAAATCAAATAAACTAAAACCCACGTTATATCTCCTTAAAATATTAATAGCTTTTAAATTAATTAAATTAGGGGTTAGTATTCATTTAAAATAGGTTATATGCATAGGTAGTATTTAGATTAACTATCTTACACAAAATGTTGTAACTGTTCATATGGAAAAGTCATCAGTTGTAAATTTTATTTTAAGTTATTTTTAAATATGTTATCAAATTACTATTCTTAGTATGAGATGAATATAATAATTATAACTAGATAATTATCATGTTTAATTATTAATCCAAAAAGTCATTATTATCTCAAAATGGAATATTTATATCGAGAATGTGATTACATATTTAAGATAATCTAAAAAAAATTGTAAAACTTATCAAAGCAGGAGTGTGTTAAAAATGGATGCTAAATCACTAGCAGTTTTTATTATTGTTGCCATCATATTTTTTTATGTCGTAACATACATACTAAAATAAATAAAATATTATTATGAAATATTATAGATGGAAATAATTAAAAAGCAAATTTTAGATTAATATAAATTTGCATTTCTAATATCATCACTTATAGATGAGGCATCACTATTAGAATATGTTTCCATTATTCGTCTTCTAATTTTTCTGTGGATAAGTTATAAGAACGTGAAGTACCACATTTATTGCAGCATACTTGAGCCTTATCTTTATCTATTATGATTTTTTGAACTGCCTTTTCGCCACATTTGAAACATGGTCCTTGCGCTTCAATAATCCATGGCTCAGCTTTCATCGGTATTCTTCTTGTTAACGTCCCCATAACTAACAATTATTCTTCTGATAGGAACTTCGAGTATAGTATATTTTTCACCTTCTAGGGCTTTTTGGACAGATTCAACAATTTTATCAACCCTTTCTTCATCCACTACGCTACAAACTAATACTGCATCTTTGGCATAATCCCTAATAAGACCGATAGTAGATTCAGGATCTTCTTTTATAACAAATCCTTTCCAATCTTGTGGAGACATACCCTTGTATTCTAAAATATAAAACCCTGTAATACCTGCATCTGAAAGTGCGTTCATTGCCTTTCCCAAATTCTCAATTTCAACAAAGACACGAAGATGTACCTTCATGTTATCACCTATTGTATTTTTTTGTAATAGTTATCTTAATTATTTTTCTATTTAAATTCTAAAATCAAATTGTTTGTTAGTATATGGTGAATATGCCACAACTTTTATGAAACCTTAAAAACTAGATATTAATAAGCAATTGGAAAGAGGTGTACTGTACATGGCTGATCAAGATAAACATGGTAGAAATGGATCATTTTGGATAGAGACATGTCCTAAAACAAATTTTCCTACACTTAAAGAAGGATTGATAGTTGATACAGTAATACTTGGTGGTGGAATTGCAGGAATCACTACTGCAACCCTCCTTAAAGATTTGGGGTATAAAGTAGCTTTAATAGAATCTAATAGAATTGTTAAAGATGTTACTATAGGTACAACCGCCAAAATAAGTGTTGCCCCTAACATGATATACAGCGACCTAATAAAAAATCTAGGTAAGTCTAAAGCTCAAATTTATGCAAATACTAATCAAAGAGCACTGGATAAAATAGCTGAAATTGTCTCTAATAAAAATATTAAATGTGAATTTGAACGTATACCCCTATATATTTATACAGAGTCAGACGATAAGGTTGATAAAATTAGCGAAGAAATTAAAGCTGCAAAAGAACTTGGACTTCCAGTTTCCCGAGTTGATAACATTCCCTTACCTTTTAAAACTGCTGGTGCATTAATGTACGAGAATCAAGCACAATTCCATCCACGAAAGTATCTTCTTGCATTAGCTGAGAATCTTGATGGTGATGGTTGTTACATATTCGAGAATACAAATGCTATAACTGTAAAAGAAGGTGATAATAAGGAAGTAATAACAGATAAAGGTTCTATATGGGCCGATAATGTTGTGGTTACTACCCATACACCAGTTTATGATCCTGACAAACTTGAAAAACATTTACATCCTGCAAGATCCTATGTTATGGGGTTATATATTAATGGTGAGTTTCCTGAGGGTATGTTCATAGATTTTGACCCCACACACACCTACCGAACCACACCCACAAATAATGGTAAGCTAGTAATTGTAGCAGGAGAACATAGTCCAATTGATGTCATTAATAGAGAGGATTATTATAATCGTCTTGAAAATTATTCCAGACAACATTTGGATGTTAAGTCTATCGAGTATCGATGGTCAAGCCATGATAGTATTAGCGATGATGGTTTGCCCATGATTGGTATGACCTCTTCTGATGGCATTTATGTTGCTACGGGATTTGGATTTTGGGGAATGAATAATGGTACCACGTCTGCAATGATAATATCTGATATGATCAACAACAATAAAACTGATTTATATAACATTTTTGACCCATTGAGATTTTAAATCATTAATATTATAATTAATTCTAACTAAATTAACTGATCGTGATGGAATGAAAACAAAAATTTGTATTGAAGATATAAAGATTAAAAAAGATGATCATACAACAATTTTTTACAGGGACCAAGGATTTCAAATCATTGGGAACTCTACAATTGGATGTGGTATTGATTATGTTAAATCAATTGTACATCATGGTTTAAAAAATCGTGACGCTCCCCTTCCTTATAAAGAGGGAGAAGTGAGTAGAGAAGAAATAAATAATGAAAAAGAAGAATATTTAAAAGCAATTTTTGATTATAAGGAAATTGAAGAACCAGCTGCTGCAATTTTAATTCCTTCAGAATCTGTTAAATTTGAGGTTAAAACCAACGGAAATGTAACGGCTCTTGTAAATTCTCATAACGGGCAAAGATTGTTCATGAGTATTTTAGTCTTGGTAGATTCTAATCTAAATAAAAAAACTCTACTAAAATTATTTAAAGCATCAATTGATGCCAAAAATGCTGCATTATGGGATATGGGTGTGATAAATCATTTTTCATTTGATCCTCTAGATCTTGAAGATAATGAATCTATTTTAATTGCATCAAAAGGATTGACAGACGAAGTGACCTCCGATGAGTTATATAAACTCATAAAAAATGTACAAGCAACTGTTAGAAAATCAGTTAATGAATCACTGGGCAATTGTGGCTTCCCAAAGGATGTTTTAACTTATATGAATGATGTTGGAGTCGTAGTGGACGATCTAGTGGATGCAGGTATGGAATTAGTTGTGGGTATTGAAAAAACTCAAGAAATTCGTGAAAAGCTAAAAAAACAGATTTTTCATTCTTTAGACGATCTTAATGTTGTTTCATTTATAATTGCAGGAATTAGACTTGAGGAAGATTATGAAAAGCACAGGGTCAGTGGAGTGGATGTTGACGATGATCCCGCATATTTATATTCGGATGAAGTCTTTGGTATGTCAGTTGCAAATCAAATAGCAGGTACTAAAGCCATATTTAACTTTAAAAGATATGATGAAGCTAAACCCGGTATTATCAGTGAGTTAGGGCCTGTTTTAGATGATGTTTTTGCTGGTCTAGTCGCAGGTTGTATGTCAAAAGTTTTTGAAGTATGAAATTTGAGGTAAATAATGTCCGATTCTCCCGAATTGAATGATGAAAATAAAGAAGTGCGAAAGATCAATGGTTTCTTTGGTTTGATATCCTTCTCAACAATACTCCCCCTAAATATTCACACAACCATTGAGGAAATGGCATTGTTCACATGGATCTGGCCAATTATAGGCGGATTAATTGGAATATTTGTAGGTACCTTTGGATTTTTAATAGTTGATCTGTTTCACCTACCTATACTCATTGCAGCAGCATTGATTTACAGTTTTTCAATTTGGTTCACTGGATTTCATCATCTTGACGGTCTTATAGATTTTGGGGATGGAATGATGGTCCATGGAAGCCCTGAAAAAAAAATAGCTGTTATGAGGGATAAACGAATAGGCACCGGTGGCATAGCTTACCTCCTAATGGTTGGACTCATCACATTTGCGGCTATAGGATCATCCCCCTTGGTTTTAATATTTTATGTACTATTAATTTCAGAAATAGCAGCTAAAATGGGTATTGTTACATGTGCAACATTCTCAAAAGCATTTCCAGATGGAACAGGAAGACCATTCATTGAATCTATGAATATAAAAAAGCTTTTACTATCATTTATTATTAGTTTGGCACTTGGATTTCTAATATTTAACACCATAGGTATTGTTGGAGTAACAATGGGACTTTTATCTGGTGCAATGATTGCATTTGTATCTAAAAAATCTTTTATTTGGGCTACTGGAGATATTCTTGGAACATCAAATGAGGTCGCAAGAATGTTAGCCTTGGTAATCATGGTAACTCTGATTTTAATTTGAATTACCATATAATACTCATGTTATTAACTTTAATAATCCCTAAATATTTAATACTTAAATTTATTGAATAACTAAAAATTTTTAATTTAATCACAAGGAAGGGTGTAAATGAAAGTTAATGTTCTACGTTTGGATCACAGAAGGGTTAGGGATGCAAGGATAACTACACATGTATGTTTAACTTCAAGGGCATTTGGAGCCTCTAAAGTAATATTAAGTGGGGATGAAGATAAAAAAATAATGGAAAACATTAGCGATGTTGTTAAACGCTGGGGAGGAGACTTCGAGATCGATTACGTAAAAAAATGGGATAAATTTATTGATAATTGGAAAAATAATGGTGGAGAAGTTGTTCACTTAACCATGTATGGTGAACCTGTTCAAGAAGTAACAAATAAAATACGTGAATCTCCTAGGGATAAACTTGTGGTTGTAGGTGGCTCAAGAGTACCTTCCAAAGTATATCAGGAAGCTGATTGGAATGTTTCAGTTACCAATCAACCACACTCCGAGGTTGCAGCCCTTTCAATATTTTTACATACACTTTTTGAGGGAAAAGAATATGATATTGATTTTAATGACAGCGAACTAAAAGTAATTCCTACCGCACATGGAAAACGAGTAATAACACGAAAGAAAACAGTTTAAGAATCTCCTTATCAACTTTTAAGGATATATACTATAATTAACATACCCTATAAGCCCGTTATGAATGATTGTAGTTCATAAAAAAAATATTTTTCTTAGTAATAATACTAATTAGTAGTTATTTATAATATTATTATGATCAGTTTATTAATTTTTAATATTTATATAATTCAGTTTTATTGAATCATCTAAAGGAATAAATTTCATTGAGTCTCAGATTAATATAAATAAAAGAACAGATATTTAAACTTACTTGATTCGATCATACTTCAATTAAATTGGATGGCAAATGATAATCTGTGAAGGAGAGATTTATATGATGCTAAAGAAAGTAGATCATCTACTTGTGCAAGATATGATAACATTGATAAGGAAATCCGAGATCAGCAGACAAGTTTTAGGATTATATGATTGAGTTAGGTAGATTTATGAGTTTGCCGATACCCTTGAAAAAAAATCTGTATCTATCAAAACACCATTAGGAATTTCTGAAGGTACTGTCATCAAAGATAAAAAGAATTTTGTTGTAATTAATGTTCTTAGAGCTGCAATACCTCTTGTAGAAGGAATTATGAATGTTTTTACAGAATCTGAAGTGGAGTTATTGGTGCTTGGCGTGAAGATGCAAAACCATTTAATGTAAATCTGAATTATGTAAGGATACCATCTTTAGATAATAAAATAGTAATTGTAGCCGATCCTATGGTTGTTACAGGAAATACCATGGATATGGTATTGGATGAATTAAAAAAAAGAGGGGCCCCCAAGAGGTTAGCTCTTTTAACTATAATTTCATCGGAAGAAGGAATAAAGTCTTTAGGGTCTTAGATTTTTTATGTTTCGGATAGCTTTTGTAGGTCTGTTTTGGTGGTGTAACCTGTTGTTGTG
>Ga0182014_10000803_pt1 | contig 42627 bp, 50 predicted proteins | sample 612S2DmetaG_FD_120489 | JGI IMG/M metagenome (GOLD analysis project Ga0182014, IMG submission 120489) | Permafrost microbial communities from Stordalen Mire, Sweden - 612S2D metaG | ecosystem: Environmental > Terrestrial > Soil > Wetlands > Permafrost | place: Sweden: Stordalen | collected... | reverse complement strand
CGTTCCCTTGACGAGAGGCGCGATCATTTCGGGCAGAAGCAGGTCGGGGACGGCGCGCAAGCGATAGCCGGTGGCGGGATGGCCGGCGATATCGACGCCGAGGTGACGGAGTTGCTGAATGAGGCGCCAGATCTCGGAGCGGGTGGTGCCGATCTCTTCGGCGATTTTGGTGCCGCTGGCAATTACGGTGGCGTGATTCATCAGCACACGAACGATGCGGCCGAGACGCTCGTCGGTGGCGCGATGGGCGAGTGGAGAGCGGCGAGTTTTTTGGGCGGCGGTTATGCGGGGAATTATAGCGGGTCTCGTCGTTCGCTGTTCGGTATTGGTTGTCATCTGCCTTCATGCGGGGGTTACGCGCATGCTGAGGTCGGCGGTGGGGAAGGAGTGGGTGATGCCGCCTACGGAAATAAAATCGACGCCGGTTTCGGCGTAGGCGCGAACATTTTCGAGCGTGATGCCTCCCGAGCATTCAAGGGGAACGCGGCGAGCGTGGCGAGAGCAGATTTCGACGGCCTTGCGAACGTCTTCGACGCTGGCGTTGTCGATGAGGATGGCGTCAGCGCCGTGGCCGAGGGCCTGCTGCAACTCTTCGAGCGAACGAACTTCGATTTCGATGGGCTGATGGCCGCGGCGATTGTGGAGGGCGCGTTCGAGGGCGGGAACGGCGCCGCCGGCGAGGGCGATGTGATTGTTCTTGATGAGGACGCCGTCGGAAAGATCGAGGCGATGATTCTGGCCGCCGCCGCAACGGACGGCGTACTTGTCGAGGACGCGCAGGCCGGGCGCGGTCTTGCGAGTATCGAGAATACGAACGCGCGTGCCGGAGACGGCGTCGACGAATTTGCGCGTGATGGTGGCGATGCCGGCCATGCGCTGGAGGAAATTCAGAATCACGCGCTCGCAGGAGAGAATGACGCGCGCGTTGTGGCGAATGACCGCAACTTGCTGGCCGGAATTCACACGCACGCCGTCGAAGATTGAGGGATGAGTAGTGACCTCATAGTGAGTTGTGACGGCGCCATCGAGCGCGGCGTAAACGTCGAGAATGCGCGGAATGCAGCCGAGGCCGGCGATAATGCACTCCTGCTTGGCGAGGATGGTGGCGGAAGCGCGCTGATTGGGATCGACGCAGGCGTAGCTGGTGGCATCGCGCGTGGCGCGGTCCTCGGCGAGCGCGTTCTCCAGAATGGCCGTGATGCGTCGTGAATTCCAGTCCATGGAACCAGTTCTCAGTTGTCAGTTGCCAGTTCCTGAAACCTCGCGGCCGATGCTGCGGGCCACTTCCTGCTTAACGGTTTTACACTCCGCTCATTTCTTTTATTTTCGCTTCCGTTTTTTGGCGCATTACTTTTAGTTCTTCGGCGCGGGTGCGGAGGCCGTCTACCACCTTGGCCGGGGCTTTCGCCAAAAACTGTTCGTTGGCGAGCTGACGCTGGCCACTGGCGAAGTCTTTTTCAATCTTCTCCAGTTCTTTTTGCAGGCGCTCACGCTCGGCGGCCACGTCAACTTTCTTTTCGTAGACGACGTGCACATCGAAGCGGGCAGTGCTGCGGGCACCCGGAAATTTTGCCAGCGAGCCTTCGACAAAGTTAAGCCGGTCCACGTTGCCGAGGCGCTCGACGGCACCTCGATTTTCGTCGAGGAGCTTACGAATTTCGGGTTCGTGAGCGAATACGTCGATCGGCACCTTCACCTTGGGTTCGACTTTTAATTCTGCACGCAGGTTGCGCACGCTGACGATCAGGTCCTGGAGGATGGACATGTGGGTTTCAGCGGCGAGGTCGATTTGCGCGTCATCTGCGGACGGGTAGGCGGCGAGCGCAATCGATTTGAGGGGCGGAGTGCCGGTGTACATCGCGTGCCAGATCTCTTCGGTGATGAAGGGCATGACGGGATGAAGCAGGCGGAGCGCTGCGTCAAACAGGTTCACGAGATTGGCGCAGGCGGCGCGGGCAGTTTCGGCGTCAGCGGTCTCGGCGAGGCGAGGCTTGATCAGCTCGAGATACCAGTCGCAAAAATCGCCCCAGAAAAAGTCGTAGATACGATTGGCGGCCTCGTGAAAGCGATAGGTCTCGATGGAGTCGTTGACGTCGCGCGTGGCGCGGTTGAAGCGGGAGAGAATCCAGCGATCTTCGAGAGTGCGTGCGTCGAATCCAGCGATGCCTGCGGGTTGCGCGGGCGACGCGCCCGCGCCGACGTTCGTGCCGACCTTTGGCGGAAGACCGGCGGGGCGCAGGTCTGGGGCGATGCGGTCAACGTTCATGAACATGAAGCGGGCGGCATTCCAGATTTTGTTGGCGAAGGCGCGATAGCCGTCGGTGCGGCTCTCGCTGAAAGCAATGTCGGTGCCGGGAGCGGCCATGGCGGCGAGGGTGAAGCGCGTGGCATCGGTGCCGAAGCGCTCGATGATGTCGAGCGGGTCGAGCACGTTGCCCTTGGTCTTGGACATCTTCTGGCGCTCGGCGTCGCGAACGAGGGCGTGAATGTAGACGTTGCGGAAGGGAACGCTGTCGTCTTTCTTGTCCTCCCAGCCGCTGGCTTTTTTGATAGCCGGATCCTGCTGGTGGCCTTCCATGAAGTGGCAGCCAAACATGATCATGCGCGCAACCCAGAAGAAGAGAATTTCGTAGGCGGTGATGAGGAGCGTGGTCGGATAGAAGACTTCCAGATCGCGCGTTTTCTCGGGCCAGCCGAGCGTAGTGAAGGGCAGAAGGCCGGAGGAAAACCAGGTGTCGAGGACGTCGGTATCCTGTTCGAGCTTTGCGCCGCCACATTTGGGGCAGGACGTGGGCGCTTCACGGGCGACGATTACTTCATTGCAGTCGCCACAGTGCCAGACGGGAATGCGGTGTCCCCACCAGAGCTGGCGCGAGATGGTCCAATCGTGGATGTTGTACATCCAGTTGAGATAAATCTGCTTGTAGTTGTCGGGGACGATGGTGATCTCGCCGGACTCGACGGCACGGATCGCTTTTTTGGCGAGCGGCTCGATTTTTACGAACCACTGCTCGGAGAGGCGCGGCTCGACGACGGTGCCGCAACGGTCGCACTTGCCTAGGGGGACGGTGTAGTCTTTTTCGGCGACGAGGAAGCCTTGCTCCTGGAGGTCGGCGAGCACGGCGGTGCGCGCCTCGTAGCGGTCGAGTCCTTTATATGGTCCCGCATTCTCGTTCATCTTGGCGTGCAGATCCATGATGTCGATCTGCTCGAGGTTGTGACGCTTGCCCGCCTCAAAATCGTTGGGATCGTGCGCGGGTGTGATTTTAACCGCGCCGGTGCCGAATTCGGGCTTGGCGATTTCGTCGAGGATGATGGGAATCTGGCGCTGCATGAGCGGCAGCAAAACTTTCTTGCCGTGCAGATGCGTATAGCGTTCGTCGGCGGCATTGACGGCGACGGCGGTGTCGCCGAGCATGGTTTCGGGGCGAGTGGTCGCGACGGTAATGGATTCGCTTGAGCCGATGACCGGGTAGCGAATCTCCCACAGCTTGCCGGGAACGTCTTCGTGCTTAACCTCAAGATCGGAGATGGCGGTCTCGCAGCGCGGGCACCAGTTGACGATGTATTTGCCGCGATAGATCAGGCCTTGCTCATAGAGGCGGACGAAGACCTCGCGCACGGCGCGGGAGAGATTCTCGTCCATGGTGAAATATTCGCGGCCCCAATCGACAGAGGCGCCGAGGCGCTTCATCTGGTCGAGAATGGCGCCGCCGTACTCGCGCTTCCACTCCCAGACGCGCTCGATGAATTTTTCGCGGCCCATTTCGCGGCGCTTCTTGCCTTCTTTGGCGAGTTGGCGCTCGACCATCATCTGCGTGGCGATGCCGGCGTGGTCGGTTCCGGGCAGCCAGAGCGTGATGAAGCCGCGCATGCGATGCCAGCGCACGAGGATGTCCATCTGCGTCTGGTTGAGCATGTGGCCCATGTGCAGGCGGCCGGTGACGTTGGGCGGAGGCAGCAGCAAAGTGAAGACGGGGCGAGCGGCTTCTCCAGGACGGCTGGGGGCGGGCGTTTCGACGTGAAAGAGTTTTTCGGCGATCCAGTATTCGGCCCAGCGCTTTTCGATGGCGCCCGGTTCGTACGCTTTTGGCAATTCGTGAGGCATGAGTTTGTGAGGCCCCGGCGCTCTTGCAGGGACGCCCGCCCCGGCCGTTCCAGCCGAGCGAAGGCTCGACGATCTTCCGGCAGAAGGAGGGAATCTTTGATCTTACAGGCGGCAGAAAAGCAGGGTCAAACGGGCGAAGATGGGGTGGGCGGAGGGCATTCCGCTTAAGGCGCGCCAGAACCACTCGCGGAACAACCTCGCCTTTCCGGGGGCGATGTTCTATCCTCGTCGGTTCTGCGAGGTCTATTGCCGTGAAGCATCGATCGTACTGGTTGGAACAATGCGCGGGCGACGCCGCGGATGAGCCGCCGCTTGAGGGCGCGGCGCGCGCCGACGTGGCCATTCTTGGTGGAGGGTATGTCGGCTTGTGGACGGCGTTGCGCATCAAGGAGCTTGAGCCGGCCTGCGATGTGGCGGTGATTGAGCAGGATATTTGCGGGGGCGGCGCGTCGGGGCGTAACGGCGGCTTTGTGCTCTCGTGGTGGCCGAAGCTGGCTTCGCTGGCAAAACTGTTTGGAGTGGAAGAGGCTATGCGCATCTGCCGCGGCTCGGAAGCGGCGATCGACGAGATTGCGGGTTTTTGCGCGAAGCATGCGGTGGACGCCGATTTTCGGCGCGGGGGCTGGCTGTGGACCGCGACCAGCAGCGCGCAAATGGGGGCGTGGGAGAGCGTTCTGCGCATTTCGGAAAAAATGGGCGTGGAGCCTTTCCGGCGAATTGAGCCGGAGGAGGTCGGGCGGCGGACGGGATCGAAAGCGCACCGGGCGGGAGTTTTGGAGGCAAGTGCCGCGGTGGTGCAGCCAGCGGCGCTGGTGCGCGGGATGCGGCGGGTGGCGCTGGCGAAGGGAATTCGGATTTATGAAAACACGCGGGCGCTCGCGTTTACGCGGAGATCGCCGATTGCGATTCGCACGGAGCGCGGGACGCTCACCGCGGGCAAACTCGTGATCGCGAGCAACGGATGGGCGGCATCGATCCGCGAACTCAGCCGTTCGATCGCGGTGATCTCGAGTGACATCGTCGTAACCGCGCCGATTCCCGAACGACTGGAGCAGATTGGCTGGCACCGCGACCTGGCGATTACCGACTCGCAGACCATGGTCGATTATTACCGCGTGACGCGCGAGGGGCGCATTGCGTTTGGCAAGGGAGGATGGACGATCGCGTATGGCGGGAGGATCGGCGCGAATTTCGACCGGCATGCGGGGCGCGCCGCCGAGGTGACTGCCGACTTCCGCCGCTATTATCCGATGCTGGGCGATGTGCCGATCACGCATGACTGGTCGGGGCCGATCGACCGCACGCCGGACAGCCTGCCGTTGCTGGGTTATCTGAATCGCGAAAAAACCATTGCCTATGGAATTGGGTGGAGCGGAAACGGAGTGGGGCCGAGCGTGATTGGCGGCAAAGTGCTGGCGAGCCTGGTGCTGGAGCGGAGTGACGAGTGGGGCGGGCATGCGCTGATTGGGCGGCCGCTGCACAATTTTCCGGCGGCGTCGATTCGGTACGTGGGAGCGCATATTGTGCGCAGCGCGGTAGCGGCGAAAGAGCGCGCGGAGATATGGGAGCGCAAGCCTTCGTGGTGGTCGGTGCAGTTGGCGAAGCTTGCGCCCGCGGGTCTGGAGGATAAGAGTTAAGGTGGGGATTTGGTTGCGGCGCGGCGATTCGCGCGCGAGCGCGCAGCTTAAAATCTGCCTGCGGTTGTTTTGTTAGGCGCGCGAGCAGGGCATGAACCTCGACGACACAATTATTGCCATCGCTACACCGCCGGGGCGCGGGGGCATCGGCGTGGTGCGTTTGGCGGGGCCGGAGGCGCGGGCGATCGCGGCGCCCATGCTTCGCCTGAAGCATGAACTGGAACCGAACCGGGCAATCTTTGGCGAACTGGTTGAACCGGCGGGCGAAGGAGTGGAGATTGTGGGTGCGGCGACGACCAGCGCTGCCGAGCGGCGGATCGATGAGGTGGTGGTGACTTATTTTCGGAAGCCGCATTCGTACACGACCGACGACATCGTGGAAATTGCGGCGCATGGGTCGCCGGTGGTGCTGCGGCATATCGTCGAGCTCGCATTGGCGCGTGGGGCGCGGCTGGCCGAGCCGGGTGAGTTCACGATGCGCGCTTTTCTGAATGGGCGGCTCGACCTTACGCAAGCGGAGGCGGTGCGCGATCTGATCGAGTCGCAGACGCTTTTTCAGGCGAAGGTCGCGGCGCAGCAGCTCGAAGGCGCGCTCTCAAAACGGCTGAAGCCGATCAAGCAGAAGCTGATTGAACTGATTGCGCTGCTCGAAGCGGGCATCGACTTTGCGGAAGACGATATTTCGGTCGCGGCCGATCAGACGATTCTCGCGCATCTTGCGGAAGTCAGCCAACCTCTGGAGGAACTGGCGGCGACATCGGCCTACGGGAAGGTGGTGCATGAAGGATTTACGCTGGCGATTGTTGGGCGGCCGAATGTGGGGAAGTCGAGCTTGTTCAATCGACTGGTGGAGCGTGAGCGCGCCATCGTTACGGCGCAGCCGGGAACGACGCGCGACCTGGTGAGTGAAACCGTCGCGATCGGCGGGATTCCCGTGCAATTGATCGACACGGCAGGAATTCGAAACGGGGTGGATGAAGCGGAGACGATCGGCGTACGAAAGTCGATGGAAGCGCTGAGCGAGGCCGACCTGGTGCTGGTGGTTCTTGACTCGACGCAGACTCCCGGCGATGAAGATGGCGAACTGCTGCGAATGGTGGAAGGCCGGCCCGCGGTCGTGGTGGAGAATAAATGCGATCTTATAACCGCGGAGCTCGCGGCTCGCGCGCACGGGGCGAAGGTGAAAACTTCGGCGGTGAGAACTTCGGCGGTTACGGGCGAGGGCATTGGCGAATTGCGCGCTGCGATCCTGCAGCGGATCGGCGCGGGCGGTGTGCAGGTGGAAAGTGGATTTCTGACGAACGTCCGGCATCAGAAGCTGGTCAGCGATTCAGTGAGTGCGCTCGAGGCCGCGAAAAACGCGGTCGCGAACCGTGTGCCGCACGAGATGCTTCTGCTCGACCTTTATCATGCGCTGCGGAAGTTTGACGAAATTACAGGCGCGACGACGACGGACGACATTCTGAACCTGGTCTTCGGGACCTTCTGCATTGGAAAATAGATCCAACGACGTCCGATTCGCACTTGGGGGGCCTCGCCACTGGAGCCTTGGAGGAAACGAAGAAAATGAAGGCTGCTGTTTTCACTTCAACTCACGCCGCACCCCGATCGTTCCTCCATATTGAAGATGTTCCGCGCCCACAACTCGAAGCGGGACATGTGTTACTGCGGGTCGTGGCTTGCGGAGTGTGCCGGACTGATCTTCACATCGTCGAAGGAGATCTTCCGCCGCTTCGACCGCGGCTTATTCCCGGCCATCAAATCGTGGGCGAAGTAATCGAAGGCGCGACCGAGGAACTGGCGCTGGGAACGCGTGTTGGCGTTTCCTGGATGGGTGGCGTCGATGGCGATTGCTGGTACTGCCATCACGGCATGGAGAATCTTTGCGACAAGCCTGTTTTCACCGGATACACGGTGGACGGCGGCTATGCAGAATATGTTCTGGCGCGCGCAGACTTCGCTCTGCCGTTACCGCCGGGCCTGGATGACGCGCATGTTGCTCCGCTGCTGTGCGCCGGCATCATCGGCTTTCGCAGCTTACGAGTTGCGGGGGTTGAGAAGGGCGAGCGGGTTGGACTGTTCGGTTTTGGCAGCTCCGCAAGCTTGGCGATTGCCATTCTGCAATCGTGGAAGTGCGAAGTTTACGTCGTGACCAGGGGCGAATCTCATCGGAAAAGGGCTGCGTCACTGGGCGCGACTTGGGTCGGCAAAGAAGATGAGAAGCCGGCGGTAGCGCTCGACCGCGCCATCACGTTCGCGCCCAGCGGAACAGTAGTGGTCAGTGCCCTCGCGAGCCTGCGCAAGGGAGGGGTGGTCGCCATCAACGCCATCCATCTCGACCAGATGCCGGCCTTCGACTATGACAAGTTGCTCTGGGGCGAACGGCAGATCCGCAGCGTGGCCAATATGACCCGGCAGGATGCGCGCGACTTTCTCCAAATCGCGCATGACCTCGGTATCCGTCCGAACGTTACAGTATTCGGGCTCGATGACGCGGATAGAGCGCTACTGGCAGTCAAAGAAGAAACGGAACAGGGATCAGCAGTGATTGTTCCTTAGCTCGGCATGTACTGGATCGGCTTTGGGGATTGGGGTACACAAGCTTAGTTGTGCAGAACTATGGACTACTTTGTCTGGTTTTCGTCAACCCGGACGGATCGTACCCGAGTTCGCGCACACGAGTAAGGATGTGGGCATAAGTCGGGACTATCTCCGTAGAAAAGCTGATTCACATCACCGTAGCCGAGCACCAGGGCCGCTTTCATGGTTAGGATTCCTTTTCTCGATGTTGCCAATTGCCTTGATCGCTATTGCCACTGAGAGCCAATTATGAGACCGCTTCCAGATCTCAAGCCTGACGACTGAGATTGGCTGATCAATTCTGATCAGTATTACAGACGAGATTCGGCGACTCTATGAAAGACGCAAAAGGACAGGGGGGCGGGAATTATGAAGAATGCCGGAAAGTCCGTAACGATCGCAGAGTTTCAGTTGAGCAAGCAGATCGTAGCAACCGACGATGCGGCCGCCAATGAAGTAGAGGTTGAGGAGCAGATTGAGGAAGATAACGTGAAGAAACAAGCACACGAAAATCAAACAAGCAACCTAGGTCCTGTCGTGCGGGGCAGCAAACAGATGACAATTGACGACAATGCGACGGCGGCCGAGGAAGAGATTGAAGAGCAGGCCGAGGAAAGTCGCATCGATAAGGAAGCGTTCGAAGGTGGAATGAGCACGGCTTCCGCCAAAGAGTACATCCGGCGCGGAAGCAGCCATGATTAACGAGACCCCAGAACAGCCGCGAACAACAGGGGCGAGACCACCTTTATCGAGAGACGCGATAGAAGCAGTTACCACCAGCACATTTGGCCGGCTGGTACTAGAGGCGGAGGGGCCAATCGTGGTTGAGTTTATGTCTTATGGTTGCGCACACTGCCGAGCGATTGAGCCGGTTCTGGAGCAGGTGGCAAGCATGGTGAAGCCCCAGGAGAAAGTCTTCCGGGTTAATATCGCAATCGAGCAGGAACTCGCGAGCAACTATCAGATCCAGGGCACGCCGACTTTCGTCATGTTTCTCAACCGGAATGAGGTTGGAAGAGTCGAGGGACCAACCCCAACAGTATCGAGCGTCCTGACCGCGGTGACTCAGCCGTTTGAGTCATGAACGGAGGCCAAGTGACGATGATGAAGAAGCAGCCTAAGCCAATTCTCCTATTCAACGACGAATGCGCCGTGTGCGGCCACATTGGGCATTGGGTGCAACGATCTGCGATGAGCAAAGCGGGCGAGACGAGCATCGTCGTACAACCCATTGGTGACGACCCGGAGTCGCTTCGGTTGCTCAACGCCGATCTCGATATTTGGGATGCCTATGAGACGATCCATGTACTAATGCCCGATGGCTCAATGAGGCTGGGAGGGGAGGCCGTGGCGGAGACTTTGAGGAATCTGCCCAACACGAAATGGTTCGCGTGGAGTTTTGGCGCCAGCATATTCGGATTCCGACCATTTCAATTCATACTCAACGTGGCATACGCCATCCTGGCGGATGCGCGGCCGCTTTTCGGCTGTGAGAGTTGTGGTAAGCCAAGAATTTGGCTGAAACCGATTGACTGGGTGACCAAATGGGTGAAGAGTTTATCTGCCAATCCTCACCCCAAGCCGAGCCTGCATTTCAGTTCGCTTTCGGCCGCGCGGCGGCGGCCGGTAGCAATCGCGGGAGAGCCTCTTCCGCACGGGGGTCACTCCTGAGGTGAGAACCTGCCGTTTCGACTAAATTGTCAGTCCAGGACTATATAGCAGGCAACACACACGCCTCGTGGCGACGGAGGATGGGGACAAACCAACTTATGCATTAACGCGTATCGGAACTAACTCCGGGTTACAGCGGGAAGTTTGTATGGACTTAGCAGCGTCTTCGGCCGTAAATCGTCCCATCGCAAGTGCCAGCAGACGCCGCGTGGTCATCTGGATGGGAATCCGGTCAATGCGCTGCACGTATTCAGGAGCGCGAGTGCCGCCTCGGTTTACCTTCACAACGAACTTGGTGTTCTTCATTAGTTTTCCTCTCGTATGAAAAGCAAATGGGATGCTGCATCAGCCGGGCCTTCCGGACCGTAAGATTCGCGGAAGAAACCATTTCATGCGGTTCACGCGGTCTTGCATTGTGGAAAACTCACAGAGAGGTTCCCCACGGGTCAATCGTGACACAACGCAGTCCTCCTTCGGTCATCTAAGAGAACTAACTTCAGATAGGGCTGACTTAGCCCAGGGAACCTGAAAGAGTAAGGAAAGGTAGCTTGCTCAATTAAAATACTAGGCTTTTGTATTCGTGTTGTCAAGCTAAAGGCGACTGTTGGCTGGCCATGCCCGTTTTCCCAACCTGTTCACCGGCTTGCTCAGGTGGATTAAGTGAGCTGTCCTGCTCAGATTTGCGGCCGCTGAGTCTGTCATTATTTGTCTTTCCCGATTGCGGCGCACACCGAGAGGGCGCAGATCGTATGAAGACATCGCTTCTGGAACATCTTTTGGGGTTCCATCGACACCAATTCAGCCGTGTGTTCACCATCCGAAGGCGCACGTATCAAGTCTGTGTCGGCTGTGGCCGGGAGTTTGAGTATTCATGGGATCTGATGCACCAAGCGAAGCCTGCGGCCTCAGATAATGTCCATGGTCCAGCGATCGCGATCGAGCAGACGGAAGCGCCTGCCGCTTGATTCGTCTGGCGGTCGAGAGTCACACCGCTGTCGAAACTCACACCAGTGACCGTGATGTGAGCTATCTTGCTCAGACTCGAAATCTCAGACCTGTCATTGTTAATTCTCCTGAGTGTGCAGACAGAGCGGCGACTGCCGATTCGTAGCTCTCTTTCTTGGGTTGCTTTGGCCGGAGTTCGAAGAAGGGCCAGTGGCGACCACATCCAGCCAATCGGCGCTGATGATGCCCCGCCGCTACTGTCAGGTTCTTGAGCGGTAAGTGGGTCAGATCCTTAGAACGCGAGCCATTCAGATTGGGGCGACACCTCAGCCGGATAATCGGCCGGATAAGAGGAGTTAGCCCACGAAACAAGGAGTCGACGATTATGCCTCTAATTCAACTTTTGGAAGTTCTCATCGTGGTGGGCGTGCTGCTGTGGCTGGTTAATCGCTTCATTCCCATGCAGTCTTCCATCAAATCGATCCTGAACGGTGTTGTGGTTATCGCTGTCGTCCTGTGGATACTAAATGTCTTTGGCCTGTTTCATTCTCTTTCCTCTATCCACATCGGAAAAGGCTGAGGTGTGGCGAGAGGCAACTTAGCACCGTGCGGAATCGCGATGGTAGCAATCTAGTGAGATCAGACGAAATGGCACACATCTGCCTTAAGGAGATACTGTGAAGAATAAGCTTTTGTTCGCGCTCGGCATTACCCTCAGTGTGAGCGCATTCGCTCAAACCAATTCTCAAACGTCTTTGGCTCTCGAACCGATGGGGCCGACGCCCACGTTCCGAGTAATTGTCGTCAATCGCAGCACGCAGGCCGTCAACTATGAACATCGCAGCGGATCGACGAAGCTGGATTTTGCCGGAACCGACTTGATGCCCGCGGCGCATGGCGAGGCCAAAGTAAACAGCAAGAAAGGCCGCATTGAAATCGAAGCGGAATTCAGCGATCTCGAAAGACCCACGACTTTCGGCACCGAATATCTGACATACATTCTCTGGGCCATATCGCCCGAAGGGCGCGCGATGAATCTGGGCGAGGTGCTGGTGGGCGACAACCACCGCAGCAAGCTTGACGTCACCACCGACCTTCAAGCCTTCGCTCTGATCGTCACAGCGGAACCTTATTATGCGGTGCGGGAGCCCAGCAATGTCGTCGTGCTCGAAAACGTGGTCCGCACCGACACCAAGGGAACCATCGAGGCAGTGGATGCTAAATACGAACTCATGGAACGGGGAGGCTACATACCGACGGGCTACAACTTCGATCCCGTGGTGCTGAATTCCCGGTTGCCATTGGAGTACTTTGAGGCGCGCAATGCGTTGCGGATTGCCCAGTCCGAGGGAGCGGAGAGGTACGCCGGCGACAGCTATCGACGCGCTGTGCAATTGATGAACAATGCGGATGAGTATGCCCTGCAAAATCACGTGCAGCAAAAACCGCTGATCGCAGTCTCCCGTGAAGCCGTACAGACGGCCGAAGATGCGCGCGCGATCGCGGTGAAGAACATGGACGCAGAACGCTTGGCGAACGAACGCCAGGCTTCGGCGGACACAGAGGCGCAGTCGAGAGCTCAGGCAGACGATGCGACGCGGCAGAAAGAGCAGGCCCAGGCCGACGCGGCGAAAGCGCAAGCGGACAAGGCCCAGGCCGAGTCTGACGCCTCGAAGGCGAGGACCGATGCAGCCACCGCGCAGGCTCAAGCGGCGTCGGCGCGATCCGACATGGCCAGCAGCCAAGCTGCGTCGGCGGAAGCGATTGCAGCGGCACAGGCAGACGCAGAACAGTCCCGGCTAGCAGTACAACAATCCGAAACCGACAAGGCGGCCCTGCGCACGCGGCTTTCGGAGCAATTGAATTCGATTCTTCAGACTCGCGATAGCGCACGTGGGCTCATCGTGAGCATGTCCGATGTCCTGTTTGACACCGGGAAATATTCGTTGAAGCCGGGAGCGCGAGAGAAACTGGCGAAAGTTGCCGGCATTCTGCTTGCCTACCCTGGGCTGAATATTGAAGTCGGCGGCTACACGGATAACGTTGGTGGCGATGCCATGAATCAGACACTGTCTGAGAATCGCGCCGACTCAGTTCGCGACTATCTGGTGGAGGAAGGCGTAGCCAGCGGTTCGGTGAGCGCCAAAGGTTTCGGCAACACTTTGCCGGTGGCCTCGAATGAAGACTCCTCCGGCCGTCAGCAAAACCGGAGAGTGGAACTGCTTGTATCCGGCGACGCGATTGGTAACCCGGTCAACGCGACCACAGGAAGCTTGCGCTAAGGCAAGCGCAACACACAGGAAGCAGGAAGTAAGGAGTGATAACATGCTTGGAACTGTACTGATCGTGATCTTGATTTTGGCGCTGTTAGGTGTCCTGCCACGGTGGTCCCATAGCCAGAGTTGGGGATATGCCCCGACTGGTGGGGTAGGACTCATCCTTGTAGTGGTTGTTATTCTAGTGGTTCTCGGCCGAATTTGAGTTATGGGCTACTTGAGAATCTCGGCAGGCGTCACGCACCGAGGGTGGCGCCTGTTTATTAGCCGTTTCCCAGCACTTATTCTAGTGCTGGTCATTTGTAGCGGCGTCTCGCCGGCATACTCTGTCTTGACGCACGAGGAAATCGTCGATCTGCTCTGGACCGGTGAGATTCGACCGCTCCTGCTCCAGCGCTATCCAGGACTATCGGAAGACCAGATCCGGGAGGCGCATGCGTATGCGTATGGAGGCGCCGTCATCCAGGATCTCGGCTACTATCCGTTCGGCAGCACGGAATTCAGCCAGTTGGTGCATTACGTCCGCAGCGGAGACTTTGTTCTCGAGTTGCTGGCTGAAAGCAAGGACGTCGACGAGTACGCGTTCGCGCTGGGCGCTCTTTCGCACTATGCGTCGGATATCGCCGGCCACCCGGCCGTCAACCAGTCCGTCGCCATCGAGTATCCGAAGCTGCGAGCAAAGTATGGCAAGAGTGTTCGGTATGCTCAGGATAAGACAGCGCATTTGAAAACAGAGTTCGGGTTCGACACGCTGCAGGTGGCGAAGAATCGCTATGCGTCGCAGCAATACCACGATTTCATCGGATTCCAAGTGTCCAAGCCCCTGCTGGAGCGGGTCTTTCCCGTCGTGTACGGGGTTGAGTTGAAAGATGTGCTTACCCACGAAGATCTGGCAGTGGGTTCCTATCGTTTCGCCGTCAGCCGGCTGATTCCGCATATGACTCAGGTCGCGCTGCAAACGCATAAAAAGGATCTGATGCGCGAGAAGCCGGATTTCGCGAAACAGAAGTTCCTGTACCGCCTTTCCCGCTCCAGCTATGAAAAAGAATGGGGAAAAGATTACGTGAAGCCGGGCCTGGGCACGCGAATCCTGTCAACGCTGCTGCGATACATGCCGAGAATCGGCCCCTTCAAAGGGTTGGGGTTCAAAAATCCGACCCCGCAAACCGAGGACTTGTATATCAAGAGCATCAATACCACTGTCGATCAATATGGGGCACTTCTGAAAGAGGTTGGTACGGACAGATTAGTACTTCCGAACTACGATCTTGACAGTGGTGCGCCGACAAAGGCAGCGGAATATTCCCTCACGGATGAAACTTACGCAAAGTTACTGGGCCGATTGGTAGAGCGGAAGTTCGATCTGACGACGCCGGAGCTGCGCGATAACGTCCTGCAGTTTTATTCCGACCTCTCGGTACCGATCGAGACCAAGAACAACCCGGCGCGCTGGCAAGCCGTGCTCACGGGGCTGGAGCAGTTGAAGTCGGTTGCGTCGGTTCCGGCGATGGATGCAAGCCCCGCGAAGTAACTCCGTCCAACCAAAGAAAAAGTGCAATGTGAGCAATCGGAAACAGTTTTGCACGCCTGGGTATTGGAGACTAAGTAGTGCAGGTGGGCTATGTCCCGATCCTCTTATTCGCAACGTCGAGGTAGAGTAATTCTATGTATCGACGATAACCAGGACGTACTGGAATGCGAAAAGATGTTTCTCGAAAGCTTTGGGTTCAGGGTGCTGACCGCTCTCAGCGGCCGCCGTGGACTGGAACTGGCGTCCATGCATTCCATTGACGTCGTAGTTGTCGACTATCTTATGCCCGGTATGAATGGGCAAGAACTTGCGCTCGAAATGAGAAGGGTCAGGCCGCAGACGCCGATCATATTGCTATCGGCGGAGTTGGACATTCCGCAGGGAGCCCTGGAATTGGTCGATATTTTCGTTTCCAAAGACTCTTTGACCAGCCAGTTGCTTCCCGCGCTTGCCCAATTGCACGGATGTGGATCGATGTTTGGTCGATCCTATGATGCGTGACATGATTGGCCTTTCACTAAATGCGTGTGAGTGTTCCACACACACACTGAGCAATTCAGATCAGCTTTTCTATTCGTGGGTCTGTCATAGTTCGACGTAGGACCCTAGTCAACGGTCCAAGAAGGACGGCAGTCGCCGGGGAAACGGAAAATGTCCATAGAAAATTCAGTGGTTGCGGTTTACACAACTCATACCGGCGCGGATCTGGCGGTGAAGGAACTTCAGCGTGGCGGCGTTGACATGCGCAAGTTATCCATAGTCGGCAGTGGCTACCATACGAACGAGCAGGCCATAGGTTACTACAACACCGGCGACCGCATGAAGTATTGGGGCAAGACGGGAGCATTCTGGGGAGGCTTTTGGGGACTTCTTTTTGGTTCCGCTTTCTTCATGATTCCGGGACTTGGCCCAATCCTGGCGGCGGGGCCGGTGGTTGCCTGGATCGTGGGAGGACTGGAAGGCGCAGTGCTGGTGGGAGGATTTAGCGCGCTGGGAGCGGGTCTTTACAGCATAGGGATTCCCAAGGACAGCATCGTGAAGTATGAAGCGGCGCTCAAGACAGATCAGTTTTTGCTGATCGCGCACGGGACGGTTGCGGAAGTGACCAAGGCGCGGGACATCCTTGAAGCCACGCATCCGCTTTATTGCACGTTGCACGCGACCGAAGCAGTCGTAGCATAGCTTCGAAACCGGGCCCATTCTGAAAGACTGGGCTTTCCGGCTTCTCTTAAGCTTCGGGCGATGTGGACAGTTACATCTGCTCTTCGAGGCGGGGCGCGCACTGGCGTCAGGAAACCGAATCGTCCAACGGTACATCTAACGATTGGGGTTAAGCGATATGTTTGAAGAAAATGATCGCAACACAAATGAGCTCGGGCCGAACTCGGCCGGACAATCGGGGGACCTTCAGGGGATATCGGACGCCGCCGATGCGGACTCTGAGAGCGTGAAGGAACTCCTCGAAGACGGAAACGCATTCGAAGCCGAGGTCGTGGACGGCGTGCAAAACGCCAAGGACCCGGATGTCTCTGAGGTAACTACGCATGAGGTGCCGGAGGACGACGTCCCGGGAGAGTACTTGAACAACCAGGACGTCGGCTGAGAGGCAAATCGCCCGCAGATACGCATTCTGAACCGATTAGGAGCACACCATGCCGCAGAGCCAGCACAATCGACTCGCAGAACTTCACAACCTCGCAGCGCATGCTCATAACGCCGCTGCTGTCGCGCACGGCAAAGGGGATCATCTAGCCGCGCACGAACTCAGCAAGAAAGCGCACGAGCATTCGGTCAACGCCCTGAAGGCCGCCTCGACGCTCGCGGACAAGTCAGCAAAGCCCAAAGAAGAGTAAGAGGGAAGATTCGCCGCTTCTTGATCTTGCCTCACTCAGGCAGCCGTTCCGAACAGCCAACCCACACCTGCGGTCACTGCCATCGCCAGGGCGCCCCAGAAGGTAACGCGGAGTGCGCCCATCATCACTCTGGCGCCGCCCGCGCGGGCAGCCAACGCGCCCAGTAGGGCGAGAAATAATAAGGACGTTCCGGAAACAAAAGGGATCAATCCTGCGGCTGGCGCCAGTGCGGTTACCGCTAACGGCATGGCCGCTCCGACGGCGAAGCTCGCCGCCGAAGCCAACGCCGCCTGGATCGGCCGCGCCCGAAAAGTCTCGGAGATGCCGAGTTCGTCGCGGGCATGGGCGCCGAGCGCGTCATGGAGCATCAGTTGCCGGGCGACCTCTTTTGCGAGCGAAGGACTAAGCCCGCGAGCGACATAGATTGCCATTAGTTCCTTGTGCTCTCCTACATCGTCTGCTTTGAGTTCCGCGCGCTCCAGCGCGAGATCCGCCCGTTCGGTATCGGCCTGAGAGTGGACGGATACGTATTCCCCGGCGGCCATGGACATCGACCCAGCCACGAGGCCGGCTATACCGGCGACCAGAACATTGTTGTGCGTGGCATGCGCCGCGGCAACGCCCAGCACAAGGCTCGCGGTGGAAAGGATGCCATCGTTTGCACCTAGTACGGCGGCGCGCAACCAGCCGATACGATCTGTACGATGTAGTTCCCGGTGGCGTGCACGCATTTGTGAGGAACTTCCTGACTCTCACTGTAAGAGCTTACTGCTATAGTTGCCGGTCCGATGGTTAGCGGGCAACTGTGTCGCTGGGCTGTTCGGGCATTGGGATCGCGCGTATTAAATGTGCAACCCTTTCCTGCATAGGTCGCGGCAGACACTGATACGCTTCCCGTAAGTCCGTTAGAAGTTGCTGAACCGTCTGAAGTTCATTGTTCATGGCACCCACCTTCTCTTCTGGACCTGCCAATCCTACCGGCCGATCCCAAGCAAGTTCTTGCGTCTGACCCAAGGCGTTCAGGCAGAATCTTAGCTGTCATTATCGCGGGGCGCGGTGGCGGAGACTGATCAAAAGTGACCACCGCAGTCGGCCACAACCTTTGCTGGACGCCGGTTTCAGTGGCAACTGGAGCTGTCCGCGAACTCGCCAGTCACCAGCATCGCATTCAAAAAACTGCCGCATTCCGAGATTTTCATGAGCAGGGGATCGTTCTCGGCAACCGTCGGACTGACCGATTGTTCGCCATTCAGGGAATGGATGGTTGACTGCGTATTGCTGTCCCACTCCGCCAGACTGGCCAGTTCATTTTTGAGCAGTTGCAGAGCTTTTTGATCCGACTCGGTTTTTGCCGCCAGCGAAGTCTTACTCTGGCTCTCTTCCGCCCGAACTCGGTGGTCATGGAGCAAGGGAGCCAGCCAGTTGCCGCCGGCCACTCCCGACCGAATGGCGGACGAAATCGCGCCTTTCCACTCCCACATCACCGCCAACTGCGAGATACCCGCTTTGGCGAAGTCTTTGGACAGTCCCGTCGCGGGATGGTCTGGCTTGGCGCCAGCTTCGGCAGGTGGAATCGTCAATAAGACGCGGCCTGGTTCGAAGCTGACCGCGGCGTTTATCATCTGCGCGAACTTCTCCACATCCACGTAAGGATGGCCGTCGATCTGCAGGACCGCCCCTTCTGCTGTATGCCCATTCACCACCAGCGTCGTCTTCGCGGACGAAGACTGCGCCAACGCGGACACTGGCAAGATCAAACAAAGTGCAAGAGCTGCAAGAAAGCAGGAACACGAATGTTTATCCATAATTTCACTGACCGGCCCGCGGGCCTCTATAAGATACGCGGCAACTCACGCCAAACTGCTTGGAGTTTATGGTCACGTCAAATCTCCTTTCTTAGAAATCGATCCGCTTGGCCCAGGAGAAGTGTTATAGGAAGCCGCAGGATGCGTATCTTTGGATCGGTGCCGCTGATGGCGTGAACTGCTATGCCAGTACCTTCACTAAAGGGATCTGAGACTATCTCAAAACGCTCGCCGTACATTTTTATGTGCCGGGACGGTTTGAAGCCGAGATTCCTGATCCTCGTGCAACCCTCGGAGTGCGACTGGATGCCCGTAGAACTCGTGGCAGATGCTGGGGTTTCCGGTTTCATAAAAACGTCACTTTGGGGCTTAATCACGCAACCTCCTGGGCTGCCGCAGTTCGCGGTTTTCGTGCGGCCGCGGAAGCGCACACAGCGCCGGTTGGAAGATTCGTTGCCGGTTAACTCTCTCCATCTACCTTCGCTTCATCATCCAGCCAATCAAAGCTCCGGCTGCCACGCCCGCGGCAAACGTAGTCGCGACGGTTAGTACAAGATGCCGCTGGAGGCGCTGCGTTGTGTCATCCAGGAATTCTTCGGCGGCATCGCCACCCTGTTTTGCGACGCGACTTACTACCCCTACGCCGTCTTTTATTGCATCCGCAACCGCACAGGTTGCACGCGAGGCCTGTTGAGCCGATTCGGCGATGTGGTCAGCCGTTCTTTCCACGACGTTTGGTGACATGGCATTCTCCTTAGAGTTCTACAGATCTTTGAAGCGCGGGCCGATACTTCTATTCCCCGACGGCTTTTTCAACACGGCCGATCAATCCTTGAACTTTGCCGGCGTTCTTTTCCACATTTCCGGAGTCTTCCAGATCGGGCTTGTTCGTCACCTTTCCGATTTCCTCCTTGATCTTTCCCTTCACTTCGTGAAGCTTGCCTTCGCTACGGTCTTCTGTGCTCGGTTTCATGATTCTCTCCTCTTTTTCTTCTGCCATAGAATTTGATTATGTCTCTGCTCGATTGCCAGAGCGTGGACGTCGCGGGCGATTACGCCGCTTCTATTTTTTCAACCACGGCCGGCGCCCGCACCAGTTCCTCAAACAAAGAACGGTAATGAATCATCGCAGTTCTCAAGTCTTCGGTAGTGGCTTCATTCTTACCGACCCGCAGCGCAATCTCATGGGCCGAGCGGTAGTTCTCCACCATTCGGGGATGGTCGACGGAAATGTCCGCGGCACGCTGATCGAAATCGGCCAGGGGATAGCCACGAGTCTTCATTAAAGAAGACACGAGATCGTCGGCTTCCACGACTGCCCCTTTTGGGCTGTCGATAAAGCGAGACTGTATGGACTCCCACCGTTTCGAAAACCGTTCGCGTTCCATCGGATCAAGATCGCGAATGTCGAGCTTGTCAACCCGCTTCTCGCGGTCCTCTAATTTCGCTTCCGCTTTTCGTTCTGACCCGTGCACTCGCACCGCCCGATCGTACTCGGGCCCAAACTTCTTCCGCAGGTCCGCGGTTGTACTCTTGCGTTTGCGCACGTATATCACTGCGACCGCGACGATGATTAGAATCGCCACGACGGCGAGTGCAATTATTTTCGGATCCAGCAGATCTAGATTCATCGGACACCTTCCTACCTCACGAACCAGATGTTCACGCAGGCTCCTTTAGGAACCTCGTGAGTTGCCAGTATCGGTCTTGGGCGGCTCAAAAACTGATCAGAATTGATCGTCTTGTAAAACGATGCGGTGGCACCTCGCGGGCGGCGGGCGGGCATTTTTCACAAAGTGAGCGGTTCTGCACAGCGCTTGCCCAAGCAAGTGAGCGAATCTAAAGATTGTCTCCGCAGGTAGAAACTTCTTCCTCCCGGATTCGATCGAGATACGATCAAAGGAAAAACATGAAAACGCTTAAATTAGTCCTTACCCTGCTTACCCTGCTCGCAGTCGGGCTATCGGTGGGCTGTTCAAACACAGTCGTGAAGTCTCCCGATGTTTCCGACAACATTCGCAAATCGCTCGATCAGGCGGGCTTCAAGGATGTCTCCGTCAGTCAGGATCGTGACAAGGGCGTCGTGACCCTCAGCGGACAAGTGGCCAGCGAGAGCGACAAGTTGCAAGCCGAATCCCTGACAAAGTCCATCGCCGGCGCCCAGGTTGTCGCCGATCAGATCGCCGTGGTTCCGGTAGGCACTGAAAAAGAAGCAAAAGCCGTAAACTCCGATCTCGATAAAGGCATCGAGAAGAATCTGGACGCGGCGCTCCTCCAGAACAAGATGCACGCCAACGTGAGCTACGCGGTGAAGAGCGGCGTCGTCACGCTGACCGGAGAAGTGAACTCGGAAGACAAACGTGCGCGGGCTGAACAAATAGCCATCGCGGTGCCGAACGTTCAGCAAGTGGTGAACGATCTGCAAGTGAAAGATCAGAAAGCCACCTCATCACCATCAATGTAGGAACAATTGCGTAATCGAGGCAGGCCAGTTGATTCCTGCCCAGAGGACGGAGGGCGGCCCGCATTCCGGGCAGCTCTCCGGCAAAGCCAAGTCAGCAAGTCGAGTTGTCGCGGGCGTAAGTCGCCGCGGCTGACTCGACAAGGAGATGCCATGTCGTTCGGGCTTTACGCGATTGGGTTCGCAATCTTAATCGGCGGATTGATTTACGGAGCGAACCTCGTCCACATGCCCACACACTGGATTGTGGTGGGCGCGATCGTGCTCGCAGGCGTTGGGATTCTCTCGGGAGTAAAAGCGACCCGGCAGAAAGATCCAACGAGTTAGATCAAGTAGAGAGCCGACACGGTGAAGGGAACGCGCTTCGGGAGAGCCATTCGACCGCGCGAAACTGGGACTTTAACGTGGTATAATGCAATTGAGGTGGTAACCACCTTCTCCTCTTTCAGGTCTCCTGAACTAAGTCAGCCCATCTGAAGTTTCCTCCTCTTAGGTTCTCAGGAAAGCAGGGTACTCATATGCCTCCGAGTCTGATCCTGCACGAAGCTCAGCAACTCTACAAGGTGAGCGACCGCCTTGACTTGCTCTCAGAACAACATCCCACCGTTTCCGCAGCGCTCACCACCATCTCCGGAAGCGTTCGTAACACAGCCACTCTTTTAGAAGTACTGGTGGCGACCAAGATGGGGCCGTTTCTAGAACTGGATGAGGCCGATGCCTGATCCGCGAATCGCTGTTGTTTTAAGTGGATGGAGTTTTCGCCGCAGAGGACCTAATCGTGCAGAACGACACTCAGGAGTGAACTATGAACTTGCAATCCGCTTTCACCGTAGTCGAGGAAGCCTAACTTTCTGAACCTGTTCATGAAGAAGCTGACGCGTGATCGGGTCGTGCCTATCATTTCCGCGAGTGTCTCCTGGCTGATCTTGGGAATCACGGTCTCGGGTACGCCCTCCTTGCCAAAATGGGCTAGCAGGAGGAGAAGCCGAGCGAGTCTTTTCTCGCTGGAATTGAAGAGTTGATCGACCAGATCCTCTTCGTAGCGAATGTTTCGCGCCAGCAGATAGGCCACGAATAGATCGGAGAACGCGTGTTCCCGGTGGAGCGCGCGCATCATGGCTTTCTTGTCAATCCGCAAGACCTCGCAGTCCGTCATCGCGGTGGCGGATCCCATGCGTAAAGACTGGCCGGCAAGGCTCCCCTCTCCGAAAAACTCTCCTTTGTTCAATATGCCCAAGGTCGCTTCCTTGCCAATCTTGGACACTACCGTCAGCCGGACCTTGCCTTCCTGGATATAGAAGACTGCATCGGCAGCGTCGCCCTGCGTGAAGACTGTTTGTTTACTGGAAAAGCATACGACTTTTCTGCCCTCGCCAATGGTGGCGAGGAATTTCCTTGGGTCGAAATCGCCGTTTTTGCTGGCCGAAAGCGTCGGGGATGTCATAAGGGGAACCACCTTGCGTGAAATGGTCTACAGCTACACGCCCTAGAATCATTGCAGAAATCCGATTGCGGAGATGTTCACTTTTGCTCACAATCGCCGGAATTCTGTGGTCGAACCTTGAAGAGCCGGCAACGTGGTTAAGGGGCTGCGGCTTGAGCAATATTGAACATCTTTCGCGCCCCGGAACGGTGCACTATGTGCTGGTGAAAGCTAAAGAACTCACCCCGAAACAGATCATGTCCGTGCCTTGCAGTACTTGCGGAGCAGCAATCGGGGAGGTGTGTGAACTGCATACCGGTGCCCCCCGCACCGAACCGCACCGGGACCGGAAGCTGTCCGCCGCCGAAGCCGTCGAAACGAAGGCCGCGAACGATAGATCGCGTTGAGGCGCCGTGGTTACCGAAGTTTGGTTGCCATGCCGGATCACTCGCGTCGAAAATGAATTGTTCAGGCATGAACCGTTCCAACCCGATCTTATTGAGTTAATGAGATATTTGGGTGCGGTTACTCAACTTCATGGCCCCGAGGCCCCGAACGCTACCGGGTGGGCTGAAGCTCTAAAAACAGCGTCCTTACTCCGCTTGTAGTTGAAGTGAGCCGTTCTGCACAGTATTTCGAAAAGAGATGAGCGATGCTGTGGGAGTCCCTTGAGAGTGCTTGCCCGTCGAACCAGGCGGCCTTGGCTCTTGAGGGAAGATCGCCCTGACAAGGTGTTTTGCGGACCCCGCCGACTGTGTATCAGCCGGCGTCCGCACAAACGGATCGCCCGGCCAGTTGAAAACACCTCGTCAGGGCCGGCTTTGACGCTGCCCTTGCGAGGAGGGAATGCGATGCACCCGGAAGACCTATTGAAGCCTGACCGACTTAGCGAAATCATACTTTGGGTCAGCGGTGAAGTGGTGCTGGTTTCACTGTTGCTGGTCGTTGCGGCTGCGCTTACGCGAAACTAGCCGCTCATGAATCCGGTGAGTGAGGCGCTTGACCGTGTCACCTCAGCGCTTGCGCAGGCCGTCGCAGCCTAACCGGGCTTTGAGCTGGTTAGAAAAAATCGAGAATATCCGGCATCAAAATAAGCATCTAACGGCAGACATGAAAAAGACCGGGAATTCGATCTTTGCGGAGCGATACAGGGTGGTCGAGGTCGCGGACGACCGCCTCCTGGTTCGGGGAATTCTTAGTGGTGAGGTGCTGACCATCATCAATCCCGAGCCTGAATTCCCTCTTAGTCAAGCAGACTTCCCTCCGGGAAAACTGATCGCTTTGACCGACCCGTCATCTGTGCCTCTGGACTAAAGCCATCGATCGCTTGGAAATTGAGGAGACGCGGCGAATTTTCCCTGTGGCTCCGAAGAGGTTTGATTACCAGCTCTCTGTCTGCCCGTTGCGGAGTGCCCCCAATTCGCAATCGTGCCACCGGGTTGTCCTCGCCCTGCAATTCTTCGATGTGATCCATTCTGCACAGTATTCGGCCAACGATTGAGAGAACCTAGAGACCGGTCAGAGGGGGCCAAAAATGGCGAAGACAGCGGTTGGTTTATTTCAGAATTCAAGCTTCGTCGACAACGTGGTTCACGACCTCGAGGCAAGCGGATTCCCCCGGAATGACGTCCGTGTTTTGACCGAACCCAGGGAGATGACGGGTAGTGGAGTCATGAGTACCCCGCACACCGATTTCGAAGTGGACTTGATTCGGGACCTCAGGTCGTTCGGCGCAGCGGAAGCGGAGGCGGAAGCGTACGTCCGCGGAATGCGGCGTGGAGGGGTCATGGTTTTTGCCACGGGCTCGAACGAGATGGCAGACAACGCCGCTGTCATCATGAATCGGCACTGCGCCGTGGAAATCGAAGAGCTTAATAAGGTGGTTGCATACCTTCCGGGCGATGACAATGACGAAAAAGTTCCCGAGCGCGATGTCGCGTTCCAGGCGGGCAGGGTCCGGAGTTCGGGCGCCGGTGCGCGCCTGTTTGTTTGGTAGCTGTTTCACAGAGACACGCAATGCTCGGAGTTCTCGCCAAGTAATGAACATGCAGAGGAGATTCAGCGACATGAACACTTTCAGACTTGCTACACGATTTACAGGACGTCAATGGGTTGCACAGGGTGTAGTTTCACTGTTGTCGATCGTCCTGTCCTGTTCGATTGGGACGCAGACACTTTGGGCCAACCAGGACGCGCCCGCTGCGGCGCAAGCCCAGCAAGCGCCACCCTACGCGCAGCAGACCCCCGAGCAGTTGCAGCGCCTGGTGGCGCCCATTGCGCTTTATCCAGATTCGCTGGTCGCACAGATTCTGGCGGCGTCAACGTTTCCCGAGCAAGTCGTCGAAGCCGACCGATGGGTGCAGGCAAATCCCGACTTAAAGGGCGACGCTCTGGGTCGAGCAGTGGACCAGCAACCTTGGGACCCGAGCGTCAAAGCGCTCACCGCATTTCCCTCCGTCCTCGGCAACATGGACAAAAATCTCTCATGGGCATCATCGCTGGGAGATGCGTACTTCAATCAGCAGCCAGATGTGATGGATGCGGTGCAGGTGATGCGCAGGCGCGCGCAAAACGCCGGCGATCTTAAGACGACGTCGCAGCAAAATGTGACCACGCAGGGCTCGACGATCGAAGTTGAGCCTACCGACCCGGAGATCGTCTACGTTCCCGCCTACGATCCGTGGCTGGCGTACGGGGATCCCATCATGGCATGGCCGGGTTGGTATCCGTATCCCGGAATTTGGTTTGGCGGCCCGTACCTGTCATGGGGCGGCGGCTTCGGAATCGGCTGGTTTGGGGGTTATGGATGGGGTTGGAATCACTGGGGATTCAATTGGGGCGGCCGATACGCGATGTACGGTGGCGGCCGATATTACTCGCGGAGCAACACGTTTTACAACCGGAGCAATTTTTACCGGGCGGGAAGCGCCCGCGGAGCGAACGGTAACCGCGGCGCATTCGAATCCCATGGCAACGCGGGGAATCGGCCTACCGGCGGACGCGGCGAAGTAAACAACCGTTCCGCTGCCACCGCCAGAGCTTTTAACGGAAACACCAGTGCGGCCCGAGGATACGCGGAACCGCGTGGACAGAGCGGTACGCGCAGCGGCGCGTTTAGCGGTTACGGGCAAGGCGGCCAGGCCAGAAGCGCAGCCGCGCGCGGAGGGGCCAGCATGGGTGGCGGATCTCGCGGCGGCTCCAGCGGCGGATCTCGCGGCGGCGGAGGCGGAGGATCGCGCGGCGGTGGCGGCGGGCGTCACTAATTAACTTGTCGTGGGTTCCGGTAATTTTTTAACACTTGCAAATGGAGAAAAGTCATATGCAGCAGGGAAATGTGAATTCCGCCAGCTCTTATTGGGTTCCCAGGTTCGCTTTGGCGGCTGTCGTTTTGATGGCCTGCCTCTCCAGCCGTGTGCTGGCGCAGCAACCGGGCCAAAAAACATTCTCATCGCCGGAAGAAGCGAGCACCGCACTGGTTGCCGCGGCGCAGACCAATGACGAAAAAGCGATGATCGATATCCTCGGACCGGACGGCCGGCAGATCGTTTCTTCAGGAGATGAAAACGAAGACACGCAGAGCCGCGCGAATTTCGTGCAGCGTTATCAGGAAATGCACCGGCTTGTAATGGAACCGGACGGGACCACCACCTTATATATTGGCGCGGCAAACTGGCCCACGCCGATTCCGCTCGTGAGCAAGGGTAATACGTGGTATTTCGACACCGATGCGGGCAAGATCGAGATTTTGTACCGTCGAATCGGCCAGAATGAAACATCGGCAATTAGTGTTTGTCAGGAACTTGTTGCGGCACAAAAGGAATATCGTGCGACACACGACAACCAGTATGCGCAGAAACTTTTCAGCGATGACGGGCAACGCAACGGCCTTTATTGGAAAGCCGCTGAGGGAGAGGCGCAGAGCCCGGTCGGTCCACTGGTAGCATCCGCCGTTGCCGACGGTTACGCAAAGACCCCAGACGGTTCTCCAACTCCCTATCGCGGTTATTACTTCCGCATTCTGGCGCGGCAAAAGAAAACTGCTTCGGACAGCGCGAAAAATTATGTCGTAAAGGGCAAGATGACCGAGGGCTTCGCCTTCGTTGCCTATCCCGCGGAATACAGATCGTCCGGCGTGATGACATTCATTGTGAACATGGATGGAGTTGTTTACGAAAAGGACCTCGGCAGGAAGACCGACGCGGTCGCCAAATCGATGAAGGAATACAACCCCAACTCCGGTTGGCGAGAGACTGAAGATCAGTATGACGAAGCCATCGACGCGGCTGTAAGCAAGTAACGGGGACTCCGCAGCCCGCGGTCCGGTCGGGCAGAAAGCAGGGTGATCTCATGACCCACCGAATTGCGAACGATGACACAGCAATTTTCCTGGTTGGAGCGGGCATCGCATCGCTTGCGGCCGCAGCCTTCCTGATTCGAGACGGAGACATACCCGGCCCAATGATCACGATCCTCGAGGAATCGGGGAAAATTGGCGGCAGCCTCGATGCCGCCGGAACTCCCGAGAGTGGTTACAGCATGCGCGGCGGCCGAATGCTGGAGAGTAAGTATCTCTGCACCTACGAGCTCTTTTCCTCAATTCCGACCCTCGATATGAGCCAGACCGTGACCCAGGAGATCTTTGAGTGGAATACGACGATGAAGACCTCCTCGAAATCTCGACTCTTTCGAGATGGACACAGGGTTGACGCACCCAGGTTCGGACTCAGCGAAAAGCACATCCTTGCCATCGAGCGCCTGGAACTTGAGCCAGAAGGGCTGCTGGAACGCACCCGTATTTCAGACCAGTTTGACGCGTCGTTCTTCGAGACCGACTTCTGGTTTATGTGGTGTACGACTTTTGCTTTTCAGCCGTGGCACAGCGCCGTCGAGTTCAAGCGCTACCTGGTGCGTTTTACTCACATGGTTTCGGGCTTCAACACGCTTACGGGAATCATGCGAACCGTCTACAACCAGTACGACTCAATGGTGCGGCCACTACAGAAGTGGCTGCAAGAACGGGGCGTCAAGTTTCAAATGAACACTCGCGTCACCGATCTTCGTCTCCGCCATGATTCTGCCGGCTACGCGGTGGAGCACATTGTTTGCGAACGCGGCGGCCGCATCGAGGAGATCGAGGTTGGCGCGAGAGACAAAGTGATCCTCACGCTGGGATCCATGACCGAGGCATCCACCCTGGGTTCGATGGACTCAGCTCCAGAACTGAACGGAAAGTCCAATGGTGGTTCCTGGAATCTTTGGCAGAAGATTGCCGCTGGCCGGCCGCAGTTCGGTCATCCTGCGAATTTCACCGATCATATCGATCAGTCCAAGTGGGTATCTTTCACTACCACTCTCCACGACCCGGCCTTCTTTCGCCTTATCGGGGACCTGACGGGCAATGTTCCGGGCGAAGGTGGACTTATCACCTTCCCGCAGTCCAGTTGGTTGGCGTCGATTGTATTGCCGCACCAACCTCATTTCATCGGACAGCCTGCGGACGTTAGCGTTTTCTGGGGCTATGGGCTTTCCGTCGACAAATTGGGTGATTTCGTGAAGAAGCCGATGTCGGCTTGCACTGGTCGAGAGATCATGACTGAGGTCATGGGACACCTGCGGCTCGACGCGGACGCAAAAAAGATTCTTGAGACCTGCACCTGCATCCCGTGCATGATGCCGTTCATCACAAGCCAGTTTCTGCCGAGAACCAAGGGAGACCGGCCGCAGGTCGTCCCGGAAGGCTCCAACAACCTTGCTTTCGTGGGACAGTTCTGCGAAATCCCGGAAGACGTGGTTTTTACCGTTGAATATTCGATTCGTTCCGCGCAAATTGCAGTCTATTCGCTGCTTGGGCTGAATCGGAAGCCGCCGGCGGTATACAAAGGCACGCACGATCCAAGGGTTTTGCTGAAGGCTTTCCTGACGCTCCACGAAGTTCACGCGCTCGCGTAGGAGCGCTCGCACGGTTCGAGTGAAAGCGGAAGTATAGGTTGCGGCGCCGCTAATGAATGAACTCATAACTGCCCAGGAGGCAAAAAATGTTAACGAATTCTGAAAATCTCAAGGGTCTGGTAATCCAGGCCACGGACGGCAAGATTGGAACGGTCGATCAATTTTATTTTGACGATGAGAGCTGGGCCATCCGCTATCTAACCGTGGAAACTGACGGCTGGTTAGGCCGTCAGGTTCTAATCTCGCCGTTCTCAATCGTCAATACGGACTGGCAAAGCAAGCGACTGGATGTGCTGCTGACGAAAAAGCAGGTAGAGAATAGCCCCAACATCGACACGCACAAACCGGTTTCCCGTCAGCACGAGAGTGTGTACATGGGGTATTACGGCTATCCCTATTACTGGGGTGGTCCCAACATGTGGGGGCCCTCATCCTACCCCTCGGGTTTGCCGGTTCCCACCTATGTATTTAAACAGGCGTACGAGGAAAGAATCCGGAAGGCGTCCATGGATTCTCATCTGCGCAGTAACGAAGCCGTGACGGGCTATCACATCGAGGCGACGGATGGGGAAATCGGACACGTCCAGGGATTCATCATGGACGATAAGGCCTGGGCGATTCGGTACATTGAAGTGGCGACGCGGAACTGGTGGCCGGGCAAGAAGGTACTGGTTTCTCCGGCCTGGATCAAGAGCGTGAGTTGGAAAGATTCCAAAGTCTGGGTCGGCCTCTCGCGAGAATCGATCAAGAGCGCGCCGGAGTTTGTCGAGTTCGCTCCCATCGAACGCGACTATGAAGAGCGGCTCCACGCCCACTACGGCAGGCCGCCATATTGGCTGCACGAAGTCGAAGCGCAGGATTCTGTTTCCATGGTCGGCGTGTAAATCATGGCATGGGCATCGTTAAGTGCGGGTGCCCATGATATTTCGGCAGCGTTGCGCTTTTCTTTAGATTCCTCCGGGACAGGAGATTCGATTGAACAATACTGAGCACCCGCATCCTCTGGGTGAGAGCCATCATGGCAACGTGCCTTACTGGAAACGTGCGCATCAGGACTGGCGTTTCTGGATCGGACTCATTCTGATGCTCACCGCCATGGCCGTGTATGTCGGGAGTGACGACTTGGCGTTGGTGCCTTGGCGACATCGAGTGCCCTCGGCAGCTCGCAGGGTTCCATAGCTTCTGCCGACTAACTTACGAAAGCACACGAAAAAGCTGACGACATAGTCGAAAAGGTCTATGCCTCCAGTGCGTCTCCAGGGAATTAGTGTGACCTGATATCGATCAGCGTTTCTTCCTGGGGGGCGCGAGTTCTTTCTCGAAGAACTCGGCAGCCATTCCGGCAACTTGCTTGTGCACGGCCTCGCGATCGATGCCGGGGTTATCCACGAAAAAGCCTGGAAGTTGCTTCTTTCCCGCGTCGGTGCCCACGTCGAGGAATGTGTAGTGGCCGATACCGCCGGGCAGGATGGTGAGTTTCGCGCCCTTAATGTTCGCGGCGAAGTATTGCGCATTCTCGGCGGGCGGAGCGATGGGATCGGCCGCGCCGGCGACGATCTCCGCCGGGATGGCGATTTTCTGCAAACTGTCGGGTGCAAACGCGCGAGCGACCGCGGGCGCGATTGCAAAGACGGCTCGGATGCGGGGATCGCGATAAGAATCCCCGGAGCGCTGCAAAGACTGTTGCACGCCGGGTTGCTGTTTGATGGCCTTGAATTTCTCCATCAGATCCGGCATCTCGGGAGGATTGCAAGCGCCCTTTTGTTCGTCGCACCCGGCGAGGATCCGGTTCAAGTCGGTCCGCGCGCCGGCGAGTTCCATCATGGTGAATCCGCCGTACGAAAAGCCGGCGGCGCCGATGCGGTCGGAGTCGATTTTGGCGCCGAAGCGTGGATCCGCGAGCATGTCGCTGATGACCGTGCTGATGTCTCGTGCCCGCTCCCAGCCTTCGATAAAGCCCTGCGCTGTATATCCTGTGACGGCATTGTTCCCGGGATGATTCACGGCGACGACGATGTAGCCGCGGGCCGCGAGATAGGTTCCGAGCCATGCCATTTGCAGGGCGCTGCCACCGGTGCCGTGCGAGAGCGCAACCAGTGGAAATTTGCCGAATGATGGTGCCAAAGTGGCATCCTTGGCGGCGCGGCCGGCATAGAACAGCGGCGCCTCGGGGGGCCCGATGTATTGCTCCTTTTCCCCGGCGCTGTCTTCAGCGGGATACCAGACGATGCCGCTCAAAGTGCGATCGTCGGAGCCGCGCCAGTTGTAGTCTTCAGGCGCGGGAAATTGGCGGGTGCTGAAACCAACGGAATGGAGAATGGGCTCTTCTTTTTTTCCCTTCTTGGAGGCGAAGGAGAAAGGCGTGAGAACTACCAGCGCGAGGATGAGGAATGGACGTCGATTCGACATGATCACCTTCAGCGGTTAAAGCATCGGATCGTGCACAGGCTCATGCAGTCCGTTGTCAGGAGGCGGAATGCCCGTTGCCAGCCCTATTCACTCTGCACAACTACAAAGGTCGTGTTGCCTCTGCGGTTCACCAGCAGCACCAGCGTTTGCTTTCCCGCTTGCGCAATCAAGTGCTGGTAGTCGTCGACGGAGTTCACCGGCTGACGGTTGATCTGCTCGATCACGTCTCCACGCTGAAGACCGGACTCGGCCGCCAGCGAATCCTCCGCAACCTGCGCTATGACTACGCCCTTGACATCCGGCTTCAGGCCAAGCTGCTGCCGGATCTCATTGGTGAGTTCATCGACCTGCACGCCGCGCATCGGGCTCTCCTCGGTCGATTCGCCGGCAGCATTGCCCGCGCCTTGCCCCAAGGGAGCTTCGGCCAGCGTCAGCGGAACATCGCGGATTGAGCCGTTGCGATTGATCTCAAAATGAACGCTCGCTCCGGGAGACATCGTAGCGATCGTAAGCCGCAGACCATTCGGCCCATCGATCGGCTGGCCGTTCAATTTCAAAATGATGTCGCCTCGTTGCAAGCCGGCTTTTCCGCCGGGACTGTCGGGATCGACATTGTCGACCAACGCGCCTTTTTCCGCGGGCACATTGAATGCCTTAGCCAGAGCGGGAGTTACTTCCTGTAAGCCAACTCCGATGTATCCGCGCACGACCTTGCCGTGCTTGAGGATTTCGCCCATGACATATTTCGCCATGTTGATCGGGATGGCGAAGCCGATGCCCTGGTTGCCGCCCGACCCGCCCGAAAGAATGGCCGTGTTGATGCCAATCAGTTGGCCGCGGGCGTCGAGCAGCGCTCCGCCCGAGTTGCCCGGATTGATGGCGGCATCGGTCTGGATGAAGTCTTCGTAATCTTCGATGGAAAGGCCATTGCGCCCGGTCGCGCTGATGATGCCCATGGTCGCCGTCTCGCCCACGCCAAACGGGTTGCCAATGGCAAATGCATAATCGCCGACTTCGAGCTTCGAAGAATCGCCCAGGGAAATTGTGGGGAGACCGGTGGCGTCGATTTTGAGCACGGCGATGTCGGTCTTCGGGTCGGTGCCAATTAGTTTGCCGGGAAACTGACGCTTGTCCTGGAGCATCACCTTGATCTCGGTGCTCTTATCGACCACGTGATTGTTGGTGAGAATGTAGCCGTCCGGGCTGATGATGACGCCCGAGCCGAGACCCTGCTCGCGCTGCTCTTGCGGTCCGCGCGGCGCCTGCCCGCCAAAAAACTGCTGGAAGAATGGATCGTTGAAAAACGGGTTCTGCTGCTGCGGAATTTTGACGACCCGCGAAGACGTGATGCTGACGACTGCTGGGAGCGCGGGCTTGAGGATGGAAGAAAAGCCCATGCCGTTAGCCGCCGCGTCATTGGCGGCGCGCGCCGATTGGTTTCGGTAAACAGGAATGGTGCGCGACAGAACGAGTCCAGAATTTCCGGCCCACGCAGTTGCCGCCAGGCCGACCGCAATTACGAGACATAGAATAACGGCAACCGTCGGGACAGCAACCGGCCGGCGCACCTGGATAAATCGCTCCATGATGTTTCTCCTGTTGGGCAGCACTTGAAAAGACTAAACCCGGCAGCGCTCGAACACAAAGTATGGGCTCCGGATTCTGCTTACGCCGCGCGTTTCTCTCTCTTTTCGATGCGAATTATCTTAGCGGGCGAACTACTTGATCACGCCGCGCTCGGACGCGGCGATGAACTCGATCAGAGCGTCGACATCGTCGCCGCGATCCGGTTCGGCTTTCAGCTTCTCGAGCGCCTGCGACGTGTTGAGCTTGGAGGCAAGCAGCACGCGATAGGCGTGATGAATTTTTCGGAGGCGCTCCTTTGTGAATCCGCGCCGCTCCAGGCCAATGGCATTCAGGCCGTAAGCGTGCGTGCCGCGCTCGGCGGAAGTTTTGGAAAACGGCAGCACATCGCGCGTAATGGTTGTGCCTCCGCCGACGAAGGCGTATTTGCCAATGCGCACAAAATGATGCACGGGGCAAAGCGCGCCCACCGTCGCCCAGTCTTCGACCGTCACGTGTCCCCCCAGCGTCGCCGCGTTCGCCATAATAACGTGGTCGCCGATCTGGCAATCGTGCGCGATGTGCGTGTAGGCCATGATCAGGTTGTGGCTACCCACGCGCGTCACGCCCTCAGCCTTGGCGGTCGCGCGGTTGATCGTGACATATTCGCGAATCTCGTTGTGGTCGCCAATTTCCAGGCGCGTCGGCTCGCCCTTGTAGGAAATATCCTGCGGCGCAAGCCCTATCGAGCAGAACGGAAAAAAGCGGTTTTCAGCGCCGATCTTCGTGGGCCCTTCCATCGCAACATGCGAAAGCAAGTGGCAGCGCTCGCCGAGTTCGACGTGCGCCCCGATTACGCAATACGGCCCAATTTCGCAGGATGGAGCAACCTTAGCCTTGGGATCGACAATCGCCGTAGGATGGATGGACATTTTTAAGATTTGTAATTGGCAATTTGAAATTTGTAATTTGGTGTTCGCAGGCTGCAATTACAAATTACAAATCGTAAATTACAAATCGGCTCCTGCTTTGTCTGCGCTGCTTGCCTTTAGAGCTCGCGGCACCAGCCGGCAAGTCACGGTTGACTCGGCCGCTACTTTGCCGTCCACATATGCCTTGCCTTCCAGGCGGGCCGCCGTCGTGCGCCAGGCCCGCACTTCCACTTCAATGCGCAGTTGATCTCCGGGCACGACCGGACGCCGGAATCGCGCCTTCTCAATCCCCGTAAAAACCATCAGCATCTCGTCGCGATTGGGTACCTCGGTCAGCAGCAGCAGGCCTCCGGCCTGCGCGATCGCCTCGACGATCAGCACGCCCGGCATGATGGGCTTGTCGGGAAAATGCCCTTGAAAAAACGGCTCGGTGATGGTCACGTTCTTGAGTGCGACGATCTTCTTCATGCGCTCCAGTTCCAGCACGCGATCGATCAGCAGAAAAGGAAAGCGATGCGGCAGAATCTTCAGAATGTCGCCGATATCCATCGAGGTTTTAGCGGCCGCTGCTTCGGTTGGGGCTTCGGTCATCTGATTTGCTTCGGTCATGATTAAGGTTCAAGGCGACGATTATACTGTAGCGCAGCTTTCGTATCGCCTGCATCCGGAGGAGCCATGTCGAAGCCCGTTCGTTTCGAGGGCGCTCAGCCCATTCTGCGCGTTGAGAACATGCAAGCCAGCCTCGACTTTTACCTCAACAAACTTGGCTTCAAAAATGTCGATTGGGGCACCGACGACTTCACCAGCATTTCGCGCGACCGCGCGGCGCTCTACCTTTGCCGCGGCGGCCAGGGACGCGGCGCGGCGTGGGTGTGGGTGGGCGTGGAAGATGCCGATGCGCTGCACGAGGAACTCAAAGCGAAAGGCGTCGCCATCCGCATGCCTCCGACGAATTTTCCGTGGGCGCTGGAGTGCCACATCGAAGACCCTGACGGCAATGTGCTTCGCCTGGGATCGGAGCCGCGCGAAGGAGAGTGCGCGAAATAAGTCCTGCGCAATCCGGCTGCGAATCCGACTCGGTCCCGACTGAATCCAATGCACGTAAGGAACGAGGAGGAAAAAGATGAACGATGAAAGCGCCGTGGCAGGCGCGCAACCGGCAATTGGTGAACCCGGGCGCTCTATTTCCGGCGAGGCTCTCGATCAACTCTTCCGCAAGGCTCGCACGCAGAATGGCTGGCAGCCGCGGCCCGTCGCGGAGGAATTACTTCGCCAGGTGTATGACCTCGCCCGCTTGGGGCCGACCAGCGCCAACACGTCGCCGGCACGATTTGTTTTTCTGCACACGCCGCAAGCTAAAGAGCGTCTGCGGCCCGCGCTCGCTCCCAGCAATGTGGAAAAAACCATGGCCGCTCCCGTCACCGTGATCATTGCCTACGACATCGAGTTTCACGAAAAGCTGCCCAAGCTTTTTCCGCATCGCGACATGAGGCCGATGTTTGCCGGCAACCCAGCGCTGATTCAGGAGTCCGCGTTCCGCAACGGCACGCTGCAAGGCGCGTATCTCATGCTGGCGGCGCGGGCGCTGGGGCTGGATTGCGGACCGATGTCGGGCTTCGACCAGCTAAAGGTGAATGCCGAATTTTTTCCTGACGGCAAGTGGAAGTCGAACTTTCTCTGCAACCTCGGCTATGGAGATCCGAGCAAACTGTTTCCCCGCAGCCCCCGCCTGTCGTTCGAGGAGGCGTGCCAGGTGCTGTGAGTTTTCCGCAGCGTCCCCTGTATTCGTTCGAAGCAAAAGAAAAGGCCAGCGTGAAAGCTGGCCTGTCGAGTGGCTGGCGGTTCGCGGAATAAGCTTCCGACGAACGCCGCAAATTTTGTGCGACGAGGAGCCGTTACTTCTTGGGCGCGATCGCGTCCTTCGCGGCTTTTGCGACACGGAACTTCACAACCGTCTTCGCCTTGATCTGAATCGGTTCGCCGGTCTGCGGGTTGCGGCCCATGCGGGCTTTGCGGTGCGCCTTCACCAGGCGGCCCAGTCCGGGCACTACGAATACGCCATTCTTCTTGGTCTCTTTGATCGCCGTATCGGCGAGGTGTTCCAGGAACGTTGCCGCGGTTTTGTTGTTGGAGCCGATCTTCTCGGCCAGGTGACGAGTGAGCTGTGTTTTGGTCATACCAGAAGCCATTCAATTCCTCCTTGCGATGCTAACTGACTGAATGTTGATTTCGACCGCATATTAACTCATGTCTTTGTGGAAAACTAGCAATTTGTGCAGATTTTATGCGGGTTTCCCGGAAAGGTACTAGCAAAACCAGCGTAAAACGCTGCTTTAGGAGGCCAGACGGGTCCGGTTGGGGGGAATTGACGCTGCCGAGGGCGATTTTTGCCGTGTGCGAGGGCGGAAATTTACCCCGTGTATTTGTCGGATGCTGCCGCAATTCTCACGGCAGATTACGGATCGTAGACAAGCGTGTGCATGCCGGCGTGGCGCGCGGCTTCCTGCAGGTCTTCGAGTTTTCTGCGCTGCTGATCGAGTTGCAACTGCACTTCGGCCAGGCGTTGCAAATGCCGCGCCTGCTCCCGGTTGTAGGGCATGTCGTTATAGGTGGTGACGTTGGCGCGGCGAATCAATGCCTTCAACTGGTCGGCGCGCATACGGAGATCCGCTACGACATTTTCCTGCTGCAGAATTTTTTCCTTCCACTGTGCGGCAGCACGCTGTTCCGCGGCGCGCTGTGCGGCGGTGCGCTGGTCTGCGAGGCGCCGGTGCGCGCGTTGGCGCTCGTTCAGTTTCCCGGCGGGGACGCCGGTTTCGGGAGATTCCCCCTGCCCCTCGCCGCTGGCGGTAGTGACCGCATCCGGATCCTTGGGCATTTCCGCGTTCGTGATCACCTGTGGAGGAGGCGCGGTGGATTGCTGGGCCGCTTTTTGCTCGCGAGTCTGGCGTGCGGCGTCGCCCAGCGATTGGCCGAAAGCCGCAAGCGATGCGGCGAGCAAAACAGCTAAAATCGGAAAAGTGGAGTGAAGAAAATTCTGGCGGCAGATTCCGCGCATGATTCGCCCCCGAAAAAAGGAGATTCCCCGTTCGCCCCATGGTAGCGCGCAGTGCATCTACTTCTGTACTTACGTTCGTCACTCGGGGAGGTTACTGCCGGCGGGTGCGGGCGGCCGAAACGCCAATTCCAGCACGCCTTCTGGAGACATTCCGCTCTCCCTCAAATGGCGGATGCTGAGCGCGTCCGCTCGTTTTGCCAGGCGCTGGCCGGCGGCGTCGCGCACCAGTTCGCAATGAAAATAGTCGGGGATTGCGCAGCCGAGCGCGCGCAGCAACAGAATCTGCCGCGCCGTCGATTTCAATAAATCCGAGCCGCGCACAACTTCGGTGATGCGCATGGCGGCATCGTCGACGGCCACGGCCATCTGATAGGCGGGAACGTCGTCCCGCCGCCAAACCAGGAAATCGCCGAAATCGCGGCCCGCGACATAACTCTGCTCGCCCATATTTAAATCGGTGAAAGCGATCGCTTCGCCATCGGGAACGCGGAAGCGCCAGTTCACGTCGGCAGGCTTTTCGAACTCGATCGCGTCGCCGCGCTCGCGGCAGCGGCCGGGATAGACCGGTTCATCGTCCAGATCGTTGGGCGCGCTTGCGGATTGCTGGAGATCCTTGCGCGAGCAGGTGCAGGGATAGATTGATCCTCCGTCGCGCAATTGGCGCCAGGCTTCGAGGTAGAAGCGCCGGCGCTCGCTTTGAACATAAGGGCCACAGTTTCCGGCGCTCCCGTGTTCCGCGCTCCAGCCTTCGGTCCAGCGGATGCCGAGCCATTGCAAATCTTCAATCATGGCGCGGGCAAACTCCGCGCGGGAGCGCTGCGGATCGAGATCCTCATTGCGCAGGATCAGCGTGCCGCGATGTTTGCTGGCGCGCTCAGCGGCGATCCAAAAAGTGCGGGCGTGCCCGATGTGCATCAGGCCCGTAGGAGAAGGCGCGAGCCGGCCGCGATATCCCGAAGACTTCACAAAAGAATTCTAGTTCAGAGGCGGCTTGATTCCAGCCCAGGCATGCCCCCCACCACTGTTGTCCCATACAAGTTGCCAGCCCCATCCCAGACGAGGGCGGATGTGGGAATGGAGCCGTCGCCGTGGCCGCTGAAGTTGTAAAGTACGGTTTCAGTTTGGCCCTCGGCCGGGAGCGTGGCGAGCAACACGAGCAGGACAATTGCGGCAAGCGCCAGAACGGCATAGAGAATTGTGGCGGCCAGATTCGTGGAGTCGAATTTGGGGGCGATATCGGAAATCGTCAAGGGACTTTTCGTCTTGCCGGCGATCTGCGGTAAATGCATAAAGTGCCTCCTTCCAGCTTCGTCTTCTTTGTGGCGAGCCCCGGGACGGAATTTCCTGGGCGTGCTCCGACGGGCTCTCTTCGGTTGCAAATCTCCTTTTCATTTTTCGGGGGATTGCCGGGCGAATCCACGAGATACCCTTTGGAAGGTTCTGTCAATGCAGTTCGTCACTCCAGGATGTGACTAGGGGATGGGCACCCATTCGCGCGAGGAAGAGCGGGATGGCCGGATGAGTGACGCCGGTTGAATCATCACATTCGCAGCTAGGGAGCATCACAGACTTGCAGGGGCAGAATCGGCGAAAGTCTGGTTTGGAAGGGCGGCGGTACCGCCGACGGGCGAGAGACTTGAACAAGATTACCGTGCTGACCAGACGGGCTGAGTCGAAGATCATAGTGATGCGGGGACGAAAAGTAATTCTCGATTCCAATTTGGCCGAACTCTATGGAGTCGAAGTCAAGAGATTGAATGAGCAAGTGAAGCGCAATGCAGAGCGGTTCCCAGCCGATTTTGTCTTTCGAGTGAAGGAAGAGGATTTGAGGTCGCAAATTGCGACCTCAAAAGCGAACGCGAGGAAAGGCAGAAACGGAGAAACGAGAGGCAGAGGCGGGCGACGCTACCGGCCCTACGCATTCACCGAACATGGCGCCATTATGGCTGCCACCGTGCTTAACTCAAAACGGGCGGTGGAGATGAGTATTTTTGTGGTGCGCGCGTTCGTGCGCATGCGGGAGGCTTTGGCCACGAACCATAAGATCGTCGCAAAGCTGAACGATCTGGAACAAAGGCTGGAGAACCATGACGCAGATATTCAGGACATAGTCGAGGCGATTCGCGAGATGATGAGGCCGCCCGCACCGACTGGAAAAAAGATCGGTTTTGCGCTGCCCGCGGCAAAAGTTTGAGGTCGCAATTTGAACCTCAAACGCCGGGGTAGTGCGCAATTAAAAACCAAAACTGGACGATCGTGTCGAGGGAGGGTGCTAGATTTTCTGCAATCTTTGTACGTCATGCACGCCGGGGATCTGGCGCACGCCGTCAATGATGCGTTGCAGATGTTTCAGGTCGGCAATTTCGAGGACCACGTCGACATTGGCCTGGCCGTTTTCGCTGCGGGCCGAAATGTCGCGGATGTTGGTGTGGGTATCGCTGATGACGGCGGTGATTTGTTTCAACATGCCGAAGCGGTCGTCGCAGAGCAGTGTGATTTTTACCGGATAGGAAACGGGTTGGCCTTCCTTGTCTCCCGCCCAGAGCACGTCGATGCGGCGCTCCGGCTCATAGAGCAGGTTCGTGACGTTGGGGCAGTTGACGGAGTGTACCGCGATGCCTTTGCCGCGAGTCACGTATCCGACGATGGACTCGCCGCGAATGGGGTTGCAACATCGGGCCCGGTAGACGAGCAGATCGCCCTGGCCTTTGACGACGATGGCGTTCGAATCTCCGCCAAAGACGCGGCGAACAACGCTGGAGATGCCCTGGGCGCTGCCTTGATCTTCCGTGTCGGCAATGGGCTCGGCGCCCGCCGGCGCAAACTTTGCCAACACCTGTCGCGCCGAATATTTGCCATAGCCGATGCCCGCCATCAGGTCATCGGCACGGCCCAGGCCGTAGTCGTTGGCAGCGCGCTGCAAGTCCGCGTCTTTGATGTCCTTGAGCGAGATGCGATACTTGCGCGCTTCTTTTTCGATCAGCTTGCGGCCGATTTCAATGGCGCGCTCGCGCTGATGAACGTTGAGCCAGTGCTTGATTTTGTTGCGCGCGCGCGAGGACTTGACGATGGCGAGCCAGTCGCGGCTGGGCTTGTGGCCGGGCTGGGTGATGATTTCGACGATGTCGCCGGAATGCAGTTTGTGGCGCAGTGGCACCATGCGCCCGTTGACCTTCGCGCCGGTGCAGGCGTGCCCGACCTCGGTGTGAATTGTGTATGCGAAGTCGATGGGCGTGGACTCGCGCGGCAGCACCAGCACCTTGCCTTTGGGCGTGAACGTGTAAACCTCTTCGGGATAGAGATCGACTTTTAGGGTGGAAAGAAATTCGTTGGGGTCGGAGACGTCGCGTTGCCACTCGACCACCTGGCGCAGCCATGCGAGGCGCTGCTCGTCCTGCGCGGAGACCGGTCCATCCTTATATTTCCAGTGCGCGGCGATGCCCTCCTCGCACATTTTGTGCATCTCTTCGGTGCGAATCTGGATTTCGAATGTCTCGCCGGTTTCAGTGATAACCGAGGTGTGCAGCGACTGGTAGAGGTTCGGCCGCGGCATGGCGATGAAGTCTTTAATACGGCCCGGCACCGGCCGCCAAAGATTGTGAATGATGCCGAGAACCGCGTAGCAATCCTGCACCGAGTTGGTGATGACGCGCATCGCGTAGAGGTCATAGACCTGGTCGACGCTGATGCGCTGGCGCAGAAGTTTTTTGTGAATGCTGAAGAGGCGCTTGACGCGGCTTTCCACGCGGCCGGTGATGCCGGCTTCCTTGAGGCCGTCGCGCAGGGTCGATTCGACGCGCGCCATGAAGGCCTCGCCGGCCTTGCGCCGCGACTCGACGGCGGCGCGAACCTGCTCGTAGCCGATGGGATCGACGTATTTGAAGCCCAGGTCTTCGAGTTCGCCACGAATTTTTCCCATGCCCAGGCGATGGGCGATGGGAGCGTAGATATCGAGCGTCTCGCGCGCAATTTTCTCCTGCCGCCCCAGATCGAGATGCTCGAGGGTGCGCATGTTGTGCAGGCGGTCGGCGAGTTTGATGAGCACGACGCGGATGTCGTCAACCATGGCGAGCATCATCTTGCGCAAATTCTCGGCCTGCGCTTCTTCCCGCGAAGAGAAATCGATCTTGCTGATTTTGGTGACGCCTTCGACGATGTGCGCGACCTGCTCGCCAAACTCCTGGCGGATTTCGACGCTGGTGACGGACGTGTCTTCGACCGAGTCGTGCAGCAGGCCGGAGGCGATCGAGACCGCGTCCATGCGCATATCCGCGAGAACGTTGGCGACTTCGAGGGGATGGACCAGATAGGGCTCGCCGGACGCGCGATGCTGGCCGGCGTGGTGCTTCTGAGAAAACTCATAGGCGCGCTTGACGAGATTGAGATCGTCGTTGGGACGGTTCTCGCGCAGCTTCCGCATCAACTCGCGGAATCGCGTTACCGTGAGCACGCTGGTCGCGACCTGGTCCCGCAACGTCGCCATGATGGATTTTACCGCAGGGCCGGGCTATTTCACCGCAGAGTGCGCCAAAGAAAGGCATTCGCGAAATAGAAGCGAACATCGGCAAGCAAGGCAACGTCAGGGCATACGCAAGCGGGAGACAATGTTCTGATCACACTGGGCGTAGTGGCGTGCGTTCCAGGTGTAGATCGTCTCCGCCCTGGCTTTGAGGGCGCAATGCGCGAGCATGGCATCGTAAATGCCGCCGCCAACAATCCCGAGAGCCGCCGAGACTTCGAGCGCGTCGGCATATTCGTTGGCGGTCAGCGCGACGACCGAGAGCCGCTCGCGAACGCTCTGTACGAACAGCATTGCCTGCTCGCCGCTGACCCGGTGCCTGCCGGGCATTCGCGTGATGGTCGAATAAAGCTCGGCCAGGCTGTGCGCGCCGCAACACCCGTTCGATTTTTCGAATTGAATGAATCGCTCCAGGCTGGCGCGATGGTGAATGTGATCGCCGTAAAAAACCGGAACCAGCGCTGAGGTATCGAAAAAGGCCGTCATTGGCTGCGGTGGCTGCCTTTGCTTGTTGTCGTCGCTCCGGCGCGAGCCCGTGTCGCTTTTTCGCCCCGGACTGTCTCGCCGCGGTTTTTCCCGCCAGACTTTTTCTCACCCAGGTTCGCCTCGTCGCGCTCGTCGCGAATCCGCTGGAGCAAATCATCGGTCACCGAGGCAGGGAGAGCGTTCCCTGTGCGAAACACCCAAACCCCGTGCTCTTTGGCGAGCGGCCCCGTGCCGCGCAGCGGCCGCAGAGTGATATGTTCTCCCGTATTATCCATTTGCAGGGAATCGCCGGGTTCCAAATGCAACTCTTCGCGGATCGGCTTGGGGATGACCACGCGGCCCGCTTTGTCGAGCACGAGGTGGGTTGTCATAGTGGTATAATACTATGGGTTAAACCATCGATCAATGCCATTTCCGTATTACTGCCCAAACCAACAAACTCATTTTGCGATCAAAAGGGCATGCACCCTAGTAAGCGCCAGAAAGCGAAGTTGCCAGTGAATCGAATTCTCGTTAGCGGAGCTTCTGGATTAATTGGCGGCGCGCTTCTGCCTGCGCTCGAGCGCGGTTCCATGGAACCCGTTCGCCTGGTTCGCGGCCCGGCGCGCGGGCCGGGAGAAATTTCGTGGAATCCGTCGGCCGAACCTCCAGGCGCAGGTCTGGCGTCCAGCGCGGTCGCCGGCTTTGACGCCGCGATTCACCTCGCGGGAGAGAGCGTGGTAGGACGCTGGACGGCGGCCAAGAAGAATGCGATTCGTGACAGCCGTGTGCTGGGCACGCGTACGTTGGCCACTGCGCTCGCGCATGCCGATCCCAAGCCGAAGGTGCTGGTCTGCGCCTCCGCGATTGGTTTTTATGGCGATCGCGGTGACGAAGTTCTGACCGAAGAAAGCGCGAGCGGGCGCGGCTTTTTGCCCGAGGTGTGCCGCGAGTGGGAGGAGGCCAGCCGCATCGCGGCCGCCGCAGGCATTCGCACGGTAAATCTGCGGATTGGGTTGGTGCTGAGCGCGAGCGGCGGCGCGCTCGGAAAAATGCTGATGCCCTTCAAACTCGGTCTGGGCGGGCGAATGGGCTCCGGCGGACAGTGGTGGAGTTGGGTTCACATCAACGACATTGTGGGCGGAATCGAGCAGGCCCTTCACACCGAGTCGCTCGCCGGCCCGGTGAATATGGTCGCGCCAAATCCTCTGCGCAACGCCGAGTTCACACGCACTCTGGCTTCGGTGCTCGGGCGCCCCGCAATTTTTCCCGTGCCCAGGTTTGCTTTGGCGCTGGCATTCGGCAAGTTGGCCGCAGATGAGTTGTTCCTGTCCAGCCAGCAGGTAAAGCCCGCCAAACTTCAGATGAGCGGCTATCGATTCCAATTCGGAGAGCTGCGGGCTGCCCTGGAAAGCCTGGTTTAGCCGGGCTTGGTTTAGCCG